>ENA-OUOG01001217-OUOG01001217.1-marine-metagenome-genome-assembly--contig:-NODE-1217-length-30460-cov-7.924958_pt1 | contig 30460 bp, 33 predicted proteins | sample MGYA00248635_ERZ508505 | MGnify/ENA primary metagenome ERZ508505 (study PRJEB26176, sample SAMN06267871) | marine metagenome | isolation source: Saanich Inlet, British Columbia, Canada | place: Pacific...
GCTTGGAGATAAACTTAATGTTCAAGAGTCAGCAGTTCGTATCGGTTTTGTGATTGCCTTCTTTTTATTTGGGCTAGGCATTGGTTTTTACCTTATTCTTTGGCTGGTAAAAGTCTTATCAAAAGAGTAATAGGCGTTGTTAAGCGTTTTAAGATTGAGCTTAATCATTTACGCTGGCCAAGGCGGAGAGCTCCATGGATAAGGTTATGTCAAATCGATCTGGGTTCTGTAGTACTACATTCCTTCCAGCAATTTCGACTTCTAACGTGAGTCTTCCTTGGAGTATCGACTGACTGGCAAACACAAGCCCATCTACCACTACACTGCCTTCTGTGTTATTGTAAATGACTTCCTTAGCAAGTACAACTTGATTGTTGTTCAGTGTAACCGTATTTGCAAGGTTGCTGATTGAAAAAGTTGTCAGTCTCCTAGGTAGGCCATTGTTGCCAATTACACTTATAGTGACTTCAAAGAGCCCCGCAGAATTGACATCATCCCAGCCGCTTATATCATAGTACATAGCGCTAATCGTAGGATCGAAGAATTGGTCAGCATCCTGAACATCAAAATCTTGAATACTTATGAAGGAGACCTCTTGATAGGATGCTGGAAATGTAATCGGGATCGTTTGGTTAGCAGGAAGTCCTCTCCAGTCTATGGTAAAGACTTGTTCTATCTCCCCTGTTATGATGTCAAATGGGGTGCTATCACTACCACTTGAGCATGAAGCCAAGAGTCCGAAAAGGAAGAAGCTAAATATGTTTCTTTTCATCATTTTATTGTCTGGAATGTCAAAACTAATGAATTCTAATGGTATAACGTTCTGTTGACAGAAACGCTACATGGGGAGACGTATTTTACTACTCTTCGGATAGTAATTTTAGCAATACGCCATTGGTCCAGCCGAAGCCATCTTGGACAGGGTACTCACCCCCGCCACTGAGTAGGTTAGTATCTTCTACATTATACTTTTCCATCAGTTTTCCTGTGTTCTTGAAAACTTTGACGTTAAGCGACACCCATCGTTCTTTGATTTGGCCGGCTAGTTGATCGTGCCCATAGTTGCGTAGACCTTTAATAGCCATCCACTGGAGGGGTGCCCATCCGTTGGGAGCATCCCATTGTTGACCCGAATTAAAGTTTGTGGTGACGAGACCACCATCTCTTAATAACTCTTTGTCTATCATTTTCGCTACACCTCTTGCTTGATCTGCACTGCAGATTTCAAAGAATAAAGGAAACGCAGCAGCAGCATTGATAGAAGTAGTCTGTGATTTTTCTAACCAATTATAATCAAAGAAGTAGGATTCATCCTCATTCCAGAAGTAGGTATTTATGGCTTCTTTCCTTTTTTCGCACAAGGCATAGTATTCCTCATACTTAGCGGTATCTCTATTTTCTTGATGAATACTGGCAATTAATTTTTCTAAATGATACAGTAGGCAGTTTAAGTCTACTTGTACCAGGTCGGTCGTACGGATTGTTTCAAGTTTGTCAAAATCTGCACACCAGCGGGAACTAAAATCCCATCCTGATTCGCAAGCGGCTCTAATGTTTAAGAGTGTCTTTTTACCAGCCTCTCCTTGTGATTCAATTAGCTCCACATCATCCTGATACATCTCTGCCCTCGGATTTGGAATGTTGTCAAAGTGACGGTTCAACATCGAGCCATCTTCCATCAAAACCACCCGCTTAAAAGTAGGGGAGTCTGCGCTTAGCTTGTCTGAGCCTTCCATCCAGAACTTGTGTTCCTTTTCTAAGGCCGGAAGAAATTGGTTAAGTATTGACCTATCTTTTTCTTCTGACAATAAGGCAACCATTAAAGAAAAGAAAGGCGGTTGAGAACGTCCCAGATAATAGCTTCTATTGCCATTTGGAATGAAACCAATCTCCTCAATCATCCAAGCAAAATTCTTGATCATGTCTTCGATCATCTCAACTTTTCCACTTACCGCAAGGCCAAGCATGGTAAAGTAACTGTCCCAATAATATATTTCATTGAACCTGCCACCTGGAACTATGTATGGGTATGGGAGCTGGACGAGAGTTGAATAGAAATCATTTTTTTCGGGTGTTCTCGCAAGGATAGGCCATAGTTTGTTGATGTGATCAACCACTGGAGCCTCCTTGTCACTTACATAATCAATCTCTCTAGTTGGCGCCTTGGCGAAATGCTGATTGAAAAAAGCTTTTAGGTCGAAACCTGTCGATTCTTTTTCACTCCTATACTTGCTCAGGACCTTATTTGGAGATTCTTTGATAATTGCATCTGAGATTTCTTTACCATCTTCCCACAAGCCAGAGGCATGAAGGTCAACAAAGAGTTCTTGAAGGTCTTTTTCTAGGTGAAGTACTTGGCTCATATTGTTGGTTCTGTCTTGGTGACCTTTAAGTTAAGATTTAGATTGTATAAATTCAGCAGAACTTCAAATCAGCAATGTCAAAATCTATAATTGTTGTAGGCGCAGGTGCTTGGGGTGGATGGACAGCATTCCACTTACAAAAGGCAGGCTTTAAAGTAACCTTGGTTGATAAAAACGGGCCAGGAAATCCGCTCTCTGGTAGTGGAGGCAAGACGCGCATCATTCGAATGGCCTATGGAGGTAGTCACGTCTATACCGATCTGACAGCAAAGTCATTTGAGCTTTGGGAGAAGTATGCGCTTCAATGGAATGATCGGCTTTACCATCAAAAAGGTGCTTTATGGATGTTCAATGGCATAAATCCGGCCTATGCCGAATTGTCAATCCCTCTGATGAAGGCAAGGGGTTTCCGCCTCGATCCGCTTGATCTTCAAAACCTTGCCATTCAATATCCTGAGATCAACTTAGCGGATATAACAAGTGCTTATTGGGAGCCTAAGGTTGCCTACTTAGAAGCAAGCCGCGCTTGTGGTGTCGTAGCACAGAAATTCAAGGAAGCCGGAGGAAACTACCTCGAAGCAGAGGTGACAGGTATTGACTTCGAAAAGGAGAATATTTCAGCTTTAAGGCTTAAGGATGGTTTGACCCTTCAAGCCGATGAATACGTGTTTGCATGCGGACCATGGTTGACGAAGCTGGTGCCAACTTTGAAAGACTACATTTATGCATCAAGGCAAGAGGTCTATTATTTTGAAGCTCCCGATCACTACAAGGATTTGCCTATTTGGTTAGAATTCAGGAAGGACGATCAGATGTTCTATGGCATTCCCGACCACTTCGGCCAGGGTTTCAAATTTGCCTATGACGAAAGAACATGGTCTCTCGATCCAGATAAAGACGATCGGGCAATAACAAATGAAATCTTGGATAAAATGAGGGCCATTTTGATCAACAGATTTCCGGCACTCAAGGAATCCGTAGTGCTGAAACACCATACCTGCGTTTATGAAAATTCGCTAGACGGAGATTTTATTATTGATCGAATCCCCAAAGCTACGAATGGACTATTCTTGGCCGCTTCTTCAGGGCATGGATTTAAAATGGGGCCAGCCATTGGTCAACTTATTACTCATCACCTTACTGGGAAAGCAGCAATACCCAACAAGTTCTTATTGAACCGATTTTCCCAGGGAATCGATCGGAAGAGTCAATTTGAGGGTTGATTTGATAAATTTTAAATCGCTGTTAATCAGTTACATATAGTCTATTTTAAAATAATCATTAAGTAGTTGTAAGAAAACGATGCTTGCGAAGTACTAACTTATTGACAATTCGCTAAATGACTGAACTACAACAATCTCAAGTCTTTAATGACTGGTTGAAAGACCATAAGGCCATCCTCTTTAAAGTGGTACGGGCTTATGGGTTCAATCTAGAAGACCAGGAGGATCTCTTTCAAGAGATGGCAGTTCAGGTTTGGCGATCTGTCCCAAAATTCAGGAACGACTGCGCAGTCACCACTTGGATGTATAGAATTGCGCTTAATACTGCTCTTAAATGGACCAGTAAAGAGCGTAAGCATCAGGAGGGGCGAGAGGATATTGATCAAAAGGCACATGTTTTAACCGAGCAGTCAGATTTTTCTGATCCGAGGTTAGATTGGCTCTATGAACAAATTGCTCGCCTAGATAATGTAGACAGGTCTTTATGCCTCTTATTACTAGATGGATTTAGTTATAAGGAGATGTCAAAGATCGCGGGTATTTCAGAAAGTTATGTAGGTGTAAGAATCAACAGGATCAAGAAACACCTGAGCAAACAATCAGAAAAAGTGACGTAAAATGGAGTTCGAAGAGATGAAAAAAATATGGGACGCGCAGAATGGTCAGGCAATGTATGCCATTGACGAGACTGCCTTGCACAACAGTGTAATTAAGAAGAAGGCCAAGGCACGGAAAACAGCTGGCTTAACGGAAATTATATTCATTGGATCATGTTTGTTGGCAGGAACTATGGTGCTTGTTCCGACTATAGTAAAAAATAAATTTAGTATTTCTGGAGTGCTGATGATGGTCCTTTTGTATTTCACAGCTGGTTTCATAGCGCACAAGAGAAGTAAGAGGTTGAAATCTCAGGACAAGTTTGATAAGAGTATGCTCGGTGACCTGGACAATGCCATAGCCACTGCAGACTATCAAGTTAACTTCTCTAAGACTAGCCGGTATTACTTGTCGGCAGTAGTGCTACTATCACTATCGTCACTATTAGAAGCTAATTCTCCTTGGTGGGTTATCCTTTTAGCCGCAGTATTTTTCGCAGTCGTTTTTATGGCTGCTAAATGGGAGTATAAAACGTTCTATGCCTCTCAAAAGAATGACTTGAGAGCCATGCGAGAGAAGCTAGTCAGTATGGAAGATGACGAACAGTCTGAAGAATCACTTGATCAGCAGATCTAAATAGTAAATAATTCTACAATTCTTTTAATCGAAAAACTGAAGCAAATGCTTCGGACAGGACAAGTATGTCCTATTGAAATCAAAATAGCATCATCATGAGAAGTATACAATTAATCATTTTCGCATTTTTAATCAGTTTTAGTCTTTCCGCTCAAAAAATCACGGGTGATTGGTATGGAGAATTGGGAAGCGGAGAAAACAGAATGCAGTTTGTTTTTCACATCGAGGAAACCGAAGCCGGACTGTCTGCTACCATGGACATACCTCGGAGGAACTTGAAGGGTATTAAAACCCAAAAAACTACTTTCGAAAACAGTGAACTCCATATAGATGGAAAGAACTTTGGTTTCGAATACAAGGGTACTTTCAATGCGGACAGTGCCGCTCTTCTAGGTAAATTTATTGAGGGTGTTAACGAAGTTCCACTGAATTTAAATCGTGATAAATTGGTAGCACCGAAGGCTAAAAAAAGGCCTCAGGAACCATCAAAGCCTTATCCTTATCGTGAAGAGGAGGTTGTGTTTACAAATGAAAAGGATGAAATTACGCTGGCCGGGACACTCACCTTGCCAATGGGTAATGGAAAGTTTCCTGTTGCGATATTGATTACAGGAAGTGGCCCTCAGAATAGAGATGAAGAGATCTTTGGTCATAAGCCATTTCTTGTTTTAGCCGATCACCTCACGAGCTTAGGCATAGCCGTGTTGCGTTATGATGACAGAGGAGTAAATCAGTCAACAGGCAACTTTGCAGAGGCTACGACTGCTGACTTTGCCACAGATGTGGAAAGCGCTATCACCTACTTGAAAACCAGAAAGGATATTGACAAAAAGCAGATTGGCTTGGTAGGGCATAGCGAAGGAGGAATCATTGCCCCCATTGTGGCAGTGAATACCAAAGACGTAGCCTTTATGGTATTGCTAGCGGGAACTGGGGTTTCGGGATATGAAACATCACAGATTCAGGCTACTACATTGAGGGGTTTTTCTGTGCCCGATGAGGAAGCCTACAATAAATTCATAACCGATGCTTTGGACATTGCTTCAGAAGATAAGGATGTAGCCTTAGTGCGAGAAGAGCTAACAGCCTTCTACAATAAGTCGCCTTTCTTTAATGCAATGGCTGGCGATGGACCTCAGCGTGAGCAAGTGCTGAAGGGTTTGGTAGAAACGAGGACGAATAAGTGGATCCGCTATTTCTACAACTATAATCCTGCGGATATGTTGGTCAAGGTTAAATGTCCTGTGCTTTCAATCAATGGAACTAAGGATCAACAAGTTGTGGCTAGTGTTAATCAAGATGGCATTAGAAGTGCTTTGAAAAAAGGCAAGAACAAGGACTTTCAAGTGATTGCACTAGAAGGCATGAACCACTTTTTTCAAGAGGCAGAAACTGGCGCTATGAATGAGTATGCCGATATTGAAGAGACATTCTCACCTAAGGCCCTAAAGATCGTTTCCGACTGGATTTTAGAAAGAGTAAAGCTAAAATAGTGGCTTTTGTCCTCCTCTTGAGGAGGTGCCCGTAGGGTGGAGGAGGTTTGGCCCCTTACTTCTGAAACGGCTTCAAGTCTAAGAGCTTTTGATCGAATTGAATTCCCTTTTCGATTTCGGCCATTAGTTTGCGACTCTTGGTCAGTGGATGACTAGGGAAACGAACATCCCACTTCGGTTCTTCAGACCGATGCATCAGGTTTGGCCCCATAAAGTCAGGTTTATACGGATCGAAGGCCCAATTGCTATAACCCGTTGGTGTTTTTGAGATCACTTCCTCACGCAGTAGCTTCTTGATAATAAACTCATCTCGCATGCCTGACAAGTCAAGCTCAGGTGCCTGAATCTTCACCACATAACTGCACATGGCAAAAGGGATAATCAATGAAGTGAGGTAGGTAGATCCGCTTGGGTCTTGCGGAAACTTCAACACGGTTCGGATACATTGAACACCATGAAGCACGACTAACTCAACTTCAATAATTGCTCCTCTGGAAGAGGAAATTGTGTCACGATAATACTGTCGCAAGCCGTCTATGGTCTTAAGCGATGAAATGTCCGGCTCCCCTTTAAAAAAGTTGAGAGAGATAGCCATGGTACCATCTACATCACCCCATTTTTTGATCGATTTGGTGATGTCTCCTTCCACCCAACCAAGCTCAGGAAGTTTGATGGCTTTTATGTTAGGCTTACTCCAATTGAAAAGTTTAATCATAATGAATTCCGTTGAGCAGGTTGGCAATTACGCAATGGATATACAAGATTCCTTGAGGGATAGTTAATTTTTTGACTTGATAGTGCCGATGCCATACTAAACTATAAAAGCCATTTTTATAAATGGTCAATGCTTTCCATTCGATTGCTTATCTTAGAACCAAGCATCAACCCTATGAAACGATTTTTATACTTAGGATTTCTATCCTGCCTCTGTGCCTCATTATTTTTTAGTTGCACTTCTCAACAAACCATTGACCTCTTTAATGGTGAAAACCTAGATGGTTGGACTAATCACGGTGAAGAAAAGTGGTATGTCGAAGATGGAAGCCTGGTTTGCGAAAGCGGGCCCAGTGCCCAGTATGGCTACCTTTCTACGGATGAATTCTATGACGATTTCGAACTCACGCTGGATTTTAAACAAGACGCCAACGGAAATAGTGGTGTTTTTATTCGCTCCACGGTTGACGGTACAAAGGTCAGTGGCTGGCAAGCCGAAGTGGCGCCTCCGGGAAGTCACACTGGCGGAATCTATGAGTCTTACGGTCGCGGTTGGTTGATTCAGCCCGAACCAGAAAAAGACAAAGCTCTAAAAATGGGAGAGTGGAATACCATGAAGATCCGAGCCGTTGGACCATCGGTTACGACTTGGCTCAATGGAACAGAAATGATCTACATTGAAGACGAAAAGATCGGAGAGGGCAAAGGCTCTATCGCTTTACAAATTCACGATGGAGGTGGCATTAAGGTCAGCTGGAGAAATATTAAAATCACACCGATACACGATAACAAGTAAATAGCAACATGAGAGCAACGAACCTTACAAAAATGATGATCGCTTTCTTGGCGACCATCAGTTTAAGTGCTTGTCAAAGTACCTCAAAAGAAGCCACTGACGATTGGGTTTATCTCTTCGATGGCACAAGTATGGACGGATGGCGTGCCTACAATGGCGAAACCATGCCACCACAATGGGTAATTGAGGATGATGTCTTGACTTTCGACACAGATATGAAACTAGAAGTTGAATGGACGGGAGGCAAAGACATTATTTATGCGGCCGAGAAGTTTGACAACTTTGAACTTTACCTCGAATGGAAAATCCCTGAAGGAGGGAATAGTGGCGTTTTATATCATGTAGTAGAAGGCTACGGTGGGCCCTATGAAGCTTCGCCCGAGTATCAGTTGTTAGATGATTTGAAGTGGGAAGAAATCAATAATGCGACACTACAAGAATGGCAAAAAACTGGTGCTGATTATGCCATGCATACGCCTGATAATAATGTGAAAATCGTGAAGCCAGCGGGCGAGTGGAATACCACGACAATCAAGTTTACACCAGAACTAGTGGAGCACTGGCTGAACGGAAAGAAGATTTTATCATTTGTGCCATGGGATGAAGCTTGGGAAGCCAAGAAAATGGAAGGTAAGTGGAAAGACTTCCCTGACTATGGTAAGTTCAAAACTGGTTATATCGGTCTCCAAGACCATGATAGCCCATTATGGTTTAGAAACATCAAGATCAAGAAACTCTAAGGAATATGGATAAGAGAGACTTTTTAAAGAAAGCTGCACTCATGACTTCAGCGACAATTTTGCCCTCATCTACCTGGGCATTTTCGAGTGCTGATAAACTGAGGACGGCTCATATTGGAGTAGGTGGTATGGGGATGGAAGACCTAAAGTCAATTTCTTCTCATTCAGCAGTAGAAGTGACTGCGCTTTGTGATGTAGATGCTAATAATTTGGCAGCTGCTCAGAAGATGTTTCCTAAGGCAAAGACTTACACAGATTACCGAGTGCTACTCAAAGAAATGAACGATGCCATTGACGCAGTGGTCGTTTCTACGCCAGATCATACGCATGCACCAGCTTCTATGATGGCCATGGAAATGAACAAGGCTGTCTATTGCCAGAAGCCGTTAACACATCATGTGTCTGAAGCACGCGCCATGAATCAAATGGCGAAGGATAAGAACTTGACTACTCAGATGGGCATTCAGGTGCATTCTTTCTATGACTATAAACTGGGGACCGCATTGATTCAATCGGGGATCATTGGCAAAGTAAAAACAGTACGTGCTTGGTCTCCTAAAAACTGGGGCACTGACGGCCCTCAGCCAATGGGCAGTGATCCTGTGCCAAGTACTTTGGATTGGAATCTATGGTTAGGTACATCTGCGGATAGACCTTTCAAGGAAGGTGTTTATCACCCAGGAAACTGGAGAAAACTATTGGACCATGGCTGTGGAACCCTTGGAGATATGGGGGTTCATATTTTCGATACGCCTTATAACGCTTTAGCGCTAGACGTTCCATTTACCATCAAGAACAAGTGTAGAAAACCAACAGGCTTCGGCTTTCCCGAGAACAATATTGTCACCTACAGATTTCCGGAAACGGAATACACAACCAAAAAATTTAAATGGGTTTGGTACGATGGTCCGGGTGCACCGAAAAATCATAAAGACCTTCGGCTTCCGAATAAAGAAGAACTGCCAGATCAAGGAGCCATGTTTATTGGTGAGAAGGGTAGCTTATTATTGCCTCACTTTATGCAGTTACCGAAACTGATTGTCAAAGGGAAGTATGTAGATATCGATTTATCGAAATTCTCTGATGTGGGAAGTCCTACAAAAGACTATGGGAAAGAAAGCAACAAGCACTATCATCAGTTTGTCGATGCCTGCTTAGGGAAAGATGAATGTTCGGCACCTTTCTCCTACGCTGCTCGATTGACTGAAACGATCCTTTTGGGAGTAATTGCGGGGCGCTTTCCGAATAAGACTTTGCACTGGAACAATGAAACCTCAAAGTTCGATGAGGAGGAAGCGAATCAGTTCTTAGAGGGAGATTATCGAGATTTTTAGGGCCATTGGCCAAAACGATCTCTATGTGAAATTTAACAATCAGACCTTTTGTATGTTAGGTCAAAAAGAATCGCTATGTCCTTTTCACTTTTATTGAAAGCTTACCTACTCACCACAGTGGTCTTTTTCGCCATTGACATTTTATGGTTGGGGGTAATTGCCAAAAATTTGTATAACAAGTACCTCGGCAAGTTGCTAGCCCCGAAAGTCAATTGGACAGCCGCGATGATTTTCTACCTGCTCTTCATTGTAGGAATTTTCTATTTTGCCATAGTACCATCGGTAGAGGCTGCTTCATTGGAAGATGCCATTTTGAAAGGTGCTCTATTCGGCTTCTTTACTTACGCTACTTATGACCTGACCAATCTAGCTACGCTAAGGGGTTGGCCGATTAGAATTGTATTCATAGATATCATTTGGGGATCATTCCTCACGGCTTCAGTGAGTACCGCGGGATTCTACATCATGAATTGGTTGATGGTATGAGCCTTTTGATCACAGACCTTCTCTTTTTAGCACTCGCTTACGCGAGCTTCTGGTTTATTGTTTCCATCATCCTAAAGCGAAATGATATTGCTGATGTAGCATGGGGGATGGGCTATGTGGGCTTATGTGTTTATTTGTTTTTGACGCAATCCAGTGGTGAGCTAAGCACCTATGTTTATGTTTTAGTGATCCTTTGGGGTGGTCGATTGAGCCTGCACATTGGTCTCAGGAACCGAAAAAAGAGAGAAGACTTTCGCTATAAGCAATGGAGAGAAGAGTGGGGGAGTAACTTCTATTGGCGTTCCTATTTACAGGTTTACCTATTACAGGTGCTACTTCTGTTGATGATCAGTATTCCGATTATTATTGTTTCACAGTCTTACGATAGTGAGCTGGGTTTTTTGGCCGGAGCGGGTTTAGTCATGTGGCTCGTTGGGTTTTATTGGCAGGCCGTTGGTGATTATCAATTAGGTCAATTCAAGAAGCAAAAAACAGACAAAGATCAGGTGATGCAAACGGGGCTTTGGAAGTACTCACGTCACCCCAATTACTTCGGTGAGATATTGATGTGGTTCGGCATTGCAATCATTGTATTACCTGTTATGGATGGTTGGATAGGTTTGATCAGTCCCATTTTAATCACTTTCCTACTGCTTAAAGTGTCAGGTGTTCCTATGCTTGAAAAGCGTTATAGAGGTAATGCTGCTTTTGAAGAGTACAAGAAAATTACTCCAGCCGTTTTTCCGAAGTTTAAATAATATTGAGACTTCCTTTGATAAAGTTCTCTATTGTGAGGCGCTTGGCGATTATGTAAAAGTACACCTGACCAACAAGACTTTTATAATTACTACGACTATGAAAGGTATCCTAGCCGATTTGCCGTCAGATCAATTTATGCGTACTCACAAATCCTACATCATCAATAAAACCAAGTTTGAATACATCGAGGGAAATCAAATCAAGATTGGAGAACATATGGTGAGTATTGGTCAATCGTATCGAGAAGAGGTCTTCAAGCAATTGAGTTAAGCTGAAATTCTAGTGTTTTTCTTTTAACTTATTCCTTATGATTCAGAATCCCATTTATATCCTTGCAGCCCTATGCTTTCTGATCTTCTTAAGCGAATGGCTTTGTAAGTACACAAAGCTCAAGCACCTGAGTAGTTCACTTCTAGTAATTTTATTGGGTGCCGTGGTCGCTAATTTCGGCTTGATACCATCTGCGTCTAATGCGAGCCCCGTGTATGATACGATCTTTCAATATGTTGCGCCAGCAAGTATTTTCTTTCTGCTCTTAGGTGTTAACCTAAAACAACTTAAACAAGCAGGGATGCCTATGCTCATCGCCTTTGGAATTGGTGCCTTAGGTACTATGGCAGGAGTAATGGTTGCGCTACAATTGATTGACTATCAATCAGTTTTTGGAGCAAACTATGCCGCAATTGCGGGCATGATGACGGGAACCTACACAGGTGGGAGCGCTAACTTCAATGCCATTGCGCTAGAATATGGCATGGTCAAGGAGGGGGCGATTTTCACAGGGATAATAGTGGCAGATAACATCATGACTACTATTTGGATGCTCGTGACATTAAGCCTTCCTGCTGTAATGAAGAAGTTTAGAAATAATCCAGAGGCAATCTCAAAGAGTAGGGCTAAAGTCGCTGATCATTCCGATAAGGAGGAGTTATCTCCTTTAAACTTAGGCCTGCTGATCGCCATCGTGCTAGTGGCAATGTTCACATCTGACTGGTTGTCCGATTGGTCCGCAACGCAAGGTTTTGCTGTTCCATCGATATTGATTCTCACAACAATTGCGCTGGTATTGGCACAAACAAGTTTTGTTAAAAGGATTCCTGGCGCAAAGCTATTGGGCATGTTTTCAGTATATCTATTCTTGGTTGTTGTCGGAGCTTTTTGTGAAGTAACCGCTTTGGCAGAAGTGGGTGCTCATGCGATTGATATTTTAGTTTTCACAGGCGCTATTGTCCTAGTGCATGGGGTTGTTATCGTCTTGAGTGGTGTGCTCTTTAAATTGGACTGGTCTATTTTGGCCATTGCTTCTCAGGCTAATATTGGAGGAAGTAGCACAGCTTTGGCTTTAGCGAAGACTTTTAAGCGAACTGACTTAGTTTTACCGGCAATACTAGCAGGAGCTTTGGGTACAGGACTTGGAACCTATTTAGGGTTTTTAGTAGTTGGATTGGTCTAGTCAATGATTTCGAAAATGCACCTAAAGCCTAGCCAGGCCTCTGCCCCTTGATAGACAAAAGTCTGCTGGAAATTAGCTTTCTCGTTAGGTTCAAACCAACTACCACCGACAGCAATACCGTCCTCGCTTGTCATCTCAGAAACATTGTTCAGAACGTTAAAGAATCCAATCTTGGGGTCTTTAACTTCGTAAACGTTCGCAATTCTTTCGTTGTTCTTAATCAATTTGGCCTTGCTGAATTTAAAGGCTTTCATGTTCGCGCTAGCAATCTTATCTAGCTGTTTCATCATAGGTTTTTGCTGTGTTAAGAACCTCATGCGAGACCATTCATTGGCTTTAGGGAGGCGGAACTTGAATTTCTTAGGAAACTGTGCTCGGTCCCTTTTAGACATTTTTGTTAATTCTGCTAGTAGCATTTCAGTCCTCCATTCACAAAAGTCTTCTGCTTGTTTTCTAGTTATACCCACTAAAGGCATCAATGCAAACTCATCACTCTCAAAGAATTTTGCTTCGATTTTAGAAGCGTCTAAGCCATCGAGACTGGCTCAGGTTTCCATCCGGTTACTTCAGCATAGAAATCCTTAACATTTTCGGCATTGGGCACGGTTAGGTCTATCCAACCAATTGTGCCATTGATAGTTTCTTCTTTATCATTCATAGTTTTTATTTCAAATGTGATCGTTCAGGTGGTAATGGTGGTCATACTTTAGTATGAATTACCAGTTCAGTCGTTTCTTAAGGGATAAAATATGCGCCAGGTGATGTTTCCCATGCCATGCATACAATCCTATAACGTTTTTAAGAACGTTAATCTCTTTAGTTTCAGGGTGAACGAAAGTCCGCTCTAAATCAGAAGGGCTGAGGTTTCTTAGCATGATTACCCAGCGTGCATGAATGGCCTTCAAAAGTCCTAATGAGATATCAATTGGGACGTCTTCGTGGTAGTCCATTGCTGCAAAGGCCTTTTCGTCATAAGCTTTAATCACTGGCTTATCCTCAGTGAGTGCCCAATGAAAACGAGAATAACTACCCATATGGCTATCAGGCATATGGTGGATCACTTGGCGCACTGTCCAACCTTCTGTTCGGTAGGGTGTGTTTAATTGGGCTTCAGACAAACCTGCTACAGCTGACTCCATTAAGCGCGGTAGCGCTGCAATCTCATCAATCCATTGGGTGATTTGTTCGGGTATTATGTTTGCAGGGGCCTCAAATTGGCCAATGGGATAGCTTAGATCACTCATTTTATTTATTTAAGGTACGTTTTCGCCTTTTGATGCGACCCACAACTCAAACCATTGTTGGCGTGTTAAGTCAATTGTTAAGGCATCGACAGCCCTTTTAACTCTTTCAATTTTGCCTGATCCAACTATTGGGATAATGTTCGCTGGATGCTTGAGTAACCAAGCATACATGATTTGGTCTATTGTTACTCCATGCGCATCACTAATTTTATGCAGTACATTCCTGATGGTTAGGAAGCGATGAGTTTCCCCGTTGAATACACTTCCACCAGACAGAGGAGACCATGCCATAGGTGAGATCCCAACCTCCTGACACAGGTCGATCGTTCCGTTATCAAACTCTTGCAAAGCAGTAACGGAAATTTCAATTTGGTTGGTGACTAAAGGAAAATCCAGGTGAGCCTGTAAACTATCAAATTGTGCTGGTAGGTAATTAGAGACACCAAATTCACTGACCTTTCCTGATTGTTTTAAGTCTGTAAATGCTCTTGCGATTTCAGAAGGGTCGTTGAACGGGTCTGGTCGATGAATCAATAGCAGGTCGATATTTTCCCTTTTGAGTTTTTCAAGAGAGTTTTCAGCAGACCAAATGATATGGTCATAACTGGTATTATAGTGCTTGATGTAAGTGTTTGGGCGGTTGCCAGACAGTAACTGTATACCGCACTTGGTTACAATCTTTAATTGCTTGTTCAAGCTAGGGACAGAACCGAGTGCCTTGCCAAACTCTTCTTCGACCATATAGTCTCCATAGATATCGGCATGATCGAATGTGTCAATGCCAAGTGCTTGGCATTCTTCTACAAACTTGATCAATTCCTTTGCCGAAAACCCCCAATCTGTTAAGCGCCACATGCCGTGTACTATGCTGGATATACTGAGGTTTTCGCTAAGCTGAACTTGTTCCATGGATTTAATTTTTTACTAAATTTGAAATAACTTTTGAAATAACACGCCTAGTTATTTTTTTTATCTTTGTGGAGTGCTGATTAGCTAGAAATCAAAACAAGGGTCTTAAGATGAAATCAAGAAAAGTACATTCCTATCAAGGGAAGAAAGCTTATTACGCAAGATTTGGTAGGAAGTGGATTGTTGAAAAAGACGCCAAAGTGGAGGAGTTTTCCAATATTGAGGTGATGCTGGAAACCTATCCTGATTTGCTTAATGTCAATGCGATAAAATTATCGTTTGAAAAAAGGCAAGCAGCAAGAGAAGAAATATTGCCACCACCTATCGTAAGAAGTCAAGAAATACACTCAAAGTCTGTTACTTGTTATTATTGCTCAGGCTCTGGAGAAATTGTTGGAGGCGTACCTTGTCCTAACTGTAATGGTAAGGGCAATTATATCGTTTCGACTCGAGGGTTAGGCTAAACATATGATTCAAATCCTTCACAATCCTCGCTGTGCTAAAAGTCGGGAAACGCTCAAAATACTTCAAGCGTCTAGTGCTGATATAGAAATTGTTGAGTACCTAAAAGATGTACCTACTGTATCTGATTTAGAAGGTATTATCAATAAGCTCGGAATCAAACCATTTGATTTAGTGAGAAGAGGTGAAACTATCTTCAAGGAGCAGTTCAAGGGGAAGTCTCTAACAGATCGTGAATGGGTTGAGGCCATGGTTGAATATCCAAAACTGATCGAAAGACCAATTGTCATTAAAGGCGACAAAGCTGAGCTGGGGAGGCCTCCAGAAAGAGTCTTGAGCCTTTTGAAATAAGCTGCTTAGGCTTAATAGCCGAGAATATTCAACATGCTTTCATGTTTTTGCTCTTCCGCAAATACCGTTGTCACCAACTTTCCGTTTTCATCTTTGTCAATTAATACATGCTTAGGTGCGGGGATTAGGCAGTGCTGAATACCTCCATATCCACCCAATGAGTCTTGATAAGCACCAGTATGGAAAAAACCAACATAAAGATTTTCATCTTCTTCGATCAATGGCATAAATAATTCGGATGAGTGTGCTTCAGAATTATAGTAATCCATGCTGTCACAGGTCAGGCCACCCATGTTGATTTTTTGGAAGGGATGATCCCATTTGTTAATGGCCAAAAGGATGAATTTTTGGTTCATTCCCCAAGCGTCTGGTAGACTGGTGATAAAAGAACCATCCACCATGTACCAAAGTTCTTTGTCGTTTTGCAGTTTTTGGTCTAAAACCGAGTACATAATCGCGCCACTTTCTCCGACAGTGAAAGAGCCAAACTCTGTAATGATATTTGGCATTGGTACATTACTCTTATCGCAAATCCACTTAATGTTTTCGATGATCTGATCCGCCATGTAGGCATAATCATATTCGAAAGTCATCGAGGTTTTAATAGGAAACCCTCCTCCAATATCGACTGTATCGAGTTCGGGACAAATCTTCTTCAATTCACAATACTTGTACATGAACCTGCTCAGTTCACTCCAGTAATATGCACTGTCTTTGATGCCAGTGTTGATGAAGAAATGAAGCATCTTCAACTTGGCATTAGTACCTTTTATTTGATCCGTATATAGTGCGTTGATATCGCTATATCGAATACCTAGACGCGAGGTGTAGAATTCGAAATTGGGTTCTTCATCCGCCGCTACTCGAATCCCTACTTGAAAGTCTTTATCAATGCGTCCCTTATATTCTTCTATCTCGCCTAAATTATCCAGTATTGGGATACAATTTTGAAAGCCGTCATTGACCAGCTCTTGGATGTAGTCTACGTATAATGGGCGCTTGAATCCATTGCACAAGATGAGTGCATCTTTGTCTATCTTCTTTTTTCGATAAAGACTTTTGACTATTTGGAGGTCAAAGGCAGAGGAGGTTTCGATTTGACAATCATTGTCCAAAACTTCATCAAGGACAAACTCGAAATGAGAGGATTTGGTACAATAACAATAAGTGTAATCACCTTTGTAGTTATGTTTTTTAATTGCTTCTCTAAACCATTTTTTTGCCTTCTGGATATTCTCAGAAATCTTCGGGAGGTAGGTTATTTTCAAAGGCGTACCATGCTCTTTGATTACATCGTGGAGCGGGATCCCTTGAAATTCAAGGTATTTTCCATTGACTTTGAATTCTTCTGTAGGGAATTCAAAGGTTTGGTCTATCAGATCAAAGTAGCTTTTCACTGTGGCGTAAGCATTTAAAACGAATACAAATATTGCAACAAATCGTGGATTGTGAACACTAGAAAGTCAGAAATTGTCAGCGTACTTTTTATGGTAGCATAATTTTCTCGGATTGAGAGTGAAGTCTTTAGAAATTTTCATAATTACCAAGTCAAAAATGTACCTTGTAAGTCTTTTGTAAACTACAAAGAATGAGGAAAATAAGATTAGTTGAAGTGAGGTCTGAACTTGCTGCTGGAACACGGGGTGCAAGTATGGGCATTGATGCGCTAAAAATTGCGAGTATCAAGAGGCATTCAAATTTCTTTATGCGTTTTGAGCCGGTAAGTGTTAAAGATGAGAATCAATTATTATTTGGAGAACCTCAGTTTAAGTACGCTAAATATGGAGAGGGAGTACATACTATGCTCAATCGCGTTTGTGATACAATCGCTGAGCTACGAAAAGAGCACCTTTTTCCAATAATATTGGCAGGGGATCATTCTACGGCAGCAGGTACTATCTGTGGTATCAAGCAGGCAGACCCTAACAAGCGCCTTGGCGTTGTTTGGATTGATGCGCATGCTGATTTCCATTCTCCATATACTACCCCGTCTGGTAATATGCATGGCATGCCTTTGGCCATGGTTACTGCTATGGATAATGAGGCTTGTGAAGTGAATGATGTTGAAGAAGAGACTGAAGCACTATGGGAAAGGATCAAAGCAATTGGAGGAAGAGGACCAAAAATATCACCGAAGGATATTGTTTTTATAGGAGTGAGAGATACCGAAGCACCTGAAGACCATATCATTGAAGAATACGGTATTCGTAATTTTAAGACGGAGGAGGTCCATGAAAGAGGAGTAGAAGCCATAGCCAAAGAGACGATGGAAGTGCTGAAGGATTGTGATCAAATCTACATCTCATTTGACGTGGATAGTTTAGATACCTCAATTTCTACAGGTACAGGAACTCCTGTAGCTAATGGACTGTCAAAAGAGGAAGCTTTTGAGCTAAATAAAGAGTTGATAAAAGATAAAAGAGTTTGTTGTTGGGAAATTGTAGAGGTGAACCCAACTTTGGACACTGAAAACCGGATGGCGGAGAGCGCTTTCGATATACTCGAAGCAACTACCGACTCTCTGATTAAGAATTTCTGATTGATGGAAGAACAGATTAAACAAGGTATATCTGATGCCTTGAAAGCATTATATAGTTACGATTTAGCGCCAAATGATGTGGCGTTGCAGCCAACGCGTAAAGAATTTGAAGGAACTTACACTTTTGTGACCTTTCCTTACGCTAGGTTCTCAAAGAAGAATCCTGAAGAGACTGGAAATCAAATTGGTACTTTTTTGGTTGAAAATACTGAGGTAATTTCTGCTTTTAATACAGTGAAAGGCTTTTTGAATATCTCCATTTCTGAAGCTTCTCAATTACAGAGCTTTGTCGGGATGTTCAATGGGAAGGACATCAGCGCTTCTTCTCTATTCAAGGCTAAACCTACTGGTCGAACAGTAGTCGTAGAATATTCTTCTCCCAATACCAACAAGCCCCTTCATTTGGGCCACCTAAGGAATAACTTTCTAGGGAATTCGGTATCCAGAATTTTGAAAGCTGCGGGCAACGATGTTCATAAAGTACAGATCATCAATGATCGCGGCATCCATATCTGTAAGTCCATGTTAGCGTGGCTAAAGTTTGGCGAAGGGGAAACCCCAGAGGCTTCAGGCCTAAAGGGCGATCACCTTGTTGGAAAGTACTATGTGGCTTTCGATAAAGCTTTTAAGTTAGAAGTTGCCGATTTGATGACCAAAGGTTTTCAGAAAGAACATGCTGAAAAAGAAGCTCCCATCTTGCTTGAAGCGCAAGAAATGCTCAAGAAGTGGGAGTCGAAAGATCCAGAAGTATATGCCTTATGGGAGAAAATGAACGGCTGGGTATATGATGGTTTTAATACCACTTACGAAAAAATGGGAGTTGATTTTGACCAACTCTACTACGAAAGTGACACCTATCTGATAGGTCGTGATCGGGTAATGGAAGGCCTTGAAAAGGGTGTTTTCTTTAAGAAGGAAGACGGCTCAATTTGGGTAGACTTGACAGGTGAGGGACTAGACGAGAAACTGTTACTACGTAAGGATGGTACCTCCGTTTATATGACCCAAGATATTGGAACTGCGTTGATGCGTTTCGATGATTATCCAGGCCTTAATCAATTGATTTATACAGTAGGGAATGAGCAGGAATACCACTTTAAAGTCCTGTTCTTAATTTTAAAGAAACTGGGCTACGATTGGGCATCTTCTTGTTATCACTTGTCATATGGCATGGTCGATTTACCATCCGGTAAGATGAAGTCTCGTGAGGGTACTGTGGTGGATGCTGATGAATTGATGAAGGAAATGGCAAATACTGCTAAGTCTAGAACCGAAGAGCTTGGAAAAATCGATGGGTTCACGACTGAACAAGCAGGAGAGCTATATGAAATGCTTGGTTTGGGTGCTATTAAGTACTTTTTGCTAAAGGTCGATCCTCGAAAGAGAATGCTCTTCAACCCTGCAGAGTCAATTGAATTCCAAGGCAACACTGGGCCGTTTATCCAGTACACTCATGCACGAATTAGCTCAATTCTAAGAAAAGCAAATCAGCTAGGGGTAAGCTTTGATGATATTGATTTTGATCGAGTAAATGACATTCATCAAATGGAAAAAGATCTGATCTATGCTTTGGGTCAATACCCTGATAAACTGAAAATTGCTGCTGAAACTTATTCTCCAGCGATAATTGCTCAATTTGTTTATGATTTGGCTAAGGATTACAACCGTTTTTATGCTGAGCTATCGATTTTCAATGAGTCGGACAAAACGCTACAACAGTTCAGAGTGGCGCTTTCTGCATTAACAGCACAAACAATCAAGGTGAGTATGGGTTTATTGGGTATTACAGTGCCTGATCGAATGTAAAATGAGATATCTAGTATTAAGTCTTCTTCTTTGTTTCCCGATAACCACTAGCAATATGAGCTTCCACAGTTTCAGTATGAATGCCATTGATGGTCAGTCCATCAATTTTGAAAAATATAAAGGCAAGAAAGTGTTGATAGTCAATGTAGCCTCTCAATGCGGATATACTCCGCAATATGAGGACCTGCAGATGTTACATCAGCAATTTGGTGATAAAGTCGAAATTCTTGGTTTTCCTGCAAATAACTTCGGTTCGCAGGAGCCTGGAACGAATGAAGATATTGAGCAGTTTTGTCAGAAAAACTATGGCGTCACTTTTCAGATGTTTGAAAAAATATCTGTGGTTGGAAAAGATCAAAATGAGCTATACAAGTGGTTAGAGGAGCAATCAGGGAAAGTTCCGAATTGGAACTTCTGTAAGTATCTCCTTGACGAGAAAGGTAATTTAATCGGTTTTTATCCCTCAGCAGTTAATCCGTTAGAGGAGGCAATCACTTCTAAATTATAGTATGAAGAATTGGCTGGCAGCTTTTAGACTTAGGACTTTGCCTTTGGCCCTAGCTTCTATAGGAATGGGAGCCTTTTTAGCTGCAGCCTCTGGTGCATTCAATGCCTTGGTCTTTGGGCTATGCGCACTGACTACCATTTTGCTTCAAGTGCTTTCGAACCTTGCCAACGATTATGGCGATTCAATTCATGGTGCTGATAGTGTTGAAAGAGAAGGCCCATCAAGAGCTGTTCAGTCAGGTGTGATTTCTCAAAAAGCCATGAAACAGGCCATTATCATTTTTGTGCTCCTGTCATTGGCCAGTGGGATAGGCTTGATTTATGTCGCTTTTGGATGGCTGACATTCAATTTTTTGTTGTTTTTAGGAATCGGTGCACTGGCTATTATTGCAGCGATTACGTACACAGCAGGTCATAAACCTTACGGCTATGCTGGCTTAGGCGATATCAGTGTTTTAGTCTTTTTTGGCTTTCTGGCCGTGATGGGCAGTGCCTATCTCTATGAAGGAAAACTGAACTGGGATTATTTGCTGCCAGCTATTTCAATCGGTTTCTTTTCTGTAGCGGTGCTCAATGTGAACAACATCCGGGATATCGAATCTGATGTAAAAGCAGGTAAAAAATCTATACCAGTGAGGCTAGGAAGGGCTGCAGCGGTCAGATACCATTGGTTTTTGTTATCCGTAGGATTTTTGTCTTGTGTAGCATATATAAGTCTAAATTATAATGCCTATACTCAGTTTCTTTTCGTCCTTACAGTACCATTGTTATTAGTTAACGCAAGGGCCGTAAAGAATAAAACGACCGCTGCTCAGCTAGATCCATTCTTAAAGCAAATGGCACTGAGTACCCTTGCTTTCGTGGTTCTTTTTGGTTTGGGGCAGCTCCTGTGAGATGTTCTTTATAAAGCTTTGACGTTGAGCTAGAGTGGGCTATTTTAGTACTTTTGAATTTATGGCAAAAAAGAATAATCGTGATAAAGGCCGCTCTGGAGTAGTTTACTCTACTAGCGCTGACTTTTCCTATGACTATGATAATGACGCTGAGGCCGAAACGTTGGCTCCAGCGGATCAAAACCTCAAAGTAATGCTTGATAAAAAGAGCAGAGGAGGCAAGCAGGTGACGCTAGTAGAAGGTTTCATCGGTACAGAAGACGACTTAAAGGATTTGGGTAAGACGCTTAAATCGAAATGCGGTGTGGGTGGTTCTGCTAAGGATGGCGAAATACTAATTCAAGGTGATCACAGAGATAAAGTATTACAGATTTTGCAGAAAGAGGGCTATCGCGCTAAAAGAGTTGGAGGCTAATTGAGATTACTAAAGACTATACTTTTCACCTCTATAATCGCGGCATTTTGTGCCTCATGCTCGGATACTAAAATTATCAGCACCGAAGGATTCCTAGAGATCAATGGCTCAGAGATCTATTACAAGACCATGGGAGAAGGCGATCCGCTAATCATTATCCACGGAGGTCCAGTGCTCGATCATTCTTATCTTTTACCACATCTAGCTGCATTGGCAGAAGACTATCAGCTTATTTTTTACGATCAACGTGCTACCGGTCGGTCGTCTATCGAGGTAGCTCCAGCAACCATGTCTTTGGATGGGTTTGTAGAGGATATTGAAGTCCTAAGGCAGCAACTCGATTTGGGTAAGATTAACCTTTTAGGCCATTCATGGGGCGGACTAATAGCAATGAAGTATGCCCTAAAGCATGATGACAACTTGAATCATTTGATACTCTCCAACGCAATGGCACCAAGTACCATTGATTGGCAAGAGGAAAGTAAAGCTGTAGCCCAAAAAATTACAAAAGAAGATCAGAATAAGCGGAATAACCTCACGAGTAGTGGTCTACTCAGAACTGAAGATCCTTCCGCAGCGATTGAAGAAATGATGATGCTTTCTTATCGCGCACATATGTTCGATAAGGCCAATATGGACAAACTAAAACTCTTTATACCTAAAGACTTTATGCTCAGAAGTCAGCTGTATAGTAGTCTAAATCCAGATTTAGAATCTTATGATTTATATGCTGAATTGATTAATGTTAAAACACCAACCTTAATCATTTTTGGTGAAATAGAACCTGCAGTTTCTTTACACGCGAAGCGTATGGCAGCGTCTTTTCCCGATGCTGAACTGTATGTGGTGAGCGCTTCGGGACATTTTCCATTTATAGAGGCGAACAAAGATTATATTCAACACATCAAGTCTTTCATCGGGCAGTAAGTGACGCTATTTGAGGTTCAATTTCTCTTTATAAACCGCTAACAGAATTTTAATGTGTTGAAGCCGTAAGGCGATCTATATTTAGATCACTTCAAAACCTTCAGTCATGAAATTCAAGCAGATTTTCCAATCCTTCTTATTACTACTGTTAACCTCGGCACTTGCTGTTGGCCAAACTGACCTTTCCGTTTTCGAGGGGATGAAACCTAGGTCTATCGGACCAGCGGGTATGTCGGGTCGTGTTACCTCAATTGATGTCGTTCGGCATAACCGAAATATCATTTATGCAGGGACAGCTTCAGGTGGATTATGGAAGTCTGTGAGTGGTGGTGTCAGCTGGGAGCCTCTTTTTGATAAAGAAGAGGTGGCTTCCATCGGTGTTGTAACCATCGATCCGTCAAACGCCAGCACGATTTGGGTAGGCACTGGGGAAGGTAACCCGAGAAACTCTTTGAATGGCGGCTATGGAGTTTACCGCAGCCGAGATGCTGGCCAGACCTGGCAGCATATGGGCTTGAAAGAAACTAAGAATATTCACCGCCTTATCGTCCATCCAGATGACCCAAATACGGTTTGGGTAGGGGCGATTGGTTCGCCATGGGCGGATCATGAAGAAAGAGGAGTTTTTAAAACTACTGATGGAGGTATGACTTGGGGAAAAGTACTTTACGATGGTCCAGGCGTAGGAATATCAGACTTAGTAATTGATCCGGAGAACCCGAATAAGTTAATAGCAGGGATGTGGGAGCATAGACGTGAACCATGGTTCTTTAATTCTGGAGGGCCAGCTTCTGGTATTTATATTTCTCACGATGGGGGAGAGACTTGGGACAGGAAGACTTCGGAGCATGGCCTGCCGAAAGGAGATATGGGTAGAATCGGTCTGGCGATAGCTCCTTCAATGCCAGATCGTATATATGCTTATGTAGAAGCCAAAGAAAATGCACTGTATCGCTCTGATGACGGAGGAGTTGAATGGTATCGAATTTCGAATAAAGGAGATCGAGGACTAGGTGCTCGTCCGTTCTACTATGCTGATATCTATGTGGATTCGAAAAACGAGAACAGAGTCTATTCAATTCATACACAAGCCAATGTAAGCGAAGACGGAGGCAAGAGCTTTGGGAGTTTTGTTAACTCTAGATACGTGCACGTGGATAATCACGCACTTTATATCCACCCTGACGATCCAAGCTTTATGGTTTTAGGAAATGATGGCGGAATGGTTGTGACAAGAGATCGTGGAGGTAGCTGGCACTTTATGGAAAACCTACCAATTGGTCAGTTTTACCATGTGAGCTATGACATGGAAACGCCATACAATGTAATGGGCGGTATGCAAGACAATGGCGCATGGTTAGGCCCAAGTCAATTGCTCAAGCAAGGTGGTATTAGAAATGGTTTCTGGGAAAGAATTGTGGGAGGAGATGGCTTCGATGTAGTGCCCGACCCTTTAGACACACGCTATGGCTACTCATTGAGTCAAGGAGCAAACATCCAGCGTTACGATAGACAGACAGGTGAAATGATAGGCATACGGCCAGAGCACCCTGATGGAGAGACCATTCGATGGAATTGGAATGCAGGAGTGAATATCGATCCATTTGATAAGAAAACGGTTTACTTAGGCGGTCAATATTTATTCAAATCTCCCGATCATGGGGATTCATGGGAGATTATCTCTCCTGATTTGACAACCAACGATCCAGAGAAACAAAGACAGTCTGAAACAGGCGGGAAACTCAATTTAGACAACTCTGGTGCAGAAATGCATACAACCATTACGGTGGTAGAACCAAGTACACTATCCCAAGGAATGATTTGGGTAGGTACGGATGACGGCAATGTGCAACTCACTAGAGATGGGGGGCAGAATTGGGCCAATAGTGCGGGTAAATTCCCGGGACTTCCAGACAACAGTTGGGTGCAACAAATCAGAGCAAGTACTTATGAAGAAGGTTCGGCTTTCGTGGTCTTCGATGAGCACAGAAGAGATGATTGGAGTCCTTATGTCTATCAGACAAAGAATTTTGGTAAGTCATGGAAACGCATTGTCAACGATGGCGATGTCTTCGGTTTTGCTATGACAATTGTTCAAGATCCGATTGAGCCTGACTTGATGTTCTTAGGCACAGAAAGCGGTTTATATGTGACCATGGACGGCAGTAAAACGTGGTCCAAATGGACCAATGGGTTCCCAACCGTACCAACAATGGACTTACAGATTCATCCGCGTGAGCACGATTTGATTATCGGCACCTTCGGTAGAGCATTATGGATCTTAGATGATATTCGTCCGCTGAGAGAAGCCACTCAATTAGGCATGAAAAAGCTTAAAGAGAAAACCATTTACGCCTTCTCAATTCCAGACGCTACCAATGCCATTATCGGCCCGTACTGGGGATATAGAAGTACAGGTAATGGACTTTTCATGGCAGAAAACAAGCCTTTCAATGCCGCGATAAGCTTTTATGCAAAGGATGAAGGGAAAGTAAAAATGGAAGTGGCCGATGCCTCTGGTAAAGTAGTTAGAACAAGAACTTATAATGCCGAGGAAGGCGTAAATCGCGTGTATTGGGGATTTGAAGCCAATGGCATTGCTGATAAAGTATTAGCGATTGACAAAGATAATAAGGAGTTAAAAGAGAAGGTCACAGCCATCAAGAAGGAATTGAAGGCACTTCGTGAGTTGGTTATTGCACCAAGGGTAGCACAAGGCTTATCTAGGAATTCGGATGCGATTTCAAGTCAATTGGGGAATATTCGTAGTAAGATGCAGAGTAGTTACAGACCTGTAACACAAACTCAGCGATTGGCTTATGACAATGCGAAGAAGAATGTTGATCCAGTAGTAGACAAGATCAACGAGTTCTTTGCCAATGATTGGAGTGCCTTTAAAACTTTTGTGGAAGGCTTGAATTTGGAGTTGGTGAAGGGATTTTAGTTTTTACCATCAGGTCTTCTCTAGCGCGCACCTGTCTGCCGACAGGCAGGCTTGCAGTGCGTGCTGGTCTTTATTGCATGCTCGATATCTTTAAGATTGGTCCGCACTGCAAGTGCGAACCAGACGGAGTGGAAGGTTTTATTTCTCCAGTGTGGTTTCAGTTGTATAATTCTTTTCCTGATTGACCTTTTCAGACTGGCTCTGAAGAAAGAAACCTAAAAGAAGTAATGCGATGAGTAATAATGACTTTTTCATAACCTTTTATTTGACCGATTGATAGATCAAAGATTCTGAGATGTCATGAATTGTATGCCCAGACTTAGGTAAACCACCAGAATTTCTCGGTAAACGACATATTTATTCCGTAGAATTTTTCTTACCCCCTTTTAAATTGAAAGTATTAGGATCCTGAAACAAGTTCAGGGTGACAAATAAAAAAAGTCCGACCACTTAAAAAGCAGTCGGACTTTTTCTCAAATGCAATCAGCTCAAACCAAGTTCTCTTTAAAGAAGCGTATCGTTCTCGACCAAGCTAGCGTAGCCGCTTCTTCATCATAACGAGGTGTTGTATTGTTATGAAAACCGTGATTGGCACCTTCATAAACAAAGGCTTCATGTTTGATCTTATTGGCTTTCAAGACAGCTTCGTAAGCTGGCCATCCAGCATTCACTCTCGTATCCAATCCACCATACTGGAGCATTAAAGGAGATTTAACCTTAGCTGCATCTTCTGCACTAGGCTGTCCACCATAGAAAGGCACTGAAGCCGATAAGTTTGGAACTCGCACTGCCATCATGTTGGCAATCCAGCCACCAAAGCAGAATCCAACGACTCCAATTTTACCATTACAGTCTGGGTGGTTGAGCAAGTATTCATAAGCCGCTATAAAGTCTTCTAGCATCTCATCGCGATCACGTTTACGCTGCATTGTTCTGCCTTCATCATCGGTGCCAGGGTATCCACCAAGTGGAGTCAAGGCATCAGGTGCTAAAGAGATAAATCCGTCTACGGCAGTTCTTCGTCCTACATCTTCGATATATGGATTAAGCCCTCTGTTTTCATGAACGACAACCACACCTGGGACTTTGCCAGTTGTACCAGTAGGTTTCGAGAGCAAGCCTTTAATGCTTCCGCCACCTATCGGAGAATCATAAGTGATGTATTCTGAGGTTAGTCTTTCGTCACCTTCTTTGATTAATCGAGTGGTCTCATAATCAGGCATCATACTACTCATCAAAGTAGAAAGGGTCAATCCGCCAATGGCATAGACAGAGAGTTTTTCTACAAATTTTCTACGGTCAATTTTGTTGTGCGCGTAGTCATCATAGAGATCGAATACTTCTGGGTTGATTTCTTCTTTGGAGAGCTTTTTCATGATAAGTCAGAGATTATATTTAATTAAAAATAAGCATTCTAATGAATAGATTTTGCCAAAATCTGATGACTGGCGCTCTTATCTAGTCATTGTATTTTGGGGTACGTTTTTCAAGAGTGGCTTTAAAGGCCTCAGTTAAATCATCAGAAAGAATCATGGCCGCATTCCAATTGGCGATTTGCTGTAGTGAGTCCTCCACCGTATGATCTCTACTGAATTTCAATACTTCTTTAATACCTCTTATAGACAGTGGAGACTTGGCTGCAATGGTCTGAGCGATTTCAGTTACACCACTATGAAGTTCTTCTATGGTGCCAAAGCTTCTGTTGGCCAATCCAAGAGCAAATGCCTCTGAACCGTAGACTTTTCGACCAGTATAAGCCATTTCGGATACAACCCCTGGCGCTATAAGTTTTGGAAGTCTTTGCAAAGTCCCGAGATCGGCCACCATACCCATATCAATTTCTTTGATCGTGAAATAGGTTTCATCCGTGCAGTAGCGCATGTCACATGCTACTGCGATATCTATGCCACCCCCGATACAGCCATTTTGGATAGCTGCAATGACGGGCTTGGAGCATTTTTCAATGGAAGAAACCGCATCTTGAAGTTTCAAAATGAACTTCCGTAATTGCTCACCTCTTCTGCCTTCACAGGAGACCTTTTTCATGTCGTTTAATGACATCAGAAGCTCTAGATCAATGCCCGAACAGAAGTGTTTTCCTTCTCCTTTTAGAATAATTATCCTGACTTCTAGAGTCTGAGAAAGTTGCTCAAATATCGACTTCATTTCGTCCCAAGCCTCCATATGAAGTGCATTGGCCTTGTCGGGGCGATTGAAAGATACGGTGGCTATTTTGTCTTGAATGTCAACTAAGAAGTGATTGTAGGGCATGGGGGTTTTCTTTGTTTCAAGATAGTTTTTTTCTTCATAAATAAGAGCATCACTGGTCTGACTACTCTAAGTGGTCAGACCAATTGGAATAGGACCATCAGCAGACCATTAGATTATATATCTTTATGCCATGAGTAAAAGAGCTCTTGTGAAGTATCTTCAGTCTTTGGACAAGCAGGAATTGGAAGACCAAGTATTGGATTTGTACAGTCGTTTTAAACCGGTACAGACTTATTACAATTTTGTATTCAATCCCAAGGAGGACAAGTTGGTAGAAGAGGCGAAAATGAAGATCTCTAACGAGTATTTCCCTCTAAAAAGACGTAAACCAAGGGCTAGGCGTTCTGTCGCTCAGAAGTACATCAAACAGTTTTTACTATTAGGACTTGATCCTGCTTTGATCGCAGAAGTGATGTTCTTTAACCTGGAGACTGCTCAACGGTTTAATGCCAAGAAGAGGGTTAATCAAGAGGCTTTTTATAAAAGCATGTTCAACTCCTTCGATCAAGCCATTGGCTTTGTAGAAACCAACGGATTGCGCTCCATATTCAAAGAGCGTATTCGCGCAGTCGTTGAAACCGCATGGGACCAAGAGTGGTTCAATGCGGAAGGACTGGAAGACAAAGTAGCTAGTTAGTACTGCTTTACTTCATCAATGCATCAATCACGTCAAACGCTTCTTCGGTATTCCCCACAAAACGATTGAGTATCTCTCCCTCTGGACTTAAGATAAACTTAGTAGGGAAGCCGGCAACGTTGAGTTTTAGCACTAAATCTTGTTCACCATCCTTGTCAAGAATCTGTTGCCAGTCATAACCTTTCGGTTCGACAAAGGCCTTTAGTTTTTCCATGGTGTCGCCATTATTGACACCAAGCACTACCAGTTTATCGGCATACTTCTCCTTGTACTCTTTCACGGTGGGCATTTCGGCAATGCAAGGAGCACACCAAGTTCCCCAGAAATCGATAAGTACGTACTTTCCACGCAAATCATTCAGGTCAAAAGTCTCGCCATCCATGGTCGCATTCGAAATGAAGTTTGGCATAATCTTACCTACTTTAGTAGACTCGATGCCTTCTACACGCTGGGCGACTGCTTCGTAAAAAGTGTAGTTAGCCAATCCTTTATCTAAGCCATTAAAGTATTCGATCGCCTCGTCTTGTGTCACATGGCTACGGATCATCATATCTGACAAATACCATGCAGCAGCTTCAGACTTTGGGTTGGTAGTCACGAATTCTTTCTTTAACCGAATGGTTTGCTCATCAAGCTTGGCGATTGAGGCTTTAAGATCTTCGATCGCGGGATCGTTCTCATCTAACTTGTTGATTTTTAATTGCGTGTTGACAGATTGGTTCATCAACGGAAAGATTTTTCGGTTAATTTCGGCAAGCTCATCATTGGCTTTTGTGCCAGTCGGGTAGGCATCTACAAAGTCTGTGACTTTCCCTTTAAATTCGATTTCATCTCCAGGGCTTGCTAAAAAAGCAAATTGAGAAGATTTGGCTGGGTAATACCCTCTGCCTGTCCTTTTGATCGTTTTCTCCACATTGGGCCAGAAAATGATATGAGTTGGCTCGCTGATTTTTCCGGTATAAGTAAACTTGTTGTCCTTCACAAAGACTGAATCGCTTACTCGTTTTCCTTCGGCATTCCTGTAGCTATAAGACATATGCTTTGTGTCTAAGCCGGGGACATAACCTGACACGGTGAAGCTGTCTGAAGTATCTGTAGCCTCTGGACTACAAGCGAAAACGGAAGCTAAAAATAGGAGTACAAGGCTAAGTTTGAGTGATGATAATTTCATAGTGTTCTGTTTGCTACTATAAAAAAGGTGAACTTTCAACAAACATGCTAATGAAATCTGTTTAGTGGGTCTTGGGGTAAAACGAATTGCTTTGTTCTGCCTACAAACTGTTTACTGCGGTTGCTCTCCCTTCACGCTAAAAAAATACTTTTCATATACCAATTCATTTGGTTCAATATGAAATGGTTGCTTGTTGGAGATAAAAGAATCCTGTTCTAACAATTTTTTAATCAGAAGAGATAATATTGCAGCACAGTGAAAAGTAAATACCCTTTTGACCCTTCCATCAAACACCATGTCTTTGTAGCCATTGGATTAGCTGTTTGGGTATTCGTATTCCTTTATTTTACGGAACCTTTAGATGTTAGTGAGTTTACTGCGGAAGAGAAGCTATTATATATGCCGCTCTATGGAGTTTTTACTTCACTGTGTTATTTAATGACGCTCCCGTTTCAGTATTGGCTCTATCGAAAGCAAAAGTTGAAATGGTCTATTATCAGTGAATTGCTTCAGTTTCTGTTCCTGGTGGTGCTTGGCTTTATAATTACCAGATCTATTTATTACTACATTGTCATAGACCAGCACCCCAACGCTTATACGGTAGGCTATTTCGCAACTGCCATTTATCTACCGGGTATCCTAACAGTTTTTCCAATCATAGCCATCGGTAGGTGGTCATTCGGTAAATACAAAGACAAGAAACTAGAAGATCAAAAGATTGAGATTCAAGGGACGGGAAACTTTGAGAGTATAAGGCTTTTGCTCAACGATTTAATATGTATTCAGTCCT
>ENA-OUOG01001219-OUOG01001219.1-marine-metagenome-genome-assembly--contig:-NODE-1219-length-30444-cov-5.429315_pt1 | contig 30444 bp, 30 predicted proteins | sample MGYA00248635_ERZ508505 | MGnify/ENA primary metagenome ERZ508505 (study PRJEB26176, sample SAMN06267871) | marine metagenome | isolation source: Saanich Inlet, British Columbia, Canada | place: Pacific...
GACGGCTTTTTTATATCGGTGCCGGAACCAGCGGAAGACTGGGTGTATTGGATGCCTCTGAATGCCCACCCACTTTTGGTACTCCATCTGAAAAAGTAGTTGGACTTATAGCAGGTGGTGATCATGCCCTGCGTAACTCTATAGAAAATGCAGAAGACGACACCCAGCAAGCCTGGAAGGATTTAAGTCACCACAACATAAATCAACAAGACTTTATTGTGGGAATTGCAGCCTCAGGAACTACCCCTTATGTGATTGGGGGACTTAAAGATTGTCAACAAAACGACATCCCCACCGGCTGTATTACTTGCAACCAAAACGCTCCTCTAGCCGCGGTAAGCGACTTTCCTATTGAAGTGGTAGTTGGTCCTGAATTCCTTACGGGGAGTTCCCGTATGAAAGCAGGGACGGCTCAAAAGCTGATCCTTAACATGATCAGTACCACGACTATGATTCAACTGGGACATGTTAAAGGCAATAAGATGATCGACATGAAACTCTCTAACGATAAACTTATAGGCCGTGCCGAGCGTATGCTGATGGATGAACTTCAAGTTCCCTTAGCCACCGCCCAAGAGTTGTTACGCCTTCATAAAAACGTTCGTGCGGCAATCCATGCCTTTACAATGCAATAGATTTTTTTAGTATATTTGGGTAAAAACCGCCCTAAAATCTAGTTTGCCCCGATAAAAAACCTACGGCTGATACCCGCTGTGCATAAAAATCAAGCTGTTGTCAAAGCGCACTTTGTCTTTGATAAGAATATTATTGCCTTAGTTAAAAATCAGAATGGAGCACGATGGAGTCAAACATTGCAATCTTGGTATTTCCCAAAAGCGGACTTTAACCTGAATACCCTTTATCAAAGTTGTAAGGGCAAAGTATTTATTGATTACTCACGGTTAAAGCAAGCTTCTCTCCCGATAAAAAAAACGGTTTCGGAACCACCAAAACCTATTGTAAATATCCCTAAAGAATACACAGAGCAGCTTGTTTTAAAACGCTACAGTCAAAATACCGTTAAGACCTATTCATCCTGTTTTTTAAAATTCATGTTATTTTTTAAAACTCAAAAACTCGAAACCATTGGAAAGGCGGAAATCAAAAGGTTTTTACTCCACCTTATTGAAAAAGAAAAAGTAAGTGCCGCTACCCAAAACCAATACATCAATGCCATTAAGTTTTATTATGAAAAAGTATTGGGGCAGGAAAAAATAAAGTTTCCTATTGAGCGACCGCGTAAAAGAAATCATCTTCCCCGTGTTCTTTCCGAAACAGAGGTTTTTCGATTATTAAGTGTAACCAAAAATTTAAAACACAAAAGCATCACTTCCTTGCTTTATGCATCTGGATTGCGTGTTGGAGAAGTAATCAATTTAAAACCCTCGGATTTAAACTTCCACAATTTCACCAAACTGATAAAGCAATCTAAGGGATTTAAAGACCGGATAAGTATTTTGGGAGAAGTGACTAAACCGGTATTGGAAAAATACCTTAAGCTATATCAACCTAATGATTTTTTGTTTGAAGGGCAGTTTGGAGGAAAATATTCTCCGAGAAGCATCAACAAGTTTTTAAAACATAATGCTAAGCGTGCTGGAATATATACTACAATTTCTGCCCACGTACTGCGACATAGTTTTGCTACGCATTTATTAAACAATGGTACCGATATCCGCTTCATACAGGAACTATTAGGACATAACTCAACAAAAACAACCGAACGATATACTCATGTTTCCAACCGAATACTGGAGCGTGTTGAAAGTCCTATTGATCGTTTAATTAAAGATAGAAGTGCTGATAATCAGTACAATAGAAATAAAGTAAACACTAAAAATATAGCGAATCTATCGGAACCTGGTTCAGATATACGCTAGTTGGGCTTAATTAAAAGAAAATACTATGGCTAAAGAAAAGGAAGAAGCTGAAAAACAAACATGTTTCATGATAATGCCTTTTGGGGGATGGTTTGACAAATATTATGAGGATATCTATAAACCAGCAATTGAAGAAGCAGGTTTTATTGCAAAACGTGCTGATGACCTTTATCGACCTGGTAATATCGTAAATGATATTTGGACATACACAAAAGAGGCAAGCGTAATACTAGCCGACTTAACGAATAAAAATCCGAATGTGTTTTATGAACTTGGCTTAGCTCATGCGATTACAAAACCTGCAGTTCTAATTACCGCTTCAATGGATGATGTGCCTTTTGATTTAAGGAGTCTAAGGGTTATTGAATTTGATAAAAATGCTCACAATTGGGGAGATATTCTAAAGCAAAAAATAGTTAAATCATTGGAAGAAACTCTAAAGAGTCCGGAGGATGCAATTCCACCAACTTTCCTGGATACATCAAAAACCAAAAGACTCAAAGTCAGTGAAGAAGAGAAAGATATTCTTGACCTAAGAAAAGAATTGAATTCTCTAAAAAGAGAAGTAAAATCCTCAACTGAAATTAGGCGAGAAATTAGAAAAGAAGACGAAATATCACCTGATGAAGCTGAACAACTAATTAAGCATAAACTTGAACAAGGTCTCCATCCAATGGAAATTGCAGAACAATTACGACCGCTTGGCCCTCCAATAGATTGGACAATGAAGAAAGTTGATGAATTAAAAAACTAAGCCCAACAACACCTATACGCAATGCCCTTCGGGACACTGCGCATAGCCAAACCGTTGTAATATATTTTATAAAAACCCTGAATCAATGAAAAAAACACTTATCACACTATTAGCGTTCGGAATCTTCACTGCAGGATTGGCTCAAAACAACCCAAGAGTCGTTGGTGAAATTAAAATTTTACAATCCGAAATTTTAGATGAAGAACGGGAAATTGTAGTTTTTACTCCTCAAAATTACCAAACATCTAACGAGAAGTTTCCTGTCTTTTATCTATTGGATGGTGAATGGAATTTCCATTTTGTATCGAGCTTGGTGGATAAGCTTGCAGATTGGGGTGATGTTCCAAAAATGATTGTTGTTGGAATAAACAATACCAACAGGAACAGGGATTTGACACCACCTGAGGAGAACAGCAATCCAAACAGTTTTGGAGGAGGTAAAAAATTCCTGAATTTTATAATACAAGAACTGCAACCTTGGATTGATCAAAATTATAGAACGCATCCGTATTCTATTTTAGGAGGTCATTCATTCGGAGGATTATTTACCGTTTACGCAATGATGGAAGAACCTGGTTTTTTTTAATCGTATATTGCTTTAAGCCCAAGTTTGGGAAGAAATAACGAAAAGCAACTAGCGAGCGCAAAAAATTTCTTCAATAAAAAAAATACAATGCCAAAAGACCTGTATTTGGCTGTAAGTAATGAGGGTGGCTTTACTTATCTAAGTACGGCTAAGTTTGCCAATAGTGTGGAAAGGAGTGTATACGGTGATTTCAGATTTAAATTTGACCATCTCAAGGAGGAAACTCATACGACGATACCTGTACAGGGATTTTTAAACGGACTTAGATTTATTTATGCTGAAACAAATCCGGAAAAAATTCCCGAATTGAATGAAATTTTTCTCATCGAAAATCACTTTAAACAACTATCAGAAAGGTATGGATATGAATTCCAAATTCCAGAATTTTATTATCAAAAATTCATGAAAGAGCAACTTACGGAACGAGAACTGGACTATGCATTATTTATCTTAAAAAGATATGAAGCCGAATATCCGAATTCACCAAATTTATTCATGGGCTACGCAGACACTTATTTGTTAAAGGGCGATTTTAAAATGGCAAGAAGCTATTATGAAAAACTGAAACAATTGGGTGTTGAAGATGAATCATTGGATAGGCTTCTAGATCAGATTAAGAATTAAAACTGTGAAGAGCTTTGGCTTAAACATTGAATAAATCAGAGAACTAAACTTTAATCTAAGCCACTTGTTTATCTTTGCATTAGAAAAATCAATGATGAACAAACCCTTACTACAAAAAGGTCTAAAAAAAATGAGCTTGTTTTTACTCTGCTGTTTTATTGGCCCAGTGGTAGTCCATCAGGCCTTTAAAAACCAGGGTCATCCCTTGTATGTTCCCGTACTTATTTTAGGGATTCTTTTTTTAATTACCGCAATGTATTACGGTTTTACTGGAATCAAAACCTTGGTCAATGCCCTTTTGGGTGAGCGTAAAACAAAACTTTAAAGAATCGATTGCGTGCTAGTGGGAGACCCCTTATCTTTGCACATCATGAAATTAAACTATGATTGAAATTCATTTTCCAGATCAGTCTGTCCGTTCGTATCCAGAGGGAACAACCCCTTTTGAGGTGGCTCAAAGTATTAGTGAAGGATTGGCTCGTAATGTACTGTCTGCCAGCTTTAATGGTCAAACTATTGAAGCTGCTACCCCACTTAAGGAGAATGGGAACATCAAACTCTTTACCTGGATCGACAAAGAAGGAAAAACTGCTTTTTGGCATTCCTCCGCCCACGTTTTAGCACAAGCACTCTTAGATTTGTATCCGGATTGTAAACTTACCATTGGACCTGCCATTGAAAATGGATTCTATTATGATGCAGATTTTGGAGATCACAGCATCACTGAAAATGACTTGATTGCGATCGAAAAGAAAATGCTCGAATTTGCACGTCAAAAATTTGAATTTAAAATGCGTTCCAGTTCAAAAGCAGCGGCCCTGGCGCATTATCAAAAAGAAAACAATCCGTTTAAAATAGAACTGATTGAAAATCTAGAAGACGGTACGATCACTTTTTGTGATCATGCTGATTTTACCGATTTATGTCGAGGAGGACACATTCCTCAAACCGGAGTGATCAAAGCAGTTAAACTGACCAATGTTGCTGGAGCATACTGGCGTGGTGATGAAACCAAACCTCAGTTGACACGGATTTATGGAATCTCTTTTCCCAAGCAAAAAGAATTGACGGAATATCTTGAAAAGGTTGAGGAGGCCAAAAAAAGAGACCATCGAAAGTTAGGAAAGGAATTAGAACTTTTTACCTTTTCTCAAAAAGTAGGTCAAGGGTTACCCCTTTGGTTACCTAAAGGAGCTGCACTCAGAGAACGCCTTGAAAACTTCTTAAAAAAAGCACAAGCCAAAGCAGGCTACGAACAGGTTATTTCTCCCCATATCGGAAACAAAGAACTGTACATGACCTCAGGGCATTACGAAAAATATGGAGCAGATAGTTTTCAGCCCATTCATACCCCTGCTGAAGGAGAAGAGTTTTTACTCAAACCCATGAACTGCCCGCACCATTGCGAAATTTACAATGCCAAACCATGGAGTTACCGCGACCTTCCCAAGCGTTATGCAGAATTTGGAACAGTTTATCGCTATGAACAAAGTGGAGAGTTGCACGGATTAACACGTGTTCGCGGTTTTACTCAAGACGATGCTCACATTTTCTGTATGCCGGAACAATTGGATGAAGAATTCAAAAAAGTAATCGATTTGGTACTTTATGTTTTCAGTTCACTAGGCTTTGAAGATTTTACCGCTCAGGTTTCTTTACGAGATCCTGAAAAGCCAGAAAAATATATTGGTTCTACTAAAAATTGGGAATTGGCTGAACAAGCCATACTCAATGCAGCCGAAGAAAAAAATCTAGATTACGTAATAGAAACAGGCGAAGCTGCATTTTACGGACCCAAGCTTGATTTTATGGTCAAAGATGCCCTAGGACGCCAGTGGCAATTAGGCACCATACAGGTAGATTATAACCTTCCCGAACGTTTTGAATTAGAGTACAAAGGCAGTGATAACGAACTACACCGACCCGTAATGATTCACCGTGCACCTTTTGGAAGTTTAGAGCGTTTTGTCGCCATTTTATTAGAGCATACAGGAGGAAATTTTCCCCTTTGGCTAATGCCCAATCAAGTAAATATTCTCTGTGTGAGCGAAAAATATAAAAATTACGCTTCAAAAGTTTTAAATTTCTTGGAAAATCACGAAATTCGCGCCCTCTTAGATGATCGAAATGAGACCATTGGAAAGAAAATTCGTGAATCAGAAATGACCAAGGTGCCCTATATGATTATCCTAGGAGAGAAAGAAGCTACAGAAAACAATGTATCTTTGCGTAAACATCACGAAGGTGATTTAGGCAGTTTTAGCCTAGAACAAGTCGTGAATAGAATAGAAAATGAAATAAAAAGTAGCCAAGCTACTTTCGATGTATAATTTAAATTGAGAAGACATAGCAATACGTAGACGAAGAACGAACCGCCCAGGAAGGGTAATTAAAGTTGATCCCCACCGCATTAATCAGAAGATTACAGCGCAGGAGGTTCGACTAGTTGGTGATAATGTAGAAGTAGGTGTTTACCCACTCAGAAAGGCATTGTCTCTTGCGCAAGAACTAGAGTTGGATCTTGTGGAAATTTCACCAAAAGCTTCGCCACCCGTTTGCAAAATTTTAGAGTATAAAAAGTTTTTATACGAACAGAAAAAACGAGAAAAGGTATTAAAAGCCAAAACGAGTAAGATCATCATTAAAGAAATTCGTTTTGGACCCAATACCGATGAACACGACTACGAATTCAAAAAGAAACACGCAGAAAAGTTTCTTAAAGAAGGTGCCAAGTTAAAAGCCTTCGTTTTCTTTAAGGGTCGTTCTATCGTATTTAAAGAAAAAGGTCAAATCTTATTGTTGCGTTTAGCACAAGATTTGGAAGAGTTAGGAAAAGTAGAACAAATGCCAATTTTGGAAGGGAAAAAGATGACCATCTTTATCGCTCCAAAGAAAAAATAAAAAGAGGAGTCATGCCAAAAATGAAAACAAAATCAAGTGCAAAAAAGCGCTTTAAACTCACAGGAAGTGGGAAAATAAAGCGAAAGCACGCATTTAAGAGTCACATCTTAACTAAAAAATCAAAAAAACGTAAGCTCAAATTGACCCACGATGGTTTGGTTCATAAAAATGATGTAAACAACATCAAAGAGCAATTGCGTTTAAAATAATTACGGTTCACCCTAATATTAACCCGAAGTCAGGCTTCAAAGTGTAGCAATACCGCCTCCTTCAAAATCAATTAAAAATGCCAAGATCAGTAAACTCAGTTGCCTCAAGGGCCAGAAGAAAGAAAATTTTAAAACAAGCGAAAGGTTTTTTCGGACGTCGTAAAAACGTTTGGACAGTTGCAAAAAATGCAGTGGACAAAGCCATGCTTTACGCATACAGAGACCGCAAAACCAAGAAACGTAACTTCAGAGCGTTGTGGATAGCTCGGATCAATGCAGCAGCTCGACTAAATGGAATGTCATACAGTCAATTTATGGGAAAAGTAAAAGCCCAAAATATTGAACTCAACAGAAAGGTTCTCGCCGATCTAGCGATGAATCATCCAGAAGCTTTTAAGGCCATAGTCGAAAAAGTAAAATAACACTTAAAACTACCTTCGGGTAGTTTTTTTTATCTCAAGTTTATGCTTACGATTTATCACAACCCTCGATGCAGAAAATCTAGAGAAGCCCTCCAGTATCTCAAAGATCAAAACCTAGACGTCACAATCGTAGAGTACCTAAAGGAGCCTTTGTCAAAAATTCAACTTCAAAAAATACTACATCAAATTGGACTTGAACCCAGTAGTGTTTTGAGGAAAAACGAAGCCGATTGGAAAGCTATTGATAATAGAAACGACCTCAGCGAAGACCAGATCCTCGACGTACTTACAAACTATCCTAAAACACTGGAGCGTCCCTTAATAACGAGTAAAGAATCTGGTATACTTGCTCGACCTTTAGAAAATCTTATTTCTTTTTTACAAAAAAATTAAACCTCTGTCTTTTATTACAGTCAAAGGGTTTTAAAACAAACTATGAAAAAAACTATATGTTCGCTACTCTTAGTAGGAATCTCTTTTATTACTTACGCTCAACGCCCAGTGCAAGGTAATTTTAACAAAATAAAAATCGAAGGAAAGGTTCTTGATAAAGAAACTCAAGAACCGCTTGAATACGCAACCATATCATTGGTAAATGAACGTTTCCCTGACCGAATCCAAGGAGGAATTACTGATGCCAATGGAATATTTGACCTAGAGGTATTTGCCGGTCAATACAACATCACGATAGAATACATTGGTTTTGATAAAATTATACTAAAAGATCAGACCCTTCGTGAGAGTAAGAAATTAGGGAATTTTGAGTTAGAAATATCTGCTCAGGCGCTCAATGAAGTAGAGCTAGTGGGTGAACGTACAGAAGTTGAAATTCGATTGGATAAACGAATCTACAATGTAGGAAAAGACATTACTGTTCGCGGTGGATCGGTTGCTGACGTTTTGGATAACGTACCCTCAGTTTCTGTAGATGTAGAGGGAAATATAGCTTTAAGAGGGAATGAGAACGTCCGAATCCTGATCAACGGAAAGCCCTCGGGTCTCGTTGGTTTATCAGGACCCCAGGGGCTTCGCTCGTTGCCTGCAGAGTCCATTGAAAAAGTAGAGGTGGTTACTTCTCCTTCAGCGCGCTATGAAGCATCCGGTACTGCAGGAATACTCAACATCATCTTGAAGAAAGAAGAACTGGAAGGATTTAACGGTTCTTTTATTGTAAATGGAGGTTTTCCAACGCAATACGGCGGGAACGCAACGCTCAACTGGAGAACCAAAAAACTAAATGTTTTCAGCACTACCTCAGTTCGAGATTCCGATTCTAGAGGAGGTGGAATTTTTGAAAGTGAAAACTTTAATCCTATTCGCTTCGTGAATGAAGATCGCGATTACGAACGCAATCGTAAAAGTATTTTTTTCAATTTAGGCGCAGAATATTTTTTTAATGACGACACTTCATTAACCGTCAGCGGATTTGTACGAAGAAGCAATAACGAAAGCAACAATACTACTGAAATTGAAAATCTCAATGCTTCCGGAGTTATAATCGATCGTTTTGGACGGTATCAGTTTGAGGAGGAAATTGATAATTCTCAACAATTTACAGCCAACTTTACCAAAAAATTTGACGACAAAGGACATGAATTGGTTATTGAATTTCAGACCGAAACTAGTGGAGAAGACGAAAGTGATTTGGCCGAAAACACAAGTACTTTCAATCAAGAATCTGAAACTACAGAAGAACAAAACAGAACTCTGCTTCAATTGGATTATGTATGGCCGGTCAATGAAAACACTCAATTCGAATTGGGCTACCGAGGAAATTTCAGTGCTCAAGAAACCGATTACAGTGTTTTTGATTTACTCGACACAGGAAGAACACCGAACACTCAATTGACAAACTATCTAGGCTTTACTCAAAACGTCAATGCAGCCTACACCCAATTTGGTCAAAAGCTCAATAAGTTTTCTTACTTAATGGGACTACGAATGGAAAAAACACATATCGAAATTGATCAGCGAACAGCCAACATATATAAAGAGAAGGATTATACAGATTGGTTCCCCACCCTAAACTTGTCTTATGAATTTAATGAAAAAGAAAACGTAACCCTAGGGTATAGTCGTCGTGTCAGACGTCCACGTTCTTGGTCATTAAACCCCTTTAGATCATTGACCAGTTTAACGTTCTTTAGACAAGGAAACCCTGACTTAGATCCCTCCTACTCGAACTTAGTGGATTTGGGTTACCTTAAAAGATGGGATAAATTTACGTTCAACGGTTCTGTTTATTACCAAAAAGCGACGCAAGTAATCGAACGTATTACAGAAGCCACAGGAGAACTTGTCGTAGTAAGTGAAGATCCTTTAGTCGAATTGCCTCAGTTTAGGTCCACCTCCGTTAATTTATCTGAAAATGCACGGACTGGAACAGAATTTACACTGACCTATTCACCTAAACGAAAAGTACGCATAAGTGGTAATTTCAATATTTTTAATTCAGAGACTATTGGTTCTTACAACGGTGTACCACTTGATAGAGAGATTGTAAGTTGGTTTGCTCGGGTAAACAGTAGTTTTCCGCTACCTTTTGGAATTAATACGCAATTAAGAGGATTTTACTTTGGTCCTAGAGCAAATGCACAAACTGAATCACAAGGTGTACTCACTTTTTCAGGAGCATTAAACAAACCTTTATTTAATGATAAAGCTACACTTTCGTTTAGAGTAAGTGATATTTTAAACTCCTCGAGAAGAAAAAGCACAACAGAAACTGCTGACTTTAGAAATTATACTGAATTTCAATGGAGACAACCTTCTTACGTTTTTACGTTTACCTATCGCATCAACGAACGTAAAAATGATCGAGGAAGAAACAGCCGGGGTGGATATAATGGTGGTGGAGAAGATCAAGCTGACTTTTAACAGCTAAAAAAAGGGGCTTAAATGCCCCTTTTTTTATTTTGTATCCTTTGGTAAATTTTCTTTCTTTCTACCGTATTTTAAGTATTCTCTGAATGCTCCAATTAACCAGTAAGGGATCACGAAGGTCAACAAAAATATCATTAACCAAAATCCAATAGTTAATATGGTTAAAAAAGAAATAAATCCGAGGTATTGATCAAATTCAAACATGTGGTTGTTTTACAGTTCAAAAATAATCATTTTTTTTAGTTTTTTTCAGCTCATTTTGATTTTCCATTACTTTTTTTCAAAAAAAGAGCATGGCATAAAACGGGTTTCTCTCAAACCTAGTATTTTTGTTTAAAATTCAACAGCATGGAATACCGAATTGAAAAAGATACTCTAGGAGAAGTTAAAGTTCCCAAAAACGTATATTGGGGGGCTCAAACAGAACGCTCACGTTCCAATTTTAAAATTGGCAACTCGGCTTCAATGCCACAAGAAATAGTTTACGGCTTTGCTTATCTCAAAAAAGCAGCAGCCTATACCAATCATAAGTTGGGTGTTTTAGACCAATCCAAAAGGGATTTAATTGCCCAAGTATGTGATGAAATTCTGGAAGGAAAACTAGACGATCAATTTCCCTTGGTGATTTGGCAAACCGGCTCTGGAACACAAAGCAATATGAATGTCAATGAAGTCATTGCAAATCGTGCACATGTACTGGCTGGAAACACTCTAGGAACTGGAGAGAAAATACTCACACCCAATGACGATGTCAATAAATCACAATCATCCAACGATACCTTTCCAACAGGGATGCATATTGCAGCTTATAAAATGATCGTTGAAACTACAATTCCTGGAGTACAAAAACTCAGAAACGGACTTCAGCAAAAAGCCGAAGCTTTTAAAGACGTTGTGAAAATTGGACGAACCCACTTGATGGATGCCACTCCCCTCACTTTAGGTCAAGAATTTTCTGGTTATGTTTCACAATTAGACCACGGCATCAAAGCATTAAACAACACTCTAGATCATTTATCTGAACTGGCATTAGGAGGGACGGCCGTAGGGACCGGAATAAACACACCTCAGGGCTACGCCTACGAAGTGGCTCAATCCATTGCTAAATTCACAAAACTACCCTTTAGAAGTGCTGAAAACAAATTTGAAGCACTCGCTGCTCATGATGCGATTGTTGAATCACACGGAGCTTTAAAACAACTTGCTGTCTCCTTAAATAAAATCGGAAATGACATTCGGTTGATGGCCTCTGGTCCACGTTCAGGTATTGGAGAATTGATCATTCCTGCAAATGAACCGGGAAGTTCTATCATGCCAGGAAAGGTTAATCCAACTCAGTGTGAAGCTTTAACGATGGTTTGTGCTCAAGTCATGGGAAATGATGTTGCGATTACCATAGCCGGTACTCAGGGACATTATGAACTGAATGTTTTTAAACCGTTAATGGCTGCAAATATCCTGCAATCTGCACGTTTACTTGGCGATGCATGTAATAGCTTTACAGAAAATTGTGTGCTTGGAATAGAACCCAATCATCACAGAATTGATGAATTAGTTCAAAATTCATTAATGCTCGTTACTGCTTTAAATACCAAAATCGGTTATTACAAAGCCGCTGAAATTGCAAATAAAGCACATAAAGAGGGAAGCACTTTGAAAGAAGCCAGTTTAGCGCTTGGTTATTTAACCGCTGATGAATTTGATGCTTGGGTGCGACCAGAAGAAATGACTGGAAATGGCTAATGGCATCACTTTTCGTCCCTACCTTTCAAGAGATGCAAAGGACTTCAAGTCTTTAAATGTGGAATGGCTGGAGGCCTACTTTGAAGTAGAGCCTTATGATGAATTGGTTTTAAGTAATCCCCAAAGTGAAATTCTAGATCAAGGTGGAAGCATCTTTATGCTATTAAAAGAAGAAAAAACAATCGGTACTTTTGCTTTTTTAAAAAAAAATGTCGGCTTGTATGAGTTCAGTAAAATGGCTGTAACTCCAAAAAAGCGAGGTAAAGGCTATGGAAATATGATCATCCAATTTGCAATTCATTATGCAAAACAGCATCAGTGGAAATCGCTGATTCTATATTCAAATACCATCTTGGAAAACTCAATCTACCTTTATAACAAATACGGCTTCAAAGAGGTACCAATTGATTTAGACATTAACTATGCAAGGGGAAATATTAAAATGGAATTGACATTAAACGCTTAGTCTCGAGTCAACTTTCGATATTGAATTCGTTTAGGCATAATATCCTGACCTAAACGTTTCTTTTTATTTTCCTCATAATCAGAGAACGATCCCTCGAAAAAATATACCTGTGAATCACCTTCAAATGCAAGAATGTGGGTACAAATTCGATCTAGAAACCAACGGTCGTGTGAGATGACTACTGCACAGCCGGCAAAATTTTCCAAACCTTCCTCTAAAGCTCTTAATGTATTGACATCCAAATCGTTGGTTGGCTCATCCAACAATAAAACATTACCTTCTTCTTTTAAGGTCATGGCAAGGTGCAAGCGGTTCCGCTCACCACCAGAAAGTGCTGCCACTTTCTTATTCTGTTCACTTCCGCTAAAGTTAAAACGACTTAAAAAAGCTCTTGAATTGACTTGCCTCCCACCCAACATGATCAGCTCCTGCTCGTCACTAAAGTTTTGCCAAATCGACTTTTCAGGATCAATGTTGGAATGCGACTGATCTACATAAGCGAGTTTGACCGTATCCCCCACTGTAAAACTTCCACCGTCAGCTTGTTCCTCTCCCATAATCATTCTGAACACTGTAGATTTACCAGCTCCATTGGCACCGATAACCCCTACAATTCCAGCTTGAGGAAGCACAAAATTCAAGTCGTCGTATAAGAGTTTATCACCAAAGGATTTGGCAACCTGTTTTGCTTCAATTACATTGGTCCCCAATCTCGGTCCGTTGGGTATAAAAATCTCCAACTTTTCATCGATCTGTTTTTGATCTTGACTGATCAACTTGTCGTAGTTGGAAAGTCGCGCCTTTTGTTTGCTTTGACGACCCTTGGGTGCCATACGAACCCATTCCAGTTCACGCTCAAGTGTTTTTTGCCTTTTAGAAGCTTGTTTTTGTTCTTGAGCTAATCGCTTTGATTTTTGATCCAACCAAGAAGAATAATTTCCTTTCCAAGGGATTCCTTCTCCACGATCTAATTCCAAAATCCAACCGGCAACATTATCTAAGAAATAACGGTCGTGAGTAACCGCTATGACCGTCCCTTGATATTGAGCTAAATGGTGTTCTAACCAGTGAACAGATTCAGCATCCAAGTGGTTGGTTGGTTCATCTAAAAGAAGTACATCGGGTTTTTGGAGTAATAAACGACACAGTGCAACACGTCTTCGTTCCCCTCCAGATAACACTCCAATTTTCATATCACCAGGTGGTGTGCGAAGCGCATCCATTGCAATTTCCAACTGAGTGTCTAATTCCCATGCATTTGCAGCATCAATTTCATCTTGAAGTTGCGCTTGCCGGTCCATTAACTGCTGCATTTTATCAGCATTTTCGTAAACCTCAGGGAGTCCAAATTGATCGTTAATAGTATTGTATTCCTCTAGGATTGCTACCGTTGCGGCAGCTCCCTCTTTTACAACATCAAGTACTGTTTTTTCATTGTCCAATAATGGCTCTTGTTCGAGGTAACCCACGCTGTACTCTTTCGAAAAAACTACATCTCCTTGAAAGTTAGTATCTAAACCCGCTATGATTTTAAGCAGGGTAGATTTTCCAGAACCATTAAGACCTAATATTCCAATCTTAGCACCATAAAAGAAACTGAGATAAATATTTTTTAAAACAGGTTGGTTTGCGCTGGGATACGTTTTTGTTACCCCATTCATCGAAAAAATTACTTTTTTATCGTCAGCCATTTTAAATTCGACCTTTTAATGCATTAAACGCCCAAGCTATGGCATAAAAACCAACTCCTGCAATAGAAAATCCGATAGCATACTCCGGGTACTTTAATAAACCGATCAGAATAAGAGCGGTTCCTAGAAGTGCCATAACTAAGGCTGTATAACCAAAGATTTTATTTTTATTTAAACTCATGATATTTTTTGGAAAAGACAAATATCGAACTTTTATTTAAAACCCTACCTATAGAAATTAGTACTTTCGTAATGTAGAACCTATTCGAATGGAATTAGAACAAGAAAAAAATAAAGATGCCATCAAAATTGCTTGGGCAGCGCTGGAATCAAAAGTCCGTAAAAACAAGCTAGGTGGAGGAAAAGAACGCCTCAAAAAGCTTGTTGAAAAAGGAAAATTAAGTGCTCGTAAACGAATTGATGAATTGGTTGATAATCCCAATGACATTCTTGAAATAGGTGCTTTAGCTGCCGAAAACATGTATGAAGAATACGGAGGCTGTCCCTCAGCGGGAGTGGTTGTGGTGATTGGAAAAATAGCCGATAGGCCCTGTGTTATTGTGGCAAATGATCCCACAGTAAAAGCTGGAGCTTGGTTTCCCATGACTGCCAAAAAGAATTTGAGAGCGCAAGAAATTGCTATGGAAAACCATATCCCGATCATCTATCTAGTAGATAGCGCTGGTATTTTCCTACCCTTACAGGATCAAATCTTTGCAGACAAAGAAGATTTTGGGCGAATTTTTAGAAACAATGCAAAAATGAGTAGTAGAGGTATTGTTCAAATTGCAGCCATTATGGGAAGTTGTGTTGCTGGTGGAGCGTATTTACCAATCATGTCCGATGAATCCATTATAGTAGAAAACACAGGAAGCATCTTTTTAGCAGGAAGCTATTTAGTAAAAGCAGCCATAGGTGAAAAAATAGATAATGAAACTTTGGGAGGTGCAGATACCCACAGTGGTATTAGCGGTGTGACAGATTACAAAGTAAAAGACGATTATGCAGCTTTAGCTAAAATTCGCAGTTTGGTTGAAAAGATGGGCAGTAGGCCTAAAGCTGGATTTACAAAAACTAAAACAGTAGCTCCACAGTTACCTCTTGACGAAATTTATGGTTGCCTTCCCAAGGTAAGGACACAACCTTATGATACCTATAATCTTTTAGATCATTTGGTTGATGCCGATTCAATGGATGAATACAAAAAAGAGTACGGACAAACCCTCATTACAACTTATGCAAAAATAGACGGCTGGTCAGTAGGCATCATTGCTAACCAACGTAAAGTAGTGAAAAGTAAATCAGGTGAAATGCAATTTGGTGGTGTTATTTATGGAGATTCAGCAGATAAAGCAACTCGATTTATCGCAAATTGTAATCAGCGTAATATACCCCTTGTTTTTCTTCAAGATGTGACTGGATTTATGGTTGGAAGCAAGGCAGAGCACAGCGGCATTATCAAAGATGGGGCAAAAATGGTTAATGCGGTATCCAATTCAGTTGTTCCAAAATTTACAATTGTTGTAGGAAATTCTTTTGGGGCTGGAAACTACGCCATGTGCGGACGTTCTTTTGACCCACGGTTTATGGTGGCTTGGCCAACAGCCAAAATTGCTGTCATGGGAGGGGCACAAGCTTCAGATGTATTGTTACAAATTGAAAAAGCATCCTCGAAACAAGGAAACAAAAAGGCGCAAGAAAAGAAAGAAGAAGATTTAAAGAAAGAGATTCAGGCACGCTATGAAGAGAAAACAGAAATCCTATATGCTGCATCTCAACTTTGGATAGATGCTGTTATAGATCCTATAGATACTCGAAAGTGGATTAGTCTGGGGATAGAAGCTGCAAACGAATCGCCCGCTCAAGAAAAATTTAACATGGGCGTTTTACAAGTCTAAAACTGAAACAGCATCAAGTAAAAGCGTCTGTTTTCTTCTGATTTTTCCACTATCAGTTTCTATAAAATCAGGAAAAATAATGACGGATTTAGGAACTTCATAGGGTTCTAAACTTTTACATTTTTTAATTTTTTCTAATATCTTGTCCAGTTGTAAGCTAGAGGAATGTTTTACAGCTAAAATTACTTTTTCTCCCAAGATTTCATCAGCCACTCCTCCAATAAAGAAATGTGTAGAAAGAACCTGTGATAACTTACGTTCAATTTGTTGTGGGTGAATTTTAACCCCTCCTGAATTGATAACCTCATCAATTCGGCCAATCAATCTAAATCGACGATCTTCCAGTAATTCAATCGCATCATTGGTCACAAAATGATCAACCTGCAATAAGTCTGAAGTAACTTCCAAACAACCACGATCATCTTGAGCAACCTCAACATAAGGCAAACAACGAAATTCTGATGGAGTATCCTCCATGGTACGAACAGCAATGTGAGAAAGTGTTTCTGTCATTCCATAAGTTTCGTAAGCCCTAACTTGCGTTTTAAGTAAGGCTTCTTGAAGAGACTTTGAAACAAAAGCACCCCCAACAATCAGTGTTTTGACTTGATCCATATTGGCTAAAGAATGAAAAGCCTGCATAGGAGTCATTGCAACAAAATCATATCTTTTAACGTTTTTATAAAAGGGATTCCTAGAGGGTGAAACCAAATCAAGTGATAAACCTAAAATCATCGCACGAATCAACATCATTTTACCTGCAATAAAATTGGCAGGAAGACAATGAAGCGCACGATCGCCTACATTGACATTAAAAAACTCCCCAGTAGCAATTGCACTATTTACTAAAGCCTGCTTTTGAAAGCGAATTTTTTTATGCGAGGCAGTAGTCCCAGAGGTTATGAGTTCAATAGTTTCAGATGCATCTAGCCAATCCATTAAAAAATCGCCTAAATACTTTTCGTATTGATCTCCTTCTTTAATAAAACTGTAAGCAACCATTTTTAAACCTACACGGTCATAGGAAAAGCCGTTGAGTAAGAATCGATTGTGAATTTTGGTATAATCTGGTATTTGCATTTTATAGTTTTGAAATAAGCTTTATTTTCCAATTTGACCAATTGTATTTTTTGGACATGAGGACTAAAAACAAGGGGTAAAAAACCAAAAGAGAAAGAAGTAATTCTCCACCAAGTGAGGGTTCTGAAATATCGATTAAAACAGATTCTGTTTGAAAAGCAGTCCAGCTTGAAGTAACCAATAAAGCAGTAATTAGATTATTGGCTGCATGAAAACCTAGTGCCAATTCAATTCCGTCATCCATGAGGGTCATGATCCCTAAAAAGAGCCCCGTGCCAATGTAATAGACTAAGATACCATAGCCCAATTTTTCTACTTCAGGATTAAATAAATGGAGGCTGCCAAAGATCACTGAGGTGATTAATAAAGGAGCCCACGCATTTTTAAATAATCCACCAAAACCCTGCATCAAATATCCTCTAAAAATATATTCTTCTAAACTGGTTTGTATCGGAATTAAAAACACTGCAATCAGAAAAAGAAGTACAAAGCGTTGAAGGTTGAAATTCCATTCATACGATTCAGGAGAAATTAAATAATCTGTACCCACGACTAAAACAGTTGCCCCTGACCAAATCAAAAAGGCATAGAGGAATCGACTCCAATCAATTTGAGTTCTGGAAGTAGTAATGCTGAGTAAAGTACGTTCATGTAATTTTTTTATAACTAACCAAAGCCCCAAAAATCCAATTAAAAACGGAATGAGCAGAAGGAACAACTGTAAATTTTTATCAATATTACGCATCATCTCCATGGGATCTCCGCTTGGACTTACACCTCCTTCTTGCATAATTACAAGAGTTAAAGGGAGTTGGCCTAAAACGCTGAAAATAATAATGACAAAGGACCCTAAAAGATACATCCAAAATGGATTTTTATAGGGAAGTGCTTGCTTCAAAAACATAAGCTTTAAATTGAATCCCAAGGTAAAGAATTATCAATACCCAAACAACCTTTTTCAATATACAAAGGGCTGCTAATATTATTGACAAAAAGAGATCCTGTTCCCAAACCTTGCGGCATGGAAACCCCGAGCTGATAGGTCCATTGTGCAATGGCATTCAAACCTATATTACTCTCCAAAGCACTTGTTACCCACCAACCAATTTTCGATTTTTGAGCAATCTGAATCCATTCTTCTGCGGCCGTAAAACCTCCAAGCAGACTTGGTTTTAAAACAAGGTATTGGGGGTTGATTTGATCAATAAGATTTTGCTTTTCGGATTGATTATAGGTTCCGATCAACTCTTCATCCAAAGCAATGGCGACTGGACTTTGTTCACATAAATGAGCCATATCTTCCCATTGCTTCACCCCTATGGGCTGTTCAATTGAATGTACTTGAAAGTCGCTGAGTCGCTTTAATTTTTCAAGGGCTTCATCTGGTTTAAAAGCACCGTTAGCGTCAACTCTGAGGGTAATTTCGTTCTCACTGTACACTTTTCGAATTTGATTCAATAATTTGAGTTCAGATTCAAAATCTATAGCTCCTATTTTTAATTTTATACAATCAAAACCCGAATCTAAAAGGTATCTAATTTGAGTATTCATAAACTCAAAATCACCCATCCATACCAATCCATTAATCGGAAGCTGCTTTTTACCTCTGGCAAATGGAGAAGGGAATAATGAAAATGTACTTTCAGAATGAAGTGAACGCAGTACCATTTCCAATCCCGTACGAACAGCGGGCCAAGAAGTCAAATCAGGGAGTTCTGAATTGGTTTCTAAAGCTTGGCAAAGGTGAGATAAAAGAAATTCTATTTGATCAGGAGCATCAGGGCTCAACCCCTCTATGATGCTGCATTCCCCTATGCCTGTTTTACCATCTTTCTTTACAATTAAAAACCAACTATCTTTAGTTGTCAATACACCTCGGGAAGTCCCGCTAGGTTGTTTAAATTCTAATCGATGTTTTTTGAAAAAAGCGCGCATCATCCTAAAGAAAAACTTATAAAAATTAAGATGGATAAAAAGAAGGTTGTCAAGGCTACTTTTTTTAATTCTGGGTCCAATAATTTTGGATCTTTATTTGAAACTACAGTTACCAAATGTTTCACTAGAGGGAAAAGTCCAAGAAGCGCAAGCCAATAAAATGAAAGAGATTGGCGAATGAAAAAGAAAAACAAAATACTACCGGCACTAAAAATAAGTGCATAATGGTAATATTTTGATCCCATCAAACCCAAGATCACTGCAAGTGTTCTTTTGCCTGCGTTGGCATCACTTTCTAGGTCTCTCATATTGTTGAGGTTTAAAACCGCCACCGATAATAATCCTAATACCAGAGCCATTAAAACAGCAGCAAATGAAAACGTTTTTAATTGGAGAAAATATGCACCTAAAACACTAACAAGTCCAAAAAATATAAAGACAAACAAATCACCTAATCCTCGGTATCCATAAGCTTTATCTCCCACAGTGTAGGAAATAGCAGCCCAAACACTCAGAACCGCAAGTCCAAAAAAGACAATGAAATAAAGCCATGATTCGCTTCCAAAAGCAGTTATGATAAGAGTTATTGAAAGAATTATAGATACTACTGCTACCCAGATTATTCCCTTTTTAAGCACCTCACGACTCAGCAAGCCCGCTTGTAATACCCTTTTAGGTCCTACTCTATCGGCATTGTCAGTACCTTTAACTCCGTCACCATAGTCATTTGCTAAATTGGAAACGATCTGAAAAGTTATAGCTGTAAGTAACATCAGACAAAACAATATCCATGAAAAGTTTTCATCCTGAATACACAGGGCATTTCCAACCACTATACCCGATATGGAAAGCGGAAGGGTACGCAAACGCGCTGCACGTATCCAAACCTTTGCTTTTTCAAATGGCATTAGGGAAACTTGGGATATTTTTTAAAGTTAGGCGCACGTTTTTCTAAAAAGGCTTTTTTGCCCTCTTGGGCCTCCTCCATTAAATAATACATTAAAGTTGCATCACCTGCTAACTGCATCAAGCCGTGTTGACCGTCCAATTCAGCATTAAGACTACGCTTGATCATACGGAGCGCTAAGGGACTGCGTTGTTGCATGATTTGACACCATTCCATAACGGTATCTTCTAAATTTTCTAAGGGCACTACCTTGTTTACCATACCCATATCCATTGCTTCTTGAGCAGTATATTGTTCACATAAAAACCAGATTTCTCTGGCCTTTTTCTGTCCTACATGACGGGCTAGATAGGAAGAACCAAAACCACCGTCAAAACTTCCAACTTTTGGGCCCGTTTGACCAAAAATGGCATTCTCGCTGGCAACGGTTAAATCACATACGACATGCAATACATGACCTCCGCCAATGGCATAACCATTAACCATAGCTATCACAGGCTTGGGCAACTCACGAATACGTTTATGTAAATCCAATACATTCAATCTAGGTACGCCATCCTCTCCTACATATCCCCCTACTCCTTTTACGTTTTGATCGCCTCCACTACAAAATGCTTTTTCACCAATTCCTGTAAGCACAACCACATCAATATCATTACGCTCACGACAAACTTCCATGGCTTCCAACATTTGTACATTGGTCTCAGGACGAAACGCATTATAAACTTTAGGTCTGTTAATGGTTATTTTTGCTACACCCTCACAGAATTCAAAAAGAATGTCACTGTATGTTGCTAAAGACTCCCATGTTCGCATCTTCATTTATTTTTTTGTAAAAATACTGATTTATTCACGAGCATAGGAATGGTTTATCTATATTTATGTAGCTCTATACCCCAAAACCCATGAAAAAAAAAGCGAAAATTTTAATTCTAGTTGCTGGACTATTCCTCCTTGGAATTGGAATTGTAATGGAGTCCAATGACTCAACCGATGCTGTTGGATTTTACGTTATCAGTTGTCTGTTTTTAATAATTATTTCGGTATTAACGCTGGTTACTAAATTTCGAAAAAAGTAATCTTATATTTTCACCAAACACTTTACGCTTTAGCCCGCATCCATTTAAAATAATCCAGTAATATACTATCGTTGAGTTTTCGAGGAGTTTGAATCTCTAAAATCTGAGGTTTTTCGTTCGAATTCAAAAAACGGGAAAATTTGATTTTTAAACCTAACATGGATGCTGCACTTGTATAGCCTAAATTGAATGCTTTAGCAATGTGTTTTGCACTGCGCTCATGAATCGTTTCAAAGTAACGGTCGTATTCTGGAGTATCTTTTTTTCCTGGTAAAATTCGAAAGATTCCTCCACCCTGATTGTTGATTAACACAATCTTAAAGTTTTTTGGAATGGCGTCATTCCAAAGCCCATTAATGTCATAGAAAAAACTCAGATCACCTGTAATTAACACTACTGGACGCCGACTAATTTGCGCTGCACCTACAGCAGTAGCTGTACTTCCATCAATTCCACTTGTTCCACGATTACAATAAAACGCAGTGTCTTGAGGCCAATCAAATAATTGAGCATAACGTATGGAGGAGCTATTTGCCAATTGAACTTGTTGCTGTGAAGGTAACTTTTGAGAAATAAATTGAAATACGGCAAGGTCAGAAAAAGGAAGCTTTGCCAAATACTCCTTCCCTACTGTTTTGAAACTGTTGAAAATCTTAAGCACCTGGTTTTGAAAATGACTGGGTTGTACTTCTATCCCAGAATACATTTCATCCAAAAAGAGTTGGGGCGTCATTTCATAATGATGATCCAAGCAATAATAGGTATTATATGCTTTTTTAGTGTCAACATGCCAGTGCTTTTCGGGTCGATAGTTGCGAAGGAAAAACTTGATTTTTTTAGAAACTACCATTCCTCCAAAAGTTAATAATAATTCAGGAGCCATTTGCGCTTCAAAACGACCGTCCGACGATTCTACAGGTGCCATTAAAGTATCTATAGAGTTGATCAGATTTCCATGTGTACAATTAGAGGTCGTTTCTGTAAAAACTACTACGGAAGGGTCGTCACACAATTTATTTATAAGCTCTTGAGGAATTTCATCCGGTGCCAATTGACCAATGATGACCCATTTTTTAGAGGCGTTGTGCCAGGTGTTTTTAGTATGTTCAAAATTGTTAGGAATTTGAACTGACATTGAGTTGTGCCGTGTGAATTTTTGCAACGGAAGCAGTTTATCGGTCATCTCATACAGTGGCTCTTCCATTGGAATATTGAGATGAACTGGTCCTCTACGAATGATTGCTTGGTTTAAAACACGAGAAATCTCTTTTTCGTTATGTTCCTGGTGCTGCTGTTGTATTTGCTCTATAAGTTTCTGATTCGCATCATGAGGAAGTACTTTTTGCATTGGATTTTCTAATAGGGTATCCGAAGCGTGAATGACATCTGGCTTTAAATCGGCAGTAGCTTCCAAATGAGGTTCAAATACTCCTGTTTGACGAATGGTTTGTCCATCACCAATATCGATACGATGCGGCATACGGTCTGCTGAAATAACAATTAATGGGATATCACTGTAATACGCTTCTGCTATGGCAGGATAAAAATTGAGTAATGCAGAACCTGAAGTACACACTAAAGCAACGGGGTTTTTCAACTGCTGTGCCATACCTAAGGCAAAAAATCCAGCAGCTCGCTCATCAACTACGCTATACGTTTTAAAATGTTTTTGTGAAACAAAACCGTTAGTTAATGGGGCATTCCTTGACCCTGCACAGATTACAATCCGATCAATTTCATAATGTTCACATAAGCGAACTACAGTTTGAGCAAGAGGTATTGTCGGGTACTTAGGCATACATTAAAATCTACATCATGGCATACAAAAGTACAAAACCCTTGGCATAACAAATAGCATAAAGTAGCTTTAAAGTACCTTGGCTAAGGTTTTTGCTTTTCGTTGGGTTTCGAACCATTCTTTTTCTGGATCACTTTCCAAAGTTATTCCAGCGCCAACATAAAGCGTGGTTACTTTTGGCGTCCAGCATGCACACCTTAAATTGACAAACAATTGAGTTTCTAGGGCGTTTACAGGACCTAAAAAACCTGTATAGAAATTTCTGTTGTAAGTTTCATTGGCCAAGATGAATTCTCGGGCTTCTTTTTTGGGCACACCACCCACTGCTGGTGTGGGATGTAATTGTTGTGCGACTTCTAATAAATTTCCTTTAAGTTTAGGGAATTGAAAATAGGTGCATAAATGCACTAAATTTCCTGCCAGGTGATCAGCAGTTGGACTCTTTTGTATTTGATCTAGAGGAAAAAGTACTTTTAAATCTTTTTCTACTTGAATGGTTACAAGCTCCTGTTCTTCAATTTCTTTGGTAGTCCATGAGGTAAGGTTACCTTCTTCAAAGCTCTGAGTTCCGGCCAATGCCATGGTTTGGGTAAAATCACCTTGACTATTGATGAATTGTTCAGGGCTGGCACCAAACCATGTTCCTACCGAAGGATGATGCCATAAATACACCATCGCCAGCGGGTAATGACTCAATAAATCATCAAAAATAGAGACTGCACTTTTTTTACTTACTACTTCTTGAGTTTGAGAAAGGACCACTTTTTTTAATACTCCTGTTGCTATAGTTTGCTTTGCCAAAGCGACCAGCTTTTCAAAAGAATCTTTGTTTTTTGAATCTAAAACTGGTTCTGATTTGTTTCGAACCGGCAATGTAGCCTTTGAGATTTCATGAATTTCTGAAAATTCAGATGGAATAAAAGGAATTTGATTTTTCAGCTCAAATGGAGCCATTAAAAAGCCCTCGCAATTTAAATCCTTTGTAATGTGTAGTAAATCATTTTCCTGATAATACACAGTTGCTTGATTAGAATTTGGCAAACGAAATACTACAAAGGGACTATTGGAATCCCACAGCTTTTTCAGTCTTTGAAGCAGTGGTGTATGCATTACTCTTTAAAGCGTGTATAAGTCGTTAATTTGCAGATAGAGATCAGTTGCTTCTGTTCATCTACTATTCTGATTTCCCAAAGCTGTATGGTTTTACCTAAATTAATAGGGCGTGCAGTAGCATGTACATAGCCTGAATTAATACTTTTTAAATGATTAGCAGAAATTTCGATTCCACGGACAATTGCTTTAGGGTTTTTATTCAAAACAAAAACAGCGGCGCTGCCTACACTTTCCGCTAAAGCTGCGGTTGCTCCACCATGTAAAACTCCATCAGGCTGATATACTGTTTCATTAACAGGCATTCTTGCTGTCAAAAAATCCTCACCGACATCTGTAAATTCAATACTCAGAGTTTCCATTAATGTGTTCTTACAAATGGCATTAGTGAGTTTTAGTATTTGCTGTTTATCCATGCTGTTTTATTGCTAAAATAATAAAACCTCCTATGGTAGTCAGGAGGTTTTATTGCGATCTATTTGAAAAATGGTTTATTTAACTTCCTCGAAGTCCACATCCTGTACATCGTCACCACCAGAGGCATCAGCATTAGTGTCTGACTGAGGCTGCGCAGTTTGATCTGCTCCTCCTGCTTCTGCTTGGGCTTTATACATTTCTTCTGAGGCGTTTTTCCAAGCTTCATTGATGGCTTCTAGTGTTTTGTCAATTGCTTCCAAATCTTTAGATTCGTGCGCTTTTTTCAAATCTACTAGAGCAGCTTCAATAGGTGCTTTTTTATCATCAGAGAGTTTTTCTCCAAATTCTGTCAATTGCTTTTCCGTTTGGAAAATCATTTGATCTGCACTGTTGAGCTTATCAACTTGTTCTTTAACTTTTTGATCGGCATCAGCATTTGCTTCTGCTTCCTGCTTCATTTTTTCGATTTCTTCCTCAGTTAAGCCAGAAGAAGCTTCGATTCGAATGTCTTGTGACTTATTTGTAGCTTTATCTAGAGCGCTTACTTTAATAATTCCGTTTGCATCAATATCAAAAGTGACCTCAATTTGCGGGGTTCCTCTTTGTGCTGGAGGTATTCCATCCAAGTGAAAACGACCAATTGTTTTATTATCTGTTGCCATCGAACGTTCTCCTTGAAGTACATGAATTTCGACCGAAGGTTGATTATCCGCTGCTGTAGAGAATGTTTGCGATTTTTTGGTTGGAATTGTAGTATTGGATTCAATGAGTTTAGTCATGACTCCTCCCATAGTTTCGATTCCTAGAGAAAGGGGAGTTACATCCAACAGTAAAACATCTTTAACATCTCCTGTCAATACTCCTCCTTGAATGGCTGCTCCAATAGCAACTACCTCATCAGGATTTACTCCTTTAGAGGGCTTTTTACCGAAAAAATTTTCTACTTCTTCTTGTATTACTGGAATACGGGTTGATCCACCGACTAAGATTACCTCATCAATATCGGATTTAGACAAACCTGCATCGTCTAAGGCTTTTTTAACTGGAGCCATAGAACGCTTTACTAATTCATCAGCAAGTTGTTCAAAATTTGCACGTGTAAGCGGAGTTACCAAGTGCTTTGGTCCTGAATCTGTTGCAGTAACATAAGGAAGGTTAATTTCTGTTTGTGCAGAAGATGAAAGCTCAATTTTTGCTTTTTCAGCTGCTTCTTTCAAACGTTGTAGGGCCATAGGATCATTTCTCAAATCTATACCTTCATCTGAAATGAATTTTTCTGCAAGAAAATCAATGATTACTTGATCAAAGTCATCTCCACCTAAATGGGTATCTCCATTTGTAGAGAGCACTTCAAAAACACCGTCTCCTAGTTCTAGGATGGATATGTCAAAAGTACCACCTCCAAGATCGTAAACTGCGATTTTTTGATCCTTACCTCCTTTGTCCAATCCGTAAGCTAAGGCTGCAGCAGTAGGTTCGTTGATGATACGCTGTACCTTTAAACCTGAAATTTCTCCTGCCTCTTTGGTTGCTTGACGCTGTGAGTCATTAAAATATGCAGGAACAGTGATAACCGCCTCTGTTACATCTTGACCTAAATAGTCTTCAGCTGTTTTCTTCATTTTTTGAAGGATCATTGCTGACAGCTCTTGTGGTGTGTATAAACGACCATCAATATCAACTCGTGGTGTATTGTTGTCGCCTTTAACTACTTTATAGGCTACATTTTTAACTTCTTTTGCAGATTCAGAAAACTTATTTCCCATAAATCGCTTGACAGAAGCAATGGTTTTGGTAGGATTGGTTACAGCTTGGCGTTTTGCTGGATCACCAACCTTAATTTCACCACCTTCTACAAACGCAATAACAGAAGGTGTTGTTCTTTTACCTTCGGCATTTGGGATTACAACTGGTTCATTTCCTTCCATTACGGAGACACATGAATTTGTGGTTCCTAAATCAATTCCAATTATTTTACTCATGATATTTACAAATATTTTATACACCTTAGTCAAGCATTGTGCCATGAAGCATATACTGACAGCTTGACATGTTGTTGTTTTAAATCCAAAAACCTTACAGCACTAAACAGCTTAGATCGAAGTAATAAAGAGCTCCATTAGAGTCTTTAACAGATTAAATAAAGAAATACTATTTTTGAAAAAAAAATCATGTCGTCAGCCAAGAAAAGTTATACCCGTATAACGACAAAAACACTCCAAGAAATGAAGGCAAATGGAGAAAAAATCTCCATGCTCACTGCTTATGATTTCACCCTTGGAGGTATTGTTGATCAAGCGGGAGTTGATGTTATCTTAGTAGGTGATTCAGCCTCCAACGTCATGGCTGGACATGAAACCACTTTACCCATCACTTTAGATCAGATGATATACCATGCAAGTAGTGTAGTACGTGCAGTTAAACGTGCGTTGGTTATTGTTGATCTTCCGTTTGGAACCTATCAAGCTGATTCAAAAGAAGCCTTGCGATCTGCCATTCGAATTATGAAAGAATCTGGGGCACATGGTGTAAAACTCGAGGGAGGTATTCAAGTCAAAGAATCCATCGAGCGTATTCTCCAAGCTGGGATTCCTGTAATGGGACATTTAGGATTAACCCCTCAATCCATTTATAAATTTGGAACATATACGGTTCGAGCAAAAGAGGAAGAGGAAGCTGAACAACTACTAGAAGACACAAAAATGCTAGAACAGATCGGATGTTTTGGTATTGTTCTAGAAAAAGTACCCGCTGCGTTGGCTGATCAGGCTGCAGATTCAATTGAAGTTCCAATAATTGGTATTGGAGCTGGTAATAAAGTAGACGGTCAAGTCCTTGTCTTACATGATATGTTGGGAATGAATAAAGAATTCAGTCCTCGATTTTTACGCCGTTATCTAGATTTAGATCAAGTTTTGCATCAAGCGATTGGTCAATACAGTGCTGATGTTAAGTCATTAGATTTTCCAAATGACAACGAACAATATTAAATTGTAGTTTGGAAAAACGCATCCTTTTTGAGGACAACCATCTCATCGTCATAAACAAAAAGGCCGGTGAACTCGTTCAAGGAGATCAAACTGGAGATGAGCCTTTGGTAGAATCAGTCAAAGCTTTTTTAAAAAAGAAATACAACAAACCAGGTGCGGTTTACCTAGGAGTGGTTCACCGGCTGGATAGACCTACCAGTGGAGTTGTGCTTTTTGCAAAAACGTCCAAAGCATTATCTCGATTGAATACTCAGTTTAAAGACAGGGTTCCCCAAAAAACCTATTGGGCGATAGTTTCCAATACATTTACAGAGCAAAAAGGAAGTTTAAGCCATTGGATGACTCGCAACACCAAGCAAAACAAATCTAAAGCTCATGTCAACGAAGTACCCAACAGCAAGCTTGCTAAACTGCATTACAAGCGATTAAAAGAGTTTGAACATTACTGTCTGCTTGAAGTAAATTTAGAAACTGGACGCCATCATCAAATAAGAGCTCAACTCAGCGCACTAAACTTTCCCATTCAAGGAGATTTAAAATACGGTGCATCAAGAAGTAATCGTGATGGTAGCATCAGTTTGCATGCTCGTAGTTTGGAGCTTCAGCATCCCGTAAGCAAAGATTTATTGATGTTTACCGCAGATCCGCAGAAAGTGGGGATATGGAAGGCCGTTCTTTCCGATTAAGGTGAACTGCTTTACTTTTTATTATATGTGCAATTGAAACATTATTGATTTTACTTTCAAGCCACGAGAGCACATCTAAGTACAAAAAGGAACGCCTTTCATAAGGATCATTTTCATATTGCTTTAATTCTCGATATAAATCTTCAAAAGCCTTTTTCAAATCGTGCGGATAGATGTCGCCCAACCCCTTTACAAAGCGAATCATTGCCTTCTGGACTTCGTGAAGGTCATTCATTTTAATCAAAAACTTATAAGTCTCTCTCAAATGCGTTTCCAAATGATAATCAAATCCAGCTTCATAATGAGCGAAAATATTTAAAACGCGTGAAAAACACAGGAGGTCTTCTCTCATTTTCAGACTCTTATTGCTGATTATTTTATCCAAATAGACAATACAATTTTCATAATCATCTGCTCCAAAATACACACAGGCTATTTTGTAGTAAAACATCATGATGTGATGGGGATCAATCTGGTTACTAAACGAATCAATTCCTTTATTAATTTCAGGTACGATAGCCGTTCCCTCACTAAAACTACCCTCCAAAAAGTGTAAGTTGAGTTTATTGCTGAAATAAAATTGAAAACTCAAGGCTTTCAGGTTGTCATTTTTAGGGAATTCATCACTTGAAGTACGCAACATCATTTGCTGGAGTACCTCTTTAAATTTTGAAGGATATTTAATTAAGGCCAAGCTTTCCATCAAATAATTATTCCCCTTCAAATAAAATACGGGATGGATAGCAATCATTGTTGGAGCCTCTTCGAACATTTCTACCCATTTGGATGCATAGCGGTATGTGGACAAAAAGTCTTGAGTTAAAAAACTATACCAAACATGGGCTTTGTAAAACCATAACTTTTCTCGAAATCCGAGTGTTTCATAATCTAATTTGGGGAGGTTTTCATAGAAAAATTGTGTAATCTCTCGAAACTCTTCATCACTTTTTGCATAGCCCGCTTTTATCAAGCGTTCATAAAGCTGAAGCGATAAATTGGAGAGCATAGTAGCTAAATTATTTTGAATTCGCAACTGATTTGCCTCTGAAATCAAAGTCTCTGTTCTATTACTCAGACTCCGTGTAATGTATTGTGATTCAATCACTTTTTCAAGCTCTACAATATCGTATGCACTGTATTTTTCTTCGTTTTTTAAAGCAATTAACTTTGCCTTTTCGAGCACTTTTAAGCTTTGCTTGTACAATCCTTTTTGATACAAAATTGTTGCAAAATCAAGTTGCTCTCTAATCTGAATACGAATATTCTTATGGGCGGGATTCATTCGCAAACTGATCAAAATTTGCTTGTATAAATGGGCCTTTAAGTTTGATAATTGTTGTTTGGTCACGATTCCCTTTTTCAAAATCACCTTTTCATCGTAACGATTCAATTTATCGAGTAATTGAAACAGATTTAAGAATTTGGAATCTTCATTAGAACCCATTCTTCCAACATACAATCTAAATTGCCGTTTTTCTGACTTGGTAAGGGATTTTACAAGTACAAACAAATTATCTTTCTGCTCACTTGTCATTGTAATGGGTTTTAGTGTAATTTACTAATTATTAGCGCTTTATAAGGCAGTTTATACTGACGGATGTTGTAATACAAAAGTAATGATTTTATCTCAGTTTTAAGCTTTAATTTAAATTCGTATTAATTAAGCAATCTGAGTTTATTTTTCCCTTTATGGATTACGTAGAAATTTTTGATACTACCCTTCGCGATGGCGAACAAGTACCGGGCTGTAAGCTTGATTCAAAAACCAAACTTGTAATCGCAGAACAACTTGATCTCTTAGGGGTTGATGTTTTGGAAGCAGGCTTTCCAATCTCAAGTCCCGGAGATTTTAAATCAGTTGAAGAAATATCAAAATTAGTAAAAAATGCTCGAGTTTGTGGTCTTACCAGAGCAGTAAAAAAAGATATTGATGTGGCTGCAGAAGCCATCAAACACGCTAAACGCTCAAGAATTCACACAGGTATTGGAACTTCAGAAAGCCACATGCGCTACAAGTTTAATGCAACTCCTGATGAAGTTTTAGAACGCGCTGTTGCTGCAGTAAAGCATGCTAAATCTTATGTGGAAGATGTTGAATTCTATGCTGAAGACGCGGGTAGAACAGACAACGAATTTCTCGCCAGAGTTTGCGAAGCAGTCATTAAATCCGGTGCAACGGTTTTAAATATACCTGACACCACGGGCTACTGTTTACCCGAAGAATATGGTGCCAAGATGAAATACTTGATGGAAAATGTAACGGGAATTCACAAAGCAAGATTATCCTGTCATTGTCACAACGACTTAGGGCTAGCAACAGCCAACTCAATTGCTGGAGTTCAAAATGGTGCGCGGCAAATAGAGTGTACTATCAATGGCATTGGG
>ENA-OUOG01001222-OUOG01001222.1-marine-metagenome-genome-assembly--contig:-NODE-1222-length-30434-cov-4.808347_pt1 | contig 30434 bp, 20 predicted proteins | sample MGYA00248635_ERZ508505 | MGnify/ENA primary metagenome ERZ508505 (study PRJEB26176, sample SAMN06267871) | marine metagenome | isolation source: Saanich Inlet, British Columbia, Canada | place: Pacific...
CCCAACGGGACGTTCGATCCTTCGTTGGCCGGTGAAGGCACCATCGCGTTGACGTACACCTACACGGACGCGGAGGGCTGCACCAGCAGCATCGCCACCGAAGCGGAAGTCGTGGCCCCCGTGCTGGCCGATGCGGGTCCGGGTTCCGTGGTGTGCGACGTCGATACGGTCGTCCAACTCACGGGGTACACGCCGGACGGTGGCACGTGGACCGGAGCGGGACTCTCGGCCGACGGAACGTGGCAAGCGGGGCCTCTGGCGCCCGGCGACTACGCTGCGACGTACGCGTTCGGAACGGGTTCGTGCCTGACCGAATCGGTCGTCAACCTCTCGGTGCTGCAACGCCCCGAACTCACCCTCACCGGCCCTGCCGAAAGCTGCATCGGCGACTCCATCGCCTACTCGGCAGAAGCGACGGGCGGCAACGGCCCGTACTTCATCGAGTGGCTGAACCCCGCGGGCGTGGTGGGAACCGAAGCCATGGCTTGGCCTGTCGCACCGGGAACCTTCACGGTGGAAGCCCTGGTCACCGATGCGAGCGGCTGTTCCGAATTCGCCACGTTCACCACCACGGTTCACGCGTTGCCCGTGGTGGATGCCGGTCCCGACCTTGTCATCTGCGATCAACCAATCCCCGAGCAACTCACCGGCGCTTCCCCCAGCGGAGGGACGTACTCGGGAACGCCGGCGGTGAGTCCCGACGGCGTGTTTTCGCCGGATGTGAGCGGAACCGGGTTGCACGAGGTCATCTACACGTACACGCATCCCGCGACGGGTTGCACCTCGGCGGACACGTTGGTGGTAGAGGTCGTGGCGCCCTTGTTTGCGGATGCGGGACCGGATTTGGTCGTGTGCTTGAACGGGGGCGAGGTGGCGTTGGAGGCGGCTACGGCGGGCGATTGGTCGGGGGCGACGGCGGAGGCCGAACTGGCGTTGATTGCGCCGGCGAGCATGGACCCGGAAGTGGCGGGGGCGGGGGTGCATCCGTTCGTCTTGACGTATGGGGCGGAGACGTGTTTAACCCGCGATACGATGGAGGTGGAGGTGCTCGCGTTGCCGGTGATGGCCGTGGTGCCGGAGTCGGAATTTTGTGCGAACGACACCGTCGGGGAGTTGCCGGTGGCAACGCCGTTGGGGGGCACGTGGACGGGGCCGGGATTGGTGCCGGGCAGCGATCCGGTGGCGTTCGGGACGTTGGTGGGTGAGGGGGTGTACGATTTGGCCTACAGCTACACGGATCCGCTGACGGGGTGTACGAACCAAATCCCGCACCAAGTCATCATCAACGACCCGCCCAACGTCTTTGCCGGCGCGGACCTCGACCTGTGCAACCAGCCCATCGTGGAGCAGCTTACGGGCGCGATTCCCGACGGGTCCTTCGGGAACACCAGCGCGTATTATGGACTCGGGGCGGCGGCGGCGGCGGTGACGCCCGACGGCCAATTCGACCCCTCGGTCACCGGTCCGGGAACCTTCGACGTGGTGTACGCCTACACGTCGCCCTTCTCGGGCTGCATCGGCCGCGACACCCTCGAGGTCGCCATCACGGAGCCGGTGGTGGCGGAGGCGGGCATGGACACGGTGGCTTGCTTCAATGCGCCGCCGCTGGTTTTGGCCGGTTTCACCCCCGCGACGGGCGGCACGTGGTTCTCCCAAACCCCGGAGGATGCCCCCGCCCTTGTGAACGCCACCACGGGCCAAATCCTGCCCCAATTCCTCCTCCCCGGCGACCACCAACTCTTCTACAGCTACGGCTCCGGCACGTGCTACACGAAGGACTCGCTGACCGTAACCATCGATCCGCTCCCGGCCATCGCACTCGGGGGCGACGATTTCTTTTGCCTGAACGACACGCTCATGCCGCTTGCGACCGCCACGCCGGAGGGCGGGCAGTGGGAAGGCACCGGGGCGACCGGCACCGACTTCAACACCCTGGTCGGTGTGGGCGGTTACGACCTCATCTACTGGTACGAGGACCCGGTGACGGGATGCGCTGACACGGCGGATCACTACGTGACGGTTCACCCCCTTCCCGCAGTGGACGCAGGGCCCGACGTGACCTTGTGCGACCAACCCATCCCCGAAGACCTGTCCGGCTTCTCGCCGCCCTTGACCGGCCCAGGCGGCTCGGGCCTATTCTACGGGCTTGGTGGCGCAGCCGGTGCGGTGACGTCCACTGGCACCTTCGATCCTTCCCTCAGCGGAGTCGGCACGTTCGAAGTGGTTTACCTCTACACGAGTTCCATCACCAACTGTTCGGAGCGCGACACCCTCGAGGTGACGGTGGTTCCGCCGGTGGTGGCCAACGCGGGACTCGATACGGTGGTGTGCGCGAACGCGCCGCTGCTGCAGCTTGACGGCTTTTTCCCGTTGACGGGCGGGGCGTGGTCGGGCGTGGGGGCTGCGGCTCCGGCGGTCGTCGATGCGGCTGCGGGCACCCTGAATCCGCAACTGCTCGCTCCAAGTACGTACGCCTTTGTCCTCGAAGTCGGAACGGGCACGTGCTACAGCACGGACACCCTTGAAGTGACCATCGATGCCCAGCCGGACATGGGCTTGGGCGCGGCGGATGCGTTTTGCCTCAACGACACGTTGATGCCGCTGGCCACTGCGACGCCGACGGGCGGAACGTGGGAAGGCCCCGGGGTGTTGGGGACCAACTTTGAGACGCTCATCGGAGCCGATACCTACGCGTTGATCTACTGGTACGAGGACCCGGTGACGGGCTGCCGGGATACGCTGGATCACGAGGTGGTGGTGAACCCGTTGCCGGTGGTGAATGCCGGGCCCGATGTGACCTTGTGCGATCAACCGATTGTGGAGCAGTTGCAGGGGTTCAGTCCGGGATTCGCGGAAGGCGGTTCGGGCTTCTTTTACGGTTTGGGGGAGGCGGCGGTGTCGGCCACGGGCGTTTACGAGCCGTCGGTTTCCGGCGTGGGGACGTTCGAAGTGGTGTACGATTTCACTTCGGCGACCACGGGCTGTTCCCACACGGACACGCTCGAAGTGGTCGTGAACCCGCCCGTTGTGGCGGATGCGGGTTTGGACTCGGTGGTGTGCGCGAACGCGCCGCTCCTTCAGTTGGACGGGTACGTTCCGACCTCGAACATCAACTGGTTCAGCACGGCAGTTGGAGCGGATGCGGCGGTGGTCTCGGCGAGCGGCGGGGTGCTCAATCCGCAAGCGCTCCCCGTGGGGGATCACGTGTTCTCCATCGAGTTCGGGGCGGGAACGTGTTACTCGCGCGATTCGATGGTCGTCACGGTGCTCGGGTTGCCGGATCTCACGTTGGGAGCGGCCGATGCGTGGTGTGGAAACGATGGGGTGGAGGTGGTTTCGCAGGCGTTGCCTTTGGGGGGAGAGTGGTTCGGTACGGGCGTGGTGGATGAGGCGTTGGGGGCGTTCGACACGGATCAGCCGGCAGCGGACTATGCTCCGGGCTACACGTACACGGACCCGGTGACGGGCTGTGCCGACACGGCGTTCCATCAGGTGACCATTCATCCCGTGCCGGTGGCGGATTTTCAGGCCGACGATTTGGGCTGCACGAACTCCGATTTGCCGTTGACGCAGTCGAGCACGGGGGCGGTGTCCGCGTTTTGGTGGTTCGGCGATGGCGGCATTTCGTACGCGTGGGAGCCCGCGCACACCTTCGAGGATCCGGGGTTCTACACGATTGAGCTGGTGGTGACGACGTCGTTGGGTTGTAAGGATACGTTGGAGCAAGCGGTCCAAATCACCACCCCGCCAACCGCCTCCGCCTCCCTCACTCCAATCGAAGGCTGCGCCCCGCTCGACGTGACCTTCGACAACACGTCCACCGCGCCGTTCGCGGACTTCCTGTGGGAGATCGACGGGGACTTGTCGACGGCGTTCGAGCCCAATGCGATGACCTTCCAACAAGGGGACACCTTGCTGGAAATCCCGGTTTCTTTGACGGTGGAGAACCTGTGTGCGACCGACGTGTACCAGGACACAATCCTCGTGTATCCCGCGCCCTCGCTTTCGTTCGCGATGCTGCAGGACACGGCGTGTTCGCCCTTTGGCTTGGAATTGTTGAACACGAGCGTGGGGATGCCGGATGTGCTCGTTTGGGGTTTGGGGAATGGCGACGCGTACACGGGGCAGCAGCCGCCGGCGACGTGGTACACCACGGCCGACGATCCGGCCGATTTCACCATCTCCCTCATCGGCCAAAACGAATGCGGAACCGACTCGGTCTCCTCGGTTTTCCACCTGTTGCCCAACACCGTGTCCGCCTTCTTCGATGCGTCGGAGCTTTCCGGCTGCGCTCCGCTCGATGTGGAGTTCACGGACTTGAGCGCGAACACGACGGAGATCACGTTCGACTTCGGCAACGGGCTGGTGAGCTTCGACAGCGTGGCGTCGACGGTTTACACGGGGCCTGGGACGTACGAAGTGCAGCAGTTCGTGACCAACGGCTGCGCGTTCGACACGGTGGGCTTGTCGGTGGAGGTCTTTGCCGAGCCCGAGTTCAGCTTGGTGACCAACGCTTCGAGCTATTGCGTGGGCGAGCCGGTGAATTTCACGGTGCAGGCCAACGCGAGCGGAGCGGCCGAATGGGCTTTCGGCAACGGGGAGAACGGGGTGGGGTATTTCGCTTCGACTTCGTACGACGAGCCGGGGAACTATTGGGCGGTAGCGGAAGTGGGGACGGCCCTGTTCCAGTGCGTGGGCACGGACAGCGTGTCGGTGCTCGTGCATCCGTCGCCGGCATGGGATTTGGCGGTGCCGGAGCCGGGGTGCTCGCCGTTTGAAGCGGCATTCGGGAACGCGTCGGCGAATGCTGCGTTCGTGACGTGGAGCTTCGGCGACGGGAGCAGCCCGAGCGTGTCGTGGGCGCCGGTGCACGAGTACGTCAACACCACGGGCGGACCGGTGACGTTCGAAGTGTCGGTGCATGCGGAGTCGGTGAACTTCTGCGAGGCGGACACGACGTTCGAAATTGGGGTGCTTCCGGCTCCCGTTGCGGCGGTGCAATTGGGCTCGGCGGTGAGCTGCGAGGTTCCGGTGGAACTGGATTTGGTGAATGCTTCCACGGGGGGCGTTGCGTCGACGTGGTGGGTGGATGGCGAACTGGTGGGCGCGGGATCGGTGCCGGATGTTACGGTCGGAGAGGTGGGGGCGCACGAGGTGGTGCTGGAGGTGGAAAACGCGTACGGGTGCGTGGACGCCGACACCGCGGTGTTCACGGTGCTCGCTCAGCCATTGGCCGCCTTGGACGTGTTCCCCGTGACGGGGTGTCAGGTGTTGCCCGTGACGTTCATGAACCTTTCGGTCGGAGCGGTGTCTACGCAACTGGATTTGGCCTCGCCCTCGGGGCTGATTTACTCCGGGCCCTTGGACGACGAAGCGATCATTGACCTGGATGATCCGGGGATCTATACGGCGCAATTCGTGGCCACGTCGGTCGACGGTTGCACGAACGCGTTGGATGTTCCGCAGCTCATTCAAGTGCACCCGACGCCGGTGGCGGATTTCGAGTCAACGCCGTTCATCGGCACGGCCATGGACATCGACCCGCTGAACGACACGTGGACGTTCGAGAGCACGTCGGTCGGGGCGTCGATTTGGAATTGGAACTTCGGCGATGGCGGGGTGGGTTCGGGCGAGGAGGTCAGCCACACCTTCGATGGAGTCGGATTCTTCACGGTCACGTTGACGGCTGCGAACGAGTTCGGCTGCACGGACCAACGCCAAGACGTCGTTGCGCTCGAGCAGCTGCTGCAGGTGTTCGTTCCCAACGCGTTCACGCCGCCGTCCATGCAGAGCCAGGCCGTGGGCACGGGTTCACGCGGATTGAACGATGCGTTCCGCCCGGTGTTCAGCGATCGGGATTTGGTGGCCGAATACGAGTTCACCGTCATCAACCGGTGGGGCGACGTGGTCTTCCACTCGTTCGATCCGGACGAGTACTGGGTCGGCGATGCGGTGCGCGACGGCTCGCATTACGCCGAGGACGACGTGTACGTTTGGACGTTGTACTACCAGCCGACGTACGAGGACATCGGCATCCGCAAACAGGGTCACGTGACCCTCATCCGCGATTAAAACGAACCGATGAGGTCGTTGAGCGTGGCCGAAGGACGCATCGCCGCGTCTGCTTTCGCTGCGTCCGGGCGGTAGTAGCCGCCGAGGTCCACGGGCTTGCCTTGAACGGCGATCAACTCTTCCACGATGGTCGATTCCTGCGCTTCCAACGCGTTCGCCAACGGAGCGAAGGCCGAGGCCAATGCCGCGTCGGTGGTTTGGTCGCGCAACGCTTGCGCCCAGTACATGGCGAGGTAGAAGTGCGATCCGCGGTTGTCGATGCCGCCGAGTCGGCGCGTCGGGCTCTTGTCTTCGTCGAGGAAGCGCGCCGTAGCGGCGTCCAAGGCATCGGCCATGACCTGTGCAGACGGATTGTTCGCCACCTGCGACAAGTGCTCCAAGCTGACGCCCAGCGCGAGGAATTCGCCCAAGCTGTCCCAGCGGAGGTAGTTCTCCTCCATCAATTGCTGGATGTGCTTCGGCGCCGATCCGCCCGCTCCCGTTTCGAAGAGGCCGCCGCCGTTCATGAGCGGAACGATGGAGAGCATCTTCGCGGAGGTGCCGACTTCGAGGATGGGGAAGAGGTCCGTGAGGTAGTCGCGCAGGACGTTGCCCGTCACGGAAATGGTGTCGAGGCCCTTCACGATGCGTTCGAGGGAGAACGTCGTTGCGTCCACCGGGCTCATGATGTGCAGGTCGAGGCCGTCCGTGTCGTGGTCGCCGAGGTAGGCTTCGACCTTGCCCTGGATGGAGCGGTCGTGGGCGCGCTCGGGGTCGAGCCAGAACACCGCGGGGTTGCCCGTGGCGCGGGCGCGGTTGACGGCCAGTTTCACCCAGTCGCGGACGGGGGCGTCTTTCGTTTGACAGGCGCGGAAGATGTCGCCTTGCTCGCCCGTTTGGGAGAGGAGGACGGTGCCGTTGGCGTCCACGATTTCGATGGTGCCGTGGCCGGGGAATTCGAAGGTTTTGTCGTGCGAACCGTATTCCTCCGCCTTTTTCGCCATCAGGCCGACGTTGGACACGCTGCCCATGGTGCGCGGGTCGAGGGCGCCGTTCTGCTTGCAGAAATCGATGGTCGCTGCGTAGACGCCCGCGTAGGAGCGGTCGGGGATGACGGCCACGGTGTCGCGGGTGGCGCCTTGGGCGTCCCACATTTGGCCTGCATTCCGAATCATCGCCGGCATCGACGCATCGATGATCACGTCCGACGGCACGTGCAAATTCGTGATGCCCTTGTCGCTGTTCACCATGGCCAAATCCGGCCCCTCCGCATACACCGCGTCAATCGCCTGCGCGATCGCATCCTGCGTGGCCTGTGGCATCGACGGCAACTTCGCGTAGAGGTCACCGAGTCCATTCCGCGTGTTCACGCCCGCGGCCGCGAGCTCCGCCCCAAACCGCTCAAACACAGGCGCAAAGAACGTCTCGACGACCGCGCCGAAGATGATGGGGTCGCTGACCTTCATCATCGTGGCCTTCATGTGAACCGAGAGCAGGACGCCTTCGGCGCGAGCGGCCGCCACTTCCTGCTGAATGAAGGCGCGCAGGGCGCTCATGCTCATGCGCGAGGCGTCGACGATTTCGCCGGCTTCGAGGGCGAGGCCGCCCTTCAATTCGGTGGCAGCGCCACCGTCGGCCGGCGTGAACCGAATGCTCGCGGTCGTGGCCGCTTCGAGCGCAGTCGAGGTCTCCGAACCGTAGAAGTCGCCCGCCGCCATAGAGGCCACGCGGGTCTTCGAGTCCGCGGACCACGCGCCCATGCGGTGGGGGTGCTTTTGGGCGTAGGACTTGACGGCTTTCGGGGCGCGCCGGTCGCTGTTGCCCTCGCGGAGCACCGGGTTAACGGCCGAGCCTTTTACGCGGTCGTACCGGGCCTTGATGTCGCGTTCCGCATCGGTTTGCGGGTCGTTCGGGTAGTCGGGAAGGGGGTAGCCGGCCGCTTGCAGTTCCGCGATGACCGCGGTGAGTTGCGGCATCGACGCGCTGATGTTCGGCAGCTTGATGATGTTCGCTTCGGGCGTGAGCGCCAATTGGCCCAGCTCGCTCAGGGCATCGCCCACGCGTTGTTCATCGTTCAGCAAATCAGGGAATTGGGCCAAAACCCGACCCGCCAGCGAAATGTCCCGCGTCTCCAATGCAATCCCCGCCTTGCCAGCAAACGCCTGCACAATCGGCAAGAAGGAATACGTGGCCAACATGGGCGCTTCATCGGTCAGGGTGTAGATGATTTTCGACATGGCGGTAGGTTTTTTGAGGGGTGCAAAGTTCGCCCAGAAATTCGAATTGACCAGCGCGAACGGCCACAATCAGGTAGCGGCTTGTTCGGGGCGGCCGCGTTCATGTAAATTGCCCCATGCAGAAAATTTCATGGATGGCGTTGGCGCTGGTTGCGTTGGGTTGCGCGGAGGCGCCCCGCAGCGAGCAGGCTTCCCCCGAACCCGCTTCGCCTTATGCGATGGCGTTTACGCCCGAGCAGCAGGCCGAGCGCGAGGCCAAATGGAGCGAGCCCGGCGCCCGCCTCATCGAGCTCTCGAACGGCTACCGGGTGTTCACCCAGCGGTTTGGCGAGAGCCCGGACGTGGGCATCCTCGTGCTGCACGGGGGACCGGCGGCCACGCACGAGTACATGCTGAGTTTGGCCTATGACCTGCCGGGCAAAGGCTTTGAAGTGGTGATGTACGACCAACTCGGGAGCTTCTTCAGCGACCAGCCGAAGGAAGACCTGTGGAACATTCCGCGGTGGGTGGAGGAGGTGGAGGAGGTGCGCCAAGCGCTCGGCTACACGCGCGACAACTTCTACCTGCTGGGCAACAGCTGGGGCGGCATCCTGGCGATGGAGTATGCGCTGAAGTACCAAGAGCACCTCAACGGGCTCATCGTCTGCAACATGCACGCGAGCATTCCGGACTACGCGGCGTACAACAAGGAGGTGCTGCGTCCGCAGATGCGGCCGGGGCTGCTCGACACGTTGGATGCGTACGAGGCGGCGGGGGATTATTTGAATCCAACGTATGTGGAGCTCGTGGAGGAGGAATTTTACACGAAGCACCTGTGCCGGTTGCCGGTTTGGCCCGAGGAGGTGGTGACGTCGTTCAGCCGGCTCAATTACCCGCTCTACGATTTGATGCAGGGGCCGTCGGAGTTCAAGGTGGGCGGGCGGCTCATCGATTGGGACATCAAGGACCGGTTGGCGGAGATCAGCGTGCCGACGCTCATGGTGGGGGCGACGCACGACACGATGGATCCGGAGGCGATGCGGGCGCAGGCGGAGGCGGTGCAGGATGGCAAATTCCTGTTGTGCCCCAACGGGTCGCACTTGTGCATGTGGGATGACCGGGAGGTGTTCATGACGGGCGTAACGGGCTTCATCCATCAAGTGGAGGCGCGCTGAGAAAAACGCCGTTTCTTTGCGGTCGCTTTCTGGTCCCGTAGCTCAACCGGATAGAGCATCTGCCTTCTAAGCAGACGGTTTTGGGTTCGAGTCCCAACGGGATCACTTTTAGGGGAGGGTGACGGGTTTTGCCCGAAATGAGGTGGATGCCTTCCTCCGCCTTCAATGCGCTCGCTCGTACAGCCGAGCGCACGCCCGTCCTCCGCCCCTCTTTTTCGAAGTTCTATCGCCTCGCGCGGAAACAGACGGCTTTAGCGCCGCTCTACCGAGCGCTCGAACAGCGCTTCGCAGGACGCGACGCGTGGGTGATTTACGACATCGGTGCGAACGACGCGGGGAGCGGAATCGCCTATGCACGTGCTTTTCAGAATTGTAGGGTGGAGCTGTTCGAGGCCCATCCCGAGGTGGCCCACATCGTCCGCAACCGGCGGCAGGCGGGTGGCGGAAACGCGTGTCCGACAGCAGTTCCCTCCTCGAGCCGGCGAAGCATCTTGAGTTGCATCCCAACGTCGCGTTTAACGAGGCGATCGAGGTTCCCACGCGGCGACTCGACGGCTGGCTCGCGGAGTCGGACGCGTTGCCTCCGCAGTTCATTCACATGGACGTTCAGGGGGCGGAGTTGATGGTTCTCGAAGGGTTGGGGTTGGCGCTCGAGCACGTTGAGGCGATTTGGCTCGAGGTGGAGCGGGTAGAGCTGTACAAGGGCCAGCCACTGGTCGACGACGTGCGCCGGTTCCTGGACCAATACGGCTTCGAGCTCGCCATCGACGCCGTCGGCGACAGCTTCGATAACCAACTGTGGTTCTGGGGCGCTTGAAGGCTCCTGTGGTATTTGTTTCGTAGACGAAATAAATGTTATCAAAGCGGAATTCCTTGTTTTTTAGCGTGTGAAAGCCGTATTTTCGCGCCATAATTCATGGATTTAGCAGACTATTTCGTCTTTTTCGTTTATTTCGTAGTGATGCTATCCGTGGGCTTTTACTTCGCCCGGAGCAACGCGTCAACGTCCGATTACTTTGTGGGAGGCCGGTCCATGGGGGCGGGTCATGTGGGGTTGAGCGTGGTGGCCACGGACGTGGGCGGTGGGTTTTCCATCGGTCTCGGCGGGCTCGGTTTTACCATGGGGCTCTCGGGTTCGTGGATGCTGTTCACGGGATTGATCGGGGCGTGGCTCAGCGCGGTCTTGCTCATTCCCAAGGTGGCGCAGCTCGGTAAGCAGCACGCATTGCTTTCGTTTCCGCAGTTTTTAGGCCAATTCTACCACCGCCGAGTGGCGTGGCTCGCGGGCCTCATCAGCGCCATCGGTTACATCGGATTCACCAGCAGTCAATTGCTCGCCGGGGCGAAACTCGCCTCCGCCACCTTCCCTGCGCTCACGCTTTCGACGGCGCTTTGGTTCATGGGGGCGATTGCGGTCGTGTACACGGTGTTGGGCGGCATCAAGGCCGTGATTTACACGGACACGGTGCAGTGGTTGCTGCTGCTCGCGGGGCTCGTGTTCATCGGGCTGCCGCTCGGGTACCGGGCCGTCGGGGGCTGGGAGGGGCTGGCGCAGGTGGTGCAGCCGGAGATGCTGTCGTTTCGGTCGGTCTCGGCTACGCAGTTGGTGAATTGGGGGGTGACCATCGTGCCGATTTGGTTCGTGGGGATGACGCTGTACCAGCGGATTTTTGCGTGCAAGTCGGAGCGGGAGGCGAAGCGCGCTTGGTTCATCGCGGGGCTGTTCGAGTGGCCGCTGATGGCCATCATGGGCGTGGCGCTCGGGTTGTTTGCGCGGGCGGCGTGGCTGCAGGGGGCGTTTGCGGAGTTGGGGTTTGCGGCGGGTGCGGCGGGGTTCGATGCGGAGATGGGCTTGCCGCTGTTGCTGCGGGTGGTCATGCCGGTCGGGTTGTTGGGCTTGATGATGTCGGCGTACTTCTCGGCCATCATGAGCACGGCGGACAGTTGCCTCATTGCCGCGTCCGGGAACGTGGTCACGGATTTGGTCCAAATGGGCGATGCCGCCGAGCCCCGCAAGGTGCTGCGGTGGTCTCAGGGGGTGACGTTGGCCATCGGGGCGTTGGCGCTCGCGTTGGCCTCCACCATGGAGAACGTGTTGGAGCTGATGCTGCATTCGTACGCGTTCATGGTGTCGGGGTTGCTCGTCCCGGTGGTGGCGGCGTTGGTGTTGCGCCGGCCGGATTCCTGGGCGGCGTTGGCGGCGATGGGCGTGGGGGGGAGCACGACGCTCGGGCTGATTGCGTGGGGGGAGGCGTTGCCGATGGGGCTGGATGCCAATGTGTTTGGGATTGGGGCGGCGGTTTTGGCCTATGGGCTCACGCACGGTTTGCGGAGCCAAATTCAAATGAAAACATGATGAATTCAACGTTGACCCTTGAACGGCTGTCCGATGCGGACATCCGGTCGAAACAGCCGGAACTCGTGGCTTTTCTGCACGAGCACTTGGGCGAATTTGGCGATCCCACGGACCAAATCTCCGCCTGCCTCGACTACGTGCTCCACCCGGCGAAGGGCGGCGCGGTGTTCACGGCCTCCATCGCTGGCCAGCTCGCGGGCGCGGTCGTGCTCAACTGCACGGGCATGGGCGGCTACATCCCGGAGAACATCCTCGTGTACATCGCGGTCGACGCCGCCCATCGCGGCCAGGGCATCGGCGCCCAGCTGATGAAGGAAGCCCTCGCCGGCGTTGAAGGCGCAGTGGCCCTGCACGTTGAGCCGCACAACCCTGCGAAGCGCCTCTACGAGCGGCTCGGGTTCGAAAACAAATACCTCGAAATGCGTTACGCGAAATCATGAGCAGCTACACCGACTGGACGGCCTTCCGACGAGAATTGCATCGCCACCCCGAAGTGTCGGAGCAGGAAGCGACCACGGCACAGCGCGTGGCCGATCGGGTCCTCGCGCACGAACCCGACCAGCTCTGGTCCGCCGTCGGCGGACACGGCCTCGTCGCCCTCTACCGCGGCGCCGCCCCCGGCCCCACGGTCCTCGTGCGCGCCGAGCTCGACGCCCTCCCCATCGAAGAGCGGTTCGAAGGCGAGCGCCCCCACGCCTCGCAGCACCCCGGCCGCTCCCACGCCTGCGGCCACGACGGCCACGCCACGCTCCTCTGCGGCCTCGCGGAACGCCTGGCCCGCGAACGCCCGCCCCGCGGCAACGTCCTGCTCCTTTGGCAACCCGCCGAAGAAAACGGCATCGGTGCCGCCTCCGTGCTCGCCGACCCCCGATGGGCCGCGGAGATCCCCGAGCCCGATGAGGTCTATGCCCTGCACAACATTCCGGGCAGCCCACGGGGTTTGGTCCTCATCCGCCCCGGATCCTTCACCGCTTCCGTCCGCAGCCTCGTCGTCCACTGGCGCGGCAAAACCTCGCACGCCGCCGAGCCCGAGCACGGCATCAACCCGGCGCCGGCGATCGCGGAACTGACCCTCGAACTGCTCGGCCTCTCGCAGCCCGAAATGGCGCGCCCCGACTTCAGCGTCGTCACGCCCGTGCACGTCGCCCTCGGCGAAGTCGCCTACGGCGTCGCCGCGGGCGAAGGCACCGCGCGTTACACCATCCGCGCTTGGGACGAACCCCAAATGAACTTGCTCGTGCGCTCGGCGGAACGGATGGTGAAGCGCCTGACGAAGAAGCACGGGCTCGAAGCGCGGACCGAATGGGTCGAAGTGTTTCACGCGAACCAGAACGCCCCCGGGCCGACGCAGGCCGTGGAGCGCGCGGCGAAGGCGGCGGGGTTGGGCTGCACGCGGGCGGCGTTCCCGTTCAAGTGGGGCGAGGATTTCGGGTTGTTCACGCAGCGGTATGCGGGGGCGATGTTTGGCCTGGGAGCGGGGGAGGAGGTGCCGGCGTTGCACAACCCCGATTACGATTTCCCGGACGAATTGCTGCCGGAGGGCATTGCGGTGTTCGAGGCGCTGGTGCGCGAACGGTTGAAGCATGTTTGAGACGTCGGTCATCGAGATCAGCGAGTCGGCGCTGCGATCGAACCTCGACTACATCCGGGGGTACCTCGGGGACACGCGGCTGAGTTGCGTCGTGAAGGGCAACGCCTACGGGCACGGCATTGAGGTGCTGGTGCCGATGCTGTTGCGGGCGGACGTGGACCACATTTCGGTGTTCAGCGCGGACGAGGCGTTGCGGGTGCGGCGGGCGGCCTTGGAGATCGGGAGCGATCCCACTGTGATCATCATGGGGATGTTGAACGCGGAGCAGGTGGACTGGGCGGTGCAGGAGGGCGTGGAGTTCTTCGTGTTCGACCTCGCGCGGCTGGATCAGGCGTCCACCGCGGCGGAGCGGCATGGCAAACCCGCCCGCATTCACATCGAACTCGAGACGGGGATGAACCGAACGGGTTTCACGCGGGCGGACCTGCCGGCCGCGGCGGAGCGCATCAACGCTCATCCGGAGCGGTTTCACGTGGAGGGGCTCTGCACGCACTTTGCGGGCGCCGAGAGCATCGCGAACCATTTGCGGATTCGGACGCAACTCAAGGCCTTTGCGAACGGGGAGCGCTGGTTGCAGCGGCGCGGCATCGAGGCGAAGGTGCGGCACGTGGCGTGTTCGGCGGCGTCGATTCGGTACCCGGCGTCGCGGATGGATTTGGTGCGCGTGGGGATTTTGCAGTACGGGTTTTGGCCCAGTCGGGAGATCCTCGTCAGCTCGATCAGCAAGCTGCCGCAACCGCTCGATCCGCTGAAGCGCGTGCTCAAATGGCGCAGCGAAGTGATGAGCACCAAGCGCGTCCGTCATGGCGAATTCATCGGCTACGGCACGACCTACCTCGCCGAGCAAGACATGGACGTGGCGGCGGTGCCGGTGGGCTACAGCCACGGGTTCAGCCGCGCGCTGAGCAACCAGGGCCGCGTCCTGCTGCACGGCCAGCGCGTGTCGGTCATCGGGATGGTGAACATGAACATGCTCCTCGTGGACACTTCCCAGCTCGAGGGCGTGGCGCCGGGCGACGAGGTGGTGCTCATCGGCGACCAGGGCGAGCTCTCGCTGACGGTGGCGTCGTTCGGGGAGTGGAGCAACCAGTTGAATTATGAACTCTTGACGCGCCTGCCGGATTCGATTCCGCGGGTGGCGGTGAATTGAATCGCACACCATGGCTTTCATCAAACTTTATCGGACCAAACTCGCTTCCAACTACGACCACCTCAACCGGCTCTTTGCCGAGCACGGCATCGAGTGGGCGGTCGTTTCGAAGATGCTGTGCGGGAACCGCTTGTACCTCGAGGAATTGATCGGGTTGGGCATCCGGTCCGTTTGCGATTCGCGGATTTCGAATTTGGCCACGGTCAAGGACATCGATCCCGACGTGGAGACGATTTACATCAAGCCGCCGGCGAAGCGCAGCATCGCGGACGTCGTGCGCCATGCGGACGTGAGCTTCAACACGGAGCGGTACACCATCGAGCTGCTGAGCGCGGAGGCGGGGCGGCAGGGGAAGGTGCACCGGGTCATTATCATGATCGAGCTAGGCGACTTGCGCGAGGGCATCATGGGCTCGCACCTGATCGAATTTTACGAGTCCATCTTGAACTTGCCGCACATCGAAGTGGCGGGCATCGGGGCGAACCTCAATTGCCTGAACGGGGTGATGCCGTCGGAGGACAAGCTGATCCAAATGTCGCTTTACGAGCAGCTCATCGAGGCCAAATTCAACGTCAGCATCCCCTGGGTGTCCGGCGGAACTTCGGTCATCATCCCGCTCCTGCACCGCGGCCAAGTGCCCGCCGGCATCAACCACTTCAGGGTCGGTGAGGCGCTCTATTTCGGCAACAACCTCATCACGGAGGAGCCGATGGAGGGCATGCACACGGACGTGTTCAAGCTGTTCGCCGAGGTCATCGAAATCACGGAAAAGCCGCGCGTGCCGATCGGCTACCTCGGCGAAAACCCGTCGGGCGAGTCCTTCGAAATCGACGAGGACGACTACGGCAAGTCCTCCTACCGGGCGATCCTCGACATCGGCCTGCTCGACGTGGACGCGTCGTACCTCCTGCCCGATGACGAAAAACTTCAGTTCCTCGGGGCGAGTTCGGACATGCTTGTCCTCGACCTGGGCGACGACCACGCGCGCTACAAGGTGGGCGACTTGGTCAGCTTCAACTTGAAGTACATGGGCGCGCTGAACCTGCTCAACTCGGATTATATTGAGAAGGTTGTTGCGTAAATTGGGCGGATGATTTCCCGCTTGCTCATGCCCGTTGGTCGCGTTGCGGAACGCACGGCTTTTTCGAGGAAGGCCTTTGGTTGGTTGTATCGATCGGCCCGCAAGCGAACGGATGAGGACGTCGTGTACCGCGCCCTGCAGCGTACGTTTTCATCTGAGCGTGGCTGGGTGGTTTATGACATCGGGGCCAACGATGCGGGGAGTGCCATCGCCTACGCGCGGGCCTTTCCCGCGTGCCGGGTGGAGTTGTTTGAAGCCCATCCGGAGGTGGCGCGCATTGCGCAGGGGCGCTTGGGGGAGGCCGGCTTGGAGCGTCGGACGCGGTTGCACACCTACGCGGCCTCGGATGCCGATGGCAGGGCGACCTTCCACGTTTCTTCGGAGCCGAATCGCAGCGATTGGCGCAATCGGGTTTCCGACAGCAGCTCGTTGCTTGCGCCGGCGGAACACCTGAACGTTTTCGCGTCAGTGGCCTTTGAATCGGCAATTGAGGTGCCGACGAGGCGGTTGGATGGGGCGATCGACGCGGGGGAATTGCCCGCACCTGATTTCATTCACATGGACGTGCAGGGCGCTGAACTGATGGTGCTCAATGGCCTCGGAGTGCACGTGGCTGGCGTGAAGTTGATTTGGTTGGAGGTGGAGCGCGTCGAACTGTTTGAAGGCCAACCGCTCGCCGAGGACGTGGCGACGTACCTCGCTGATCGGGGGTTCACGCTGGAGTACGATGGGGTCGCGGGGCACAGCGGGAATCAGCTGTGGTCGCGGGCTTAGCGGCGCAGCAGGGCAGGGGCTTGCTTTAAGAAACCGAGGCCGTAGCCGAAGAGCTGAACGAAGGAAGCGAGGATGGCCAGCAGCCCGACGGTGACGCTTTTGTTCTTGAGCGTGGCGTCCACGAAGATCATGGCGCAGTAGGCTGCGGGCAGCCAGAGCAGCCGGGGCTCGAACGCGCTCAAGGCGAGGAGCGATGCGGTTCCCAAGACGAACAGCGAAGGGAGGAAGTGCACGAGTTTGAGCGAGTGGGGGTGCTTCTTCCACAGCGCGATGCGCGCTTCGCCGGAGTGGAAAATTTGGCGGAAGAACTGGCGCATGTTCGTCCGGCGTTTGTGAAAGACGTACGCCTCCGGGAACAGCCGCACGGTGGCGCCCGACTCGATGATGCGGATGCTGAAGTCGATGTCCTCGCCGTAGCGCATGTCGGAAAAACCGTTGAGTTCGTTGTAGACGCGGGTTCGGATGCCCATGTTGAAGCTGCGCGGATGGAATTTTTCCATCGTGTCTTTGCGGCCGCCGCGGATGCCCCCGGTCGTGAAGAACGAGGTCATGGCATAGTTGACCGCCTTGATCATGTCGCTGAAGCTCTCGTGCGCGGCATCGGGCCCGCCGAAGGCGTCGCACGGTTCGGCCGCCAGCTCCGCCCGGATGTGCTTGATGTAGTTCTCGGGGATGACGCAGTCGGAGTCGAGGATGAGCAGGTAGTCGCCCTGAGCTTGTTGAGCGCCAAAATTCCTGCTGCCGCCCGGCCCCGAATTCTCCTTGAAGAAGTACCGGAGGTCGAGCTCGCCATGCGCTTTGCACACTTCCTCGCACGTCAGCGTAGAGCCGTCTTCAACGACGATGACCTCAAACCCGTTGTCGGTTTGGTGCGTGAGCGACGACAACAATTCCTCAACCTCGTCCGGGCGATTGTAAACGGGAATGACGATGGAGAACAACATGGGAGCCAGCTTCAAAAGTTAGTGCGACCGCCGACGACGGACTTCCAGAACGCATACGAAAACGCGCGGATTTGGTTGCCCGCGGGGCTCGGTCAGCGAAGGACGTCGAAGGTAGGCACTTTCCGTTGAGCGGGCGGCTTACTTGCCTTCCGCGAATGCGGTGATGGTGGCGTCGTCGGGGTTGACGGCGCTGCGGAGGGAGGCGACGAGTTGGCCGTTCTCGTTGACGAGGAACTTGTGGAAGTTCCACTTGACGGAGTGGTCGCCGACTCCGTTTTGGTCTGCATTGCACAGCCAAGCGTACACCGGGTGCTGCTCATCGCCTTTGACGGACACCTTCTCCATCATCTGGAAAGACACGCCATAATTGCGCTCGCAGAAGGCGCCGATCTCGTCCGCGCTGCCGGGCTCTTGCTTGCCAAAATCGTTGCACGGAAACCCGAGGATGGTGAAGCCCTTGCCCTTGTTCGCCTCGTACAGCGCCTCCAGCCCCTCATATTGCGGCGTGAATCCGCATTTCGACGCGGTGTTCACGATGAGGACGCGCTTGCCCTTCAGGCTCGCGAAATCGAACGCTTCCCCCTCCAACGTATTGGCCTTCAGGTCATAAAACGAGGCGGGCGCTTCGGTGGCGGCGTAGGTGTTCTTGCCGCGGATGACGGTCCAAGCAGTGAGGCCAATGGCGACGATGGCCGCTGCAGTCAGGAGGATGAACATGCGATTCATGGGTGTGGGTTTGGCGATGAGAACAACTTTCTGCGGGATTCGGTTCACGCATGCCAAATCTCGCACAACATCCCCTATATTTGCCCCCGCTTGTCGGCGGGGCGTGGCCCAGCCCGGTTAAGGCGCCTGGTTTGGGACCAGGAGATCGCAGGTTCGAATCCTGCCGCCCCGACAACGAAGCCGCCCATCCCGGGCGGCTTTTTTTATGCGCCTTCCCCGGCCGAATCCACTTCGATGGGGCTTCAAGATCGGTTTTTACGTCGCAGGTGCCATTCAGCCATTTTGTGAACTCCGTCGATCCATGCAGTCTTCGGTGTCCAACTCAACAGTTCCCGAGCTCGCTCAATGCTTGCGCTCGTATGCAGCATGTCACCGGCGATGGGAGGGAGGAATTCCAGAATGGGCTCGCGTCCAACGGAAGCTCCGATTTCGGTGATGAATTCCAAGATGGAAATGGGGCGTTCTCCTCCACCTAGGTTGATGACATGCCACCCATTGAGGTCCAGTTGAGAGGCTGCAATGGTTCCCGCTGCAATGTCTTCGACAAACGTGAAATCCCGAGTTTGCAGCCCGTCGCCGTATACTTGAATGGGCTGGTTGTTCAGGATCCATTCGGTGAATTTGTATGGTGCCATGTCCGGTCGTCCGGATGGGCCGAAGACCGTGAAATACCGAAGGTTGATGGTGTTGATTCCGTGAAGGTGATGGTAGGTGTAGGCCAAACTTTCCGCTCCGAGTTTTGATGCGGCATAGGGCGAAATGGGGGTGCGCACATCGTTGTCCTCTTTGAAGGGCATCGATTTTCCAGCATAAAGGGAAGAAGTGCTGGCAAGGACCAGGTTTCGAACCCCAAATTCCCGCATGCATTCCAGGACATTCAATAGCCCGATGAGGTTGACATCGAAGTACTTGTGTGGATGAAGAATGCTCGATCGGACTCCCGCCATAGCAGCCAAATGGATGACGCGAGAAATTCGGAACCGCTGAAACAACTCCCTGATAGTTTGTTGCTCGCGAATGTCACCATGGAATTGATGGATTCCTTCTAGTTGCCCCAAGCGTTCCCATCGTTCTCGTTTCAATTCAATGGAGTAGTAGTTGTCGAAGTTGTCCAAGGCAACCACGGAGTGCCCTTGTTCGAGCAGTTGACGCGTCACAACTGAACCGATGAATCCAGCTGCGCCAGTAACAAGTGTGACCTCATGCATTGCGATCAAGGGTTTGGCGGTAAAGGGCTTGCAGTGCGGCTTTGTGTTGCTCTAAGCTGAAGGCTTCACAAACTCGGGCACGGGCCTTCGGCATTCTGCCTCGCTCTCGCAGTTCGTTCAACGTTTCCTTGAAGGCCGCAGGATCGATTTCGATGATCCGACCTTCATCATGCGACGTGATCAATTCCGGAATTCCCGAATGGTCGGTGGTGATGACAGGCAGTTCCATGGACATGGCTTCCGCGATGGCATTTGGAATGCCCTCCATGTCGCCATTCGGAGGAGTAATGGCCAAATGCACAAAGGCATCCGCTTCGTTCAGCACTTCCTTGACTTGATTTCGGTCGAGCCAACTGTGGAATTGCACCTGATTGGTCAGGCCCTTTGATTTCACGAACTCCCGGCACTTCTCCTTCGTCTCGCCTTCGCCATACAAGTGAAGTTGCCATGCGTCGGGGTGCTCTTTTGAGTAAGCTTCGAACAATTTCAGCAATTGAAGTTGCCCTTTCTTTTCTCTGAAGCTCCCGATTTGGACGAGGCGCTTCGTCCCATGCGCAGGCGACACCGGGCGCTTTGGCGAAAAGAACTCGGTGTCGATGGGGGTGTGTAAAACCGAATGGCACTTTACAGGCACCCCTTGCTTTTTCAAATGATGGATCAATGCATCACAAACGGAAGCAGTGAATACGTTGGGACGATTCAAGATGTCAACCAAATGCCTCCGGTATGCAGGCCGTGCGATGACCCTTGAACTGGCGTCCCTTCCTCGGAATTGAACAATGGTGGGACAGGAAAAGTCCGGAATGTGGGTGAACAACACATCCGCGTGCTGACCAAACTGGACGTGCAACACATCGGCATTTATGGACTCAATCACAGCCTTCAATTGCTTGCCAAACCGCGAGTCGCGGTAATAATTCATCAGCCCAATTCGCCTAACCGGCCAAAGCAGCACGTTGGAAACCGAAGTCGGAAGCGCCTGTTTGAAGGGGATGGAATGCACCGGCATCCCCTCAAAATCATGGACATCGTCATTCAGGCTGATGATTTCGACATCGGCAAATGAGTTTGCAATTCGGATTTGTTCCTTGATGAATCCCGTCGTGACGACGTTGACTTGCGAAAGGAGAAACGCGACTTTCATGGGTTTGAAAAGTACGGGATTCATCGGCCAAGGTTGCGTTAGCTTGCTCGTGTTCATCATGCCGCTCAATAGGAACTGGAAATCTCACGAAATGAAAGTTAAATGGCCAAGGCTCTGCTCATGATTCGGTGCAATGGGGCAAACGAAGTCGAAGTGGTGTGCAAAGTGTACTGAATGGCCCACCGTCCGGGTCGTGTCCCAAAACGTGGGTAACGCTCAATCAACGTGTTGGCGAGGGCGTGTTGTCAGACCAGTTGAAATGACGATTGGATTATTCCATCGCCCAACCCGCCGCGGAACATGCAAAATCACCACATCAAACGCCACACCTGGAATCACCGGGTGCACCTGTTCCATCGTCATCTTCCGATAAACTGCGAATTGGTCCGTAGCGTAACCCATGAGCACATTGCAGAATAAACAGGTGCGAACAGAGCATATTCGATGCAACAAAGGTGCTTGAACAACTTACAGCGCGGGCCGTCGAGCGCGATCTACCGCACCACCACCTGCCGCGCACTCCGCGCCCCATCCGGCCGCGTGCACACCAGCGAATACAACCCCGCCGGCGCGTCCAACGCAATGACCGCCGTGCCGACCAGCGAACCGCCCGCCACCTCACGGCCCTGCGCGTCGAACAAGGCAAACGCAGTCCAGTCCGCGCCCCCTTCGATCCGGAGCTGCCCCCCTTGGGCCACCGGGTTCGGGAACACCCGCAATGCCGCCGATTCCGGCAGGTCGACGCCGTTCACGCCGCCCAGGTTTTCCTGGAACAGGAATTGCGGCGTGCCTCCGTTCATGTAATCGCTGATGAACGTGTGCACGAGGTCGGGGTCGCCGTCGCCATCTAGGTCCGCAAAAGCCGACAACACCAGTCCGTCCGCTGGGCTCGGGAGCATCCCGAAGGGCGAAAGGACGGGCGCCGCGTAGGCCGGAGCCGAGGCCGTTCCCGTGTTTTCGATGAAGTGCAGCTCCGTCAGGTAGCCCGTCGCGCCGCCCTCGAAGTACACCGACTCCAACAGGTCGAGGTCGCCGTCGAGGTCCACGTCCACCGCGTCGAGGTGGAAGGTCAGGCTCGCGCCCTCCGGCACGTCAGGGCCGTGCAGTCCGAAGGGCTCCATGGCGGGAGGAAGGAATTCCGGGTCGGCGCTGCTTCCCGTGTTTTCGCACCAGAAAAAGCCGTGGGTAGGCACGCCGCCCGTGTCGTAATCGAAGTTCGTCGCCACGCCCACGAGGTCCAAATCGCCATCGCCGTCCACGTCCATGCATTCCGCCCCGTACATCCCCACTTGCTCGGCACTGCCGAGCGAGGCCAGGGAAAGGCCGTACGGATCGATTTGAGCCGGGGCGCTGAAGGCCGGGGATTGCGGCGTGCCGGTGTTTTCCACCCAGATGATCGGGTTTTGGAAATACCCATAGTTGTAAGGCGTGTAAGCATAGCCGTAGCCGTACCGCTCCGGGAACATGAGGTCAAAATCGCCGTCGCCATCGAGGTCAGCGACTTCCATGCCCAGTCCACCGTAGAAGTTGGCCGTGTCCCAGCCTTCGAATTGCGTCAGTTGACCGAAGGGGTTCTCGACTTGAGGGCCGAACTGAGGCGCCGTCGCCGTGCCCGTATTCTCGTGATAGACCAGCACCGGCCCGTAGGCGTAGTAGCTGAAGCCGCGGCCGATGAGGTCCAAATCCCCGTCGCCATCGAGGTCCACAAACGCCATGTCGCTCACCTGCACGTTGCCGCTGAGTCCGAACGCGTTGGGGGTAGCGGCGGTGAAGTTTTGGGCCGCAACGGGAGCGGCGAGGCCGAGGGCGGCGAGGCCGGCCAATGCCCGCGCCGGAACCGCGCCGCGGAGGGCAGCGAGGAGCCGGTGGATGCGCGCGATGAGGTGCGTCGGGCGAAGTCCTTGGGCCAGAGCGCGGCGCGCCTGCTTGAGGGCGTGCTGCAGTTGGCGGCGTTTGCGAGCGTGCGTGCGGTTCATGCGTCGGGCTGGTGTTTGCGCCAAAACGTCGTCTCCACCGTCGTCACGCCGTCCGATTGGAGGGGGGCGTCGGGGGAAAGGAGGTTGGGTTGGGATTTGCCCTGCAAGATATGCACATCATAAATCTCCTCGACCGACTGCTCATATTCCAGCCTGCCCACCGTGCGGCGCGACGGCAAATGGAACGCGATGACGCCCGCCACATCGCGCTCAAACGCCTGCGCGATGGCCCCGAAGGTTTTCGACGACTTGCGCACCTTCGACAGCCCGATGAACAGGAATTCGCCCGCCTGCGCCACCCCGCGCACGAACCCGCCAAACCGCGCGATTTCCTCCGTCGCGCCGGTCTCCCGATCGACCCGCGTCAACGCGCCCTTCGCCGATTCCAGCACGTACAGCTCGCCGTCCACGAGGGTGGGGGAGTGCGGCATGCCCAGCCCTTCCGCGAGCACGCGGTTCTCCACCACGTCCATCACCACCCCGCTCGCGGTCAAATCCCCCTCCCGCCAACTCCGCGCCGCGTTCCCCCGATTGAACGCCGTCGCAAACCGCGGCCGCCCTTCTTCCATCGCCAGTCCGTTCAAATGACACCGGTCCTCCGGCGCCACCTTGTCCACAAACGGCGGCACCCAAACCGACTCAAAGCTGTGCGCCATCCCCACCCGCATGATGCAGGAAAACAACGTGTTCACCGCGTACAACGCCCCATCAGCCCCGAAGTGCAGGTCGTGCACATCGAGCGGCCCCGTGTAGTACGTTCCCCGTGGCATGTACAGTGCATCGTACTTCCCCGGCCCCTTCGGGTACGCCTCCGCCAAATCCCGCGAGTTCCGAAACACGTGCACCCGATCCCGACACGCCACCGCGAGCATTTCCCGTTCCGCGTCCTCCGCCACGCCCATCGCCCGGTCCATGCTCCGCGGCAGCTGCCGCAACCCGCCCGCGCCGTTGGGCGAGAAGAAGACGAGCTTGCCGGCTTGGTAGGTGGACAGGACGAGCGACGCGCCGAGTTGGTCGAGCAGCCGCGCGAATTCGGGCGCGTACCGGCAGCTGAAGGGGGATGCGGTGGACATGCCGCAAATTACTTCCTTTGCGGCCATGCACCTCGCAGGCCAAATCCTTTCCGCCCTCACCCTCCACGCCGACCCCATGCGCCGCGCCCACTCCCTCGAATACGCGCCGACGTCCCTTCACGTCCTCGGCGTGACCATGCCCCTCGTCAACGCCACCACGGCCGAAGCCCTTCGCGCCTTCAAACCCCTCCCGCCCGACGCCCGCTGGCAGCTCCTCCACGCCCTCCTCGACCTCGAGACCTTCGAGGCCTCCCTCGTCGCGTTCGACCTCGTCGCCCGTCACCGCCCCACCCTCGAAGCGCTCACGCCCGCCCAAGCCCATTCGCTCCTGCGCGGCCTCGACAACTGGGTCACCGTGGACACCCTCGGTCCGCGCGTCCTCGGCCCGGCCTGGCGCCTCGGCCGCCTCAACGACGCCTTCGCCCACGACCTCGCAACCCACCCCGACCCGTTCATGCGCCGCCTCGCCCTGACCATGACCGTCGCCCTCAACCTGAAATCGCGCGGCGGCCACGGCGACACCCCCCGAACCCTCGCCATCGCCGCAACCGCTGTCACCGACCGCCACGACCTCGTCGTCAAAACCCTCAGCTGGGCCCTCCGTCAACTCGCCCCGTGGGACCCTTCGGCCGTCCGCGCCTTCCTCGAAGAACACGCCCCCCAACTCGCCCCCCGCGTCCTCCGCGAAGTCCAGCGCAAGCTCGAAACCGGCAAGAAAAACGGCTAACTCAACACGGCACCCCGAACGCCGACAGCAGCACCAGCAAGTCGCTGATGTTCGTCATTCCGTCCGAGTTCGCATCGCCCGCGCAACTGCCCGCGCAACCGAAATCCCCGAGCAGCACCAGCACATCCGCCACCGTGACCTGCCCGTCACCGTTCAAATCCGCCGGACAATCGCTGCCACACGGCGCGGGCTCGCACGTTCCATCGTCCACCGTAGCCGCCGCATCGTAATTGCACGCCGTCGGTTCCGTGCACCCGTCGATGAACTCGAACGCACAGAACTGGTTCGGCGTCACGTCGAGCACGTAGCCCGCGTTCGTCGAACCGGCCCAGCCGTTGCCCAGCCCCAACGTCCACGTGCCGATGCCGCCGATGGGCTCGAACAGCGTGATGGTCGTCGAATACTGGTTGCTGCCAACCACCCCCCAACTCGCGGGCCACGAATAGGTGTTCGGGCAGCCGAAGGCGTTGTCGTAGCCGCCGATTTCGATGCACTGCCCGTCCGGTGATTCGATGAACAGGACCACTTCGGAGGCCCAGCTTTGGTCATTGAAGTAGGTGAAATCCAAGGTCACATCCAGCGACGAAATGTACCCGCTCCCCGTCATCGTCGTGGTCAACGTGTCCGATCCCGACAGCGTTGCGGAAAGCGTGAACCCATCCCCGCAATCGCACGGCGCTCCTGCCGGACCGTAGTAACACGACCCGTCATCGATCGTCACCAATTCGCTGTAATTGCACGCCAATTCGTCCGAGCATCCAATGCAACCCGTCCCATCGCCGCCGCAAATCCCACAGCTGTCCAATACCGCGCACGAGCCGTCATCCTCGATGGCTTCCGCCGAGTAATTGCAAGCCGTCGGGTCCGTGCAACCATAGTAGGCGCAGCTCGAAGTGAACGTCGCGCATCCGCCGAAGCACGACCCATCCGCGTCGATGGTCGGAATCAGCGCTTCGCTCTCCACGGTCGGGTGGAACACCAGGTTGACCGAGCCGCCGGCAATGGCGTGGCAGTAGCTCATGATGGTCCCTACTTGGGCCTGAACGTTGTTCGTGTAGCCGCCGCAACTGCCCTCTAGGTCGTAGCAGTTGTCGATGGGCCCGGTGCTCCAGCCACACCAGTGCGTGTGGTTCGCCCCGAAGTTGTGCCCAAGCTCGTGCGCCACCACATTGAGGTTCCAGGCGTACGTCCCGGGAATGTACGTGCTGCCGCCGTTGAGGTATGAGGACAAACCGAAGGCATAATCCTGGTAGCACGTCACATCGAGGTAGGCGATGCCGCCCGTGCCCGTGTTCGTTCGCCGCGTCAGCAGGTGCGTGATGTCCCGAGGGATGAAGGCCAAATCCGGATTCGTCGCCCACTCCACCCGGAACGCATCCAACACGCCCCCTCCGTTGTTGGTCACCGCCGCATACGGATCCGTCACCTCCCAAACGTTCACAAACGTCGCCTGCAAATCAATCAAGTTCGCCAATTCCGCATCGTAAATCGTGTGCACCCCGGCCAGCATCGCCAGCGCCCACTCCACCGCGGGGCCGCAATCTGAACCGAACAGCCCGTACGTATGGAAATCCACATCCAGCGCCACCTCCACGCACTCCGCAACGACGCTCTTCGAAGCCGACTGCTCCTTGGTCTTCGCTTCCTGGTGCTCCACCAACTCGCTCACCCCACACGAAAAGGTCAAGCCGTGGTTCGCATCGGAAAGCGGGAACAGGGCGTAGTGCCCATCGTCCGCCCGGGTGATTTCGTAGCCTTGCCCCCGAATGCTGAACGTTCCCATGATTTCGTTCTCGAGGAATACGAGGGTTCCGCTCCCTTCTTTGGATTTCAAGGAGTACGTCAAAAGTTGGGGTTGATACGCTTCCACGATGGCTCCAGCCGGTGTCATGCGGCTGATTTTGAAGTCGGGTTTGTAGGCCGAAAAGCGTTCCCACTCCAAGCCCCATTTGGCCCCATTGGGACCGGGGAATACGGTGGTCAATTGCGTCGGTTTTGCCTCCCTGACCTGCCGCATGGCCTCCTCGTGAAGCTCCAGGAACGTGGTCTGCTCCGGGTGGTGGGTCAAGGGGCGCAAGTGGGCCACCGATTCAACAGGTGCCGCTGAAAACAGCGCCACATCGAGTTCCGTGCATTGAGCTTGAACTTGGAAGAAAAGAACCAACGCACCAAACAGGGCGGAGAGGCGTGTCATTGAAATCATGCAATCAATATACTGCCAATTTCACGTCCGAATGCGGGGTGGTGTCAGACTTGAAGCAACATGACGTATTTTTATATCATGTTCAGGAAGTTATCATTTGTCATGTTTCTAATCATGACATCGGCGTGTGTTGGAGCCCAAGAGTTGGACTTGGAGCTGATTGATGAGGTGGAGGATTTGATCGAGGCCATGCCCGCTGATGACCCAGACGAGTTTCGGGAAGCCGGAGAGCGATTGATGAGGTCAGGGGAGGAGTCGGGCCGCTGCGCACCCTTCGCGGCGGGGTCATTTGCACTCGTTCGAATCGCGCTTACTTCGGGGGATCTCGGAGGCGCTCACGCGCTGCTCGACCAGCGTCCGGAGTGTTTGCGTCAGCTGCCTCGAATGGAGTTCCAGCGTGCGGTGTTGGCGTTTACCGAGCAGGATTACGAGGCGGCGCGCGAGATCTGGCAGCAGGTCGTAGAACACGGAAGTGAATCGAATCGCGTCAAGGCCATGGAAAACATCGGCGCGTGTTGGCAGCGTGAAGGCGAATTGGACTCCGCTCAATCCCACTACGAACGCGCGTTGAAACACCAAGGAGATCAGGTCAATTTGATGACCCTCAATAACATCGTCTCGATCTTGAACTTGAAGAGCCGTTACGCAGAAGTGCGTACCTTCTTTGAAATCGGGCTTACGTTGGAGGTGAAGGACAGTACGGCGCTGGACATGTTGTACTGGAACATGCTCATTGCGGAAACGATGCAAGGACACGAGGAAGCCGCGTTGAACGTGATGCGGGAGCGGGAGGTGGTCGGATTGGTGGACGTTCCGGATTATGCGATCGTTGCGTATTGGAAGTACCTGATGTTGATGGACGATTATGAATCGTTCATCGCGCACCGAGGAAATTACTCAGCGGACGAATTGGCCTTGAAATTGGAATCCGTTCCGACCTACATGGTGGATCTGTTCGACGATGGTCGTAGTTCCGAGCTCGGGCGGCTGCCGCTTTCGGTAAAGTGGGTCATTGCGCGGCGGGGATTCGATTTGGCCAGAAGTTTGGAGGCCGCGGTGAGTGACAGCCGTCCGGTTTCCATATTGCAAACCAAGTTGGAACAAAACTTGGCCGAAGAACAACGTTGGAATGCTCTGCTGATGGGGAGTTTGATGGTGGTGATCTTGGTGGTCGGCGGTGCTTGGGTGTTCGCTATCATGAAGAAGGGCAAGCGGCGCGGAACTGCGGAGCGCATGGAGTTCAGCGATGCGGATCACAAGTCGGTTCTGGCGGTTCGCGAAGCGCTGGTGAATCAATCGGGAGGGGAAGAGGCCCTGCTGCATTTGGCCGAATTGCGCGAGCTGTTGGAAGCGCGCCAAAACGATTCCCTCAACCGCATCATGGTGGACGTGGATTTGACCCCGACGGAGATCAAACTGCTGCAACTCATCGGCAAATCCTACAATGCTCAAGAGTGCTCGAAGATGCTCGGTTGCACGAAATCCCACGTTTACAACCTGCGGAGCAGCGTCCGGAAGAAGTTGGGACTGCCCGAGTCGATTCCCTTGAAAACCTGGGTTCTGGAGAACATGGGAGGCTGATTTTCAGTACCTTGTTCTCATGAGAATCGGGTTTTACGTGGCCGCGATGTGCGGCATTATGGGATGGTCGTCGGTCGGTTCAGGCCAAACCACAGCCGACTGCGAAGGCGCCATCGTCCTCTGCGGCGATTGGTACAGCGAGGAAAACGCCTCCTTCAGCACGGGCGATGTCTTCGAGTACACGGGCGAATGCAACGCTGGCACGGAGTATCCGAGTGTTTGGTACACCTTCACGGTCCAAGAATCCGGCGACCTCAGCTTCATCCTCACGCCGAACCAAGTCGCCGACGATTACGACTGGGCCGTCTTCGACATCACGGATGGCGGCTGCGCAGGCATCGGTCCGGGCGGCGCCTCGCCCGAGGTGGAGTGCAATTCCTTCGGAGAATCCGGCGACAACGGTGCGACCGGAATGTCGTCGACCATGGGAGGGACGGGGTCATCGAACGGTCCCGGGAACCTGAACGGGCCGGCGTTCAATGCGGATTTGCCGGTTGTGGCCGGTTCGACGTACGCACTCGTCGTCATGAACTGGACGCAAAGCCCGTACGGCTACACCCTCGATTTCGGATTTTCTACCGCGAGCCTGTACGACGGTGTGCCGCCGGGGATTGCCGACGTGGAAGTGCCGTGCGATGCCTCCGAATTGCTGGTGACGCTCACCGAGCCGGTGCTGCTGACCACGGCAGAAGTGGCGGATTTTGCGCTGTTCGGTCCGGGGGCGGTGGAAGTGGATTTGGCCCCCATCGTGCCCATCAACCCCAGCGGCGAATTGTGCTCCACTTTCCTGCTGACCCCTTCGAATCCGCTGGTGCAATCCGGCGCGTACAACCTGATGTTCACCGAGGTGGCGGGTTCGGTCGAAGACCCGTGTGGCAACCTCGGAATGGGCCAATTCGACCTGATGATTGACGTCCTCACGCCCCCCGTGGGGTGGGGCCAAGTGGACGTGATGCACTGTGAAGGAGAGCCGGTCTTGCTGCACGTTGAAGGCGGTGCTGAGCAACCTACCGCCCAGGAATACGCGTGGAATTGGTACGCCGATGCGGGCGGGGGCATGAGTCCGGAATGGCTGGCGGAAGGCGGGGCGTGGCTCGTGGAGGAGGACGGGCTGTACGAGGTGGTGCTGGAAACGGTGCCTCCATGTTTCTCTGCAGCGGGGGCGTTCCAGGTGATGTCGGAGGATTGTGGCTTGTTCATTCCCAACGTCATCACACCGGGGAACGGCGACGCGCTGAACAACGCCTTTCGGGTGGACGGGCTGGACAACTGGCCTCGGAGCCGCATCACGATTTGGAATCGGTGGGGCGATGCCGTTTTCGAGCACGGCGATTTCGGCGCGAGCGCGGGGTGGAGCCCATCGGTGGACGGACCCGTAGCGGCTTCAGAAGGCACGTACTTTTATCAGCTGGTCATCCCGCGCGATGGCGAGCCTGTTCAGGTCGAGGACGCGCACGGGACCCGGGTTGACACGGGGAACGGGGATTTGGTCTTGACGGGCACCATCACGGTGCTGCGCTGACCGGAGTCAGGCCAAACGCCGGATCGTACCCCCGCGATCGGTATTCCGCTGTCTCCCCATCGGCCGCAAACACGAGGTCGAACACGAGCGGCACCCCCACGCCATCTTCCGCCTGGCAGGCCCAACCCGCCTCCGATTGCGTGCACTGGCCGACGTACGAAAACGCCCGGCCATCATCGAGCTTCCGGTCCACCGCGATCCGCCCATCGGCGGCGAGTTCCAGCGTAAACGTCCCGCCTGCGAGCTGAATGGGCGTGCCATCCGGCATCGTCCGCACCCGCCCGTCGGCCATCCGCATCGGGTGCTCCTCCTGGTGCCCCGTCCAAATTCCATTCTGCTGCGCCTCCATCGAGCAGCCCAGCATCAGCATGCCGCACGCGGCGGTCCAAGTCGTCCATCGGGTCATGCCCGCAAGGTAGTCACTTGGTATCTTCGCGCCATGCAGGCACTTCGGGAAGCGCTTCGGGGGTGGGGATGGGCGGTCATGGGGCTGGCCGTGTCGCTGCGCGTGGCGTCGTGGCTGATGGGGACGTTCAGCCACGACGAGTTCTCGGCGCTGCTTCGGGTGGCGGCGACGGATTCGTGGTCGTCGTTCTGGGCGAAGGCGGTGCTGGTGGACGCGCATCCCGCGGGCGTGCAGGCCTTCTTGACGGGGTGGGTGGCGTTGGGGGACCAAATCGGCATCGCGCACTCCGGAACCGCGGAACTTTGGGTGAAATGGCCGTTCCTGGCGGTGTCGATCTTCGGGTTGGTGGGGTTCGTGTTGATGGTCCGGCGGCTGGCGGGGCGGGAGGCGGCGTGGTTGGCGCTGGCGGTTTGGGGCGGGCTGGAGTGGGGGGTGTTGCAGTCGGGGATTGCGCGGCCGTATGCGCCGGGGTTGGCGGCGGTTTTTTGGGTGGGGGCGTTGCTGGTGGCGCCGGAGGGGAGGGGGCGGTG
>ENA-OUOG01001224-OUOG01001224.1-marine-metagenome-genome-assembly--contig:-NODE-1224-length-30401-cov-5.785681_pt1 | contig 30401 bp, 20 predicted proteins | sample MGYA00248635_ERZ508505 | MGnify/ENA primary metagenome ERZ508505 (study PRJEB26176, sample SAMN06267871) | marine metagenome | isolation source: Saanich Inlet, British Columbia, Canada | place: Pacific...
TGCTCCGCCCGGCGCGGGCGGCCATCGAGCGCGTCGTCTCCGCGCCTTCCTTCGCGGCCTTCGAGGCGAGCGCCAGCGTGTCGTTGGTGCGATCCACCGACGATAGGCTCGCGTTTCGCGGGTGGAACGCGTCGGTCGGTAGTGAGAGTACGTATATCGCCTATTCACTCGCATCGCCTATTCACTTGTTCGTCTCCCGCGCCAGCACGCGCCACAGCTCGTCGACGAACGGCCCGGTCTCGTCTCCGAGCATGGGCTCCAGGTCGGCGACGAGCGCCGCCGCGGCGGCCGGTTTCGAAGCGAGCGCGTCGCCGACAAACTCCACCAGGCTCGGCTCGTCCTCCCCGAGAAGCGCCTTGACCTTCTCCCGAACCCAGCTCGTGACGTTTCGCGCAACCGCGTCCTCGGTGACGTACGCGGTCCAGTCCACCGAGCCTTTCAGCCGCTTCGCCGTCACCGCCGCCGCGGCTTTGGCGGCGGCTTTGGCGGCGGCCGCCGCCGCCGCCTGCGCCTTCGCCGCCGCCGCCTCGCCTTCGCGGATCGCCTCCCGCCTTTCCTCCTCCGCCATCGTCGACGCCGGCTGCGCCGCCGCCGCGAGCTCCTCCGGCGTGTACTCTATGGGGATCAGGCGCCGCTCCACCTGCACTTCCTCCTCATCCTCCTCGCCGAACGCGGACGAAGCCGGAAGCGTAGACGCGAGCTTGCGCTTGCCGGCGATCTTCGTCTTCAAACGCGACGGAGGCTTGGTCTTACTCAAAGCGGGCTTCTCCGGCGAGGGCGCGTGCGTCGCCGCCGCGGGGGCGGGCGCAGGAACGGGCGCGGAAGGCACCGCCGGCGCCTCCGCCGGTGCCTCCGCCGGCGCCTCCCGCGGTCGCGCAGGCTCGGAAGGACCCTCCCTCGAAGGATCCGGCGCCGGCGCCGGCGCCGGCGCCGGCGCCGGCTCCTTCGCCGCGTCGGTATCCGGTGTCTCCGCGTTTCCTCGCGGCCGCTCCGCGTCGCCCGTCGCCTCCAACTCTGCCAGCCTCTCCCGGTCGCGCGCCTCCTCCTCGCGCTCGCGCTCTAGGTACCTGTGACGCCGCGCGACGTCGCGCGCGTCCAGGAACCAGCCGGGCGGGCCCGCCGCGACCAGCGCGTCCAGGACGCGTCGCCGCGAGACGGGTGTCGCTTTTTCGCCCGGCGCCGTTTCTGATTCTGATTCTTTCGCCAGCCGCGCCGCGACGGAGCGTTCGTCCTCGTCCGGCTCGAGGTCTTCTCTCAGGTCCCGCGCGCGCGCGCGCGCGGCGTCCGCCTCGCGCGCCTCGCGCCGCGCGCGCGCGCGGAACCGGTCGGCCTCCTCCCGCTCCCACCGCCGCTCGCGCTCGCGGAAACGCGCGTCGTCGCGATCGCGCGCTTCGCGGTCCTCGCGCTCCGAGTCCCGGCGCCACCGCTCCAGGCGGCGGGCCGCCGGCGTGGCCGCGGGCCTCTCCGCGGGCGCCCTCGGCGCGAGCGACGCGCCCGCGGGAGGGGGGGGGAGCTGCGACCGCGCGTCGCGCGCGGGGACGAAAGCGGGCGCCGGGGGACCCCCCAGCGTCACGGGCGCGTCCAGATCGTCCTCCACCCGCGTTTTGCCTCGGTCCCACTCCCGCATCGCGACCCGGACGCCTTGTCTCGTCACCGACCGACAAGGCGCGGGTTCCGTCGCCGCCGCTCCGTCCGCCGCGCCTCCGCGGTCCCCTCGTCGCCGGAGACAGCTGCCGAGCGCGATGCGCAGTGCTTCGCGTTTTCAGCGGCGCCGGTTTTTCTGCTCGCCGCTCTGCTGCGCAGTTTGCGACCTCCGCAAGAGCCGAAGACGAGAACCGAGTCGGTTTTGGAAGGCGACCGGTATGGCGAGCAGTCTGGGAAAAAATCTGTAGAGAGGCGACGTGTTCGTCATCGCAAGCGCCATTGCTCGACGCACGTGCCGATGGCTGGCCTTCTGCGCGCGTTCGAGCGCGCCGGCGGCGTCGCCGCCGCGCTGCGGACGGTTCGTTCCGCCGCGCCGGTCGCGGCCGCGCGCCACTACGCCGTGGACAACGCCGCGGACCGCGCGCACGGCGGGCTGAAGGATGAAGATCGTATCTTCACCAACCTGTACGGGAAGCACGACCCGTTCTTGAAGGGCGCGATGAAGCGCGGGGACTGGTACAACACCAAGGAGCTGATGCTCATGGGACCCGACTGGATCGTGAACGAGATCAAGGCCTCGGGTCTGCGCGGGCGAGGCGGCGCCGGCTTCCCCTCCGGACTCAAGTGGTCCTTCATGCCCAAGGTACGTCCCGACCGGATTAACCCTAAGCGAACGCAGTCAGTCGCAGTGGCGCGAACGGGAACCGACTTTAGCGTTCGAAGTGGCGCGCACTCGCTTTTTTTTCGCGAGACGACGACGAAAAGCGAAAAGCGCGCGTTCGGACCGCTGACGTCGCTTCGTCCTCCCTTCCCTCTCATCTGACGCGAAACGCGTTTTGCGCGTTTAGGTTTCCGACGGGCGCCCTTCGTACCTGGTGATCAACGCGGACGAGTCCGAGCCCGGGACGTGCAAGGACCGCGAGATCATGCGCCACGACCCGCACAAGCTTCTCGAGGGGTGCCTGATTGCGTGCACGGCGATGCGCGCGCGCGCGTGTTACATTTACATCCGCGGCGAGTACGTCAACGAGCGCCTCGCGCTCGAGCGCGCGCGGGACGAGGCGTACGCCGCGGGGTACCTCGGCAAAAACGCGTGCGGCTCTGGTTTGGACATCGACATCAACATCCACTACGGCGCGGGCGCGTACATCTGCGGCGAGGAAACCGCGCTCATCGAGTCGCTGGAGGGCAAACAAGGGAAGCCGCGTTTGAAGCCGCCGTTCCCCGCCGGCGTCGGTCTGTACGGCTGCCCGACGACGGTGACGAACGTCGAAACGGTGGCGGTGGCGCCCACCATCCTGCGTCGCGGCGCGGACTGGTTCGCGAGCTTCGGGCGCAAGAACAACGCGGGCACCAAGCTGTTTTGCATCTCGGGGCACGTCAACAACCCCTGCACGGTGGAGGAGGAGATGTCCATCCCCTTGCGCGAGCTCATCGACAAGCACTGCGGCGGCGTGCGCGGCGGGTGGGATAACCTGCTGGCGATCATCCCCGGCGGCTCGTCCGTGCCTCTGATCCCGAAAAGCGTGTGCGAGGAGGTGCTGATGGACTTCGACTCGCTCAAGTCCGCGCAGTCCGGCCTCGGAACCGCGGCGGTGATCGTGATGGACAAGAGCACGGACGTCGTCGACGCCATCGCGCGCCTGTCGTACTTTTACAAGCACGAGTCGTGCGGGCAGTGCACGCCCTGCCGCGAGGGCACGGGCTGGCTGTACAACGTGATGGAGCGCATGAAGAAGGGCGACGCGCGGCTGGAGGAGATCGACATGCTGCAGGAGCTCACGAAGCAGATCGAGGGGCACACCATCTGCGCGCTCGGCGACGCCGCGGCGTGGCCCGTGCAGGGGCTCATCCGGCACTTCCGCCCGGAGCTGGAGGCGCGCATCAACGCGCAAACCACCACCGACCAGATCGCCGCCTAGACGACGCTGTAGAAGTGTCAAAACGCGCGGTAGATAGACACATTCGTTTTGCAATCACAAGTGTACGTGTATTTTCTCTCCCTTTCCTCCGCGTGACGAGTATCTGAATATAAGCTATCGGCTCTCGATCCACCGGCGCGAACGCCGCGCGCGACTGGCCCGCGGAAAAAAGACGCCTGACCTGCGCGAAGACGAGACGAGACGAGATTTGGAGGCGGGAGCGTTCGCGAAGCGGGTCAGGACGCGAGGTTCTTTTTCAGGACCATTGGACACGCGCAGGTCTAGAGAGAAAAAGCTTTTCTCGCGCGGGCGGAGTCAGGGGACGAGCCTCTCGGCGCGTGTTTTAAAAAATTCAATTCGGGAAAGACGAGACAAAGAGAGTGTTCCCTTTTCGCGGTTCAGCGCGACGCGCGGCACGGTCCTCGAAAGGCCCGCGCGTCTGCGAAAACAGTCTGCGAAAACGGTCGCGGGGCGGGCGGCGAAGGTGAGGGGGCCAAGACGGCCGTCCTCGGCATCGCGCCCGTGGTCCCGACGCTGGATGTCCCGGGAGTGTAACGGCGCAAGGGTATCGTGAAGTGACCCGAGCACCTGACATAACTCCCGGAAAAAAAAAGCGGGTCGTCCCGCGGGGGAGAAAGAATTAGAAAAAGAGACGCACCGATGATCGCGATCGAGACGCGTACGTCGCTCGTTTCGCCCGTCGCCGCGGCCGTTCGCTACGGCGCCGGCGACCAGACGTGCAGGCCCTTGTCGTAGAAGCTGCAGCTCACGACGACGTCCGGCGCCGAGTAAGAGCCCTCGCCTGCCCCGCGCCAGCCCCAGTCGGCGCCGTACGCGATGGACGCGTGGCCGTCGTACGCGCACGAGACGCGCAAACCCGAAGACGCGATCGTCGAGGATCGACCCTCACTTAGTGTTCCGTCTCGGCCATCGCCTCCGTCTTCGTCTCCGGGACCGAGAGTCTCGCCGCCGCCATCGTTCCGCGTTAAACTCGCGCCGTGACAAAAACGCTCCTCCCCGTCCCAGTCCAGCACCACCGCGCCGCCGTCCATCGCCGCCACCGCCAGCCGCCTCAAACGCGGGTGCCACCGCGCGCGCCACGATCCGCCGCCCAGCGAGGCGGACGCGACGGCGAGCGGTTTGCGCGCGGCGCGCGCGTCCCAGAGACGCACGACGTCGTCGTAGCTCCCGGTGGCGAGCACGTGCGGGTCGTGCGGCGACGGCGCGACGCACGTCACGCCCGCGCCGTGCGTTTTCCCGTCGCAGAAGCGCATCGCCGGCGCGTCGAGCCCGGCGCGCGCGTCCCAGGCTTTCAGCTTGGCGTCGTCGGCGCCCGAGAAGACCACGTTTTGACCCGACCCGTGGAACGCGTCGCGCGACGCGAACGCCACCGCCCACGCCTCGAGGTCGTGCGCGGTCTCCGCCTCCTGCGTCACGCGCAAGTCGCCGGTCTCCGCCACCTCGACCAAGCGCAAGCCCCCGTCCGCGCCCACCACCGCGAGACGCGACGACGCCGGCGTCGCGCAGTCGCTCCCCCACGCGACGCACGTCGCCATGCCGAGGCCTCCGCCGCCGCAACGCAGGGAGGCGAGCTGTTCGACGGAACAGGTATTATTTGTCAAACGCTCACCAATGTCGCCCTCCTCCGCCTCCTTCGCGTTCGCGACGCGGTAGAGCGTCAGGAACCCGCCGGCGTCCGCCTGCGCGAGCGCCGGGCCCGTCGCGTCCAGCCAGCTCGCCGGCGCCCACGCGAGCTCGAAGATGGCGCGCGTCTCCAGCGGAGCCGCGACGCGCGCGAACGACCAATCCGTTTGAGAGGACTGCGCGTCGGCGTCATCGACGTCGGCGTCGATGACGCCGTCGCCGCTCGGCCTCAGATCGTACAGGTAGAGCTGCCCGACCCTCGACTGCGGCGTGTCCTCGTCCCCCGGCCTGTGCAGGTAGGACGCCACGGCCACCAGCCCTTTGTGCGCATCGTGGGGACAGCACTCCACGCCGCACGCGTTGAGCTCGAGCTCGACCGCGTGGTGGCGGCGAGGACTTGTCGTTTTAGGTTCCCCCGCGGGCGCCGACGCCGTCGACGACATCGTCCCGGGCTCCGCCCCGAACGCGCCCCGGCGCGCTCAGTTCTTCGACTGCAGGGCGTGGCAGACGTACGGCGCGATCCGGACAGCCGCGAGCCAGGCGCCGAGGATCATGGCGTTACGCTTGAGCTCCTGAATGGCGGGGTCGGCCATGGTCGCGTTGGGTGGCGGTGAGGGCGAAACAGGCGACGCGTGCGCGCGCGGGCGAGTGGGAGGATTGCCGCCCTCCGCGACGCGATCTCTCGCGTTTTACAAAACCCAAGCGAGGACCCCCACGTCTGAAACCCGGCAGACTGAAATGCCATACGGAATCCGCCCCTCGCAGGAGACACACCTGTGTTTCGCCATCTGCGGAGATGCGTCTCCCGTCGAACCCCTCCGCGAGCCACTTCGCCCCGCGCACCTCGGCTCTTTCACCATGGCCGGCAGCGACAACCCCTTCGTGAACGCGGACGCGTGGCGCAAGCACCCCCTGCTGAACGGCACGTGGCGACACATCGCCCCGGGGTTCTTCATCGGGCTCACCGCGTTCGGCGCGTTCTACGCCTACGACAAGGCGACCCAGAAGAAGGCCGCGAAGCACTAGGCGCGCCTCCTCGGCCAGCGCGTCTCGGAGACGCGCCCGGGTCGGGAGACGTTCGCGCGGAGCGCGTCGAGGCCCTTTGAAGGGACGCGGAGGGCGGCTTAGGGTGAGGGTTAGGGAGCGGTTTCGGGGTCGATCGCGTTCGAGGTTTACCGCCTCGAGCGACCAGGCGATGATGCCCGCGAAGCGCGCGGTAGAAGAGGAGGCTTTTTCTCGTGATTCTTTTTCGGCGCGCGACGAGAACGACGCGCGAGAAAAGAAAAAGAAACACACGAGAAAGACGGAGACAGACGACGAGGGTTTCCTCGTGCGCGGGGGTGTCGGGACTGTGCGCGCGAGGCGCATGGTGGACTCGAGCGCGATCGCGCACGACGGGAAACGATTGCGCGAAAGGCTGCGACGCGACGGGTACGCGATGCTTCGCGGATTTCTCAACGCGCGCGACGTCGACGAGGCGAGAAAAGTGGCGTTGGCGGCTTTGGCGGAGTCCAGGCCGGACGCGTTCGTGGACCCGAAGCACCCGACGAATGGGTTACTCAGACCGAACGCGCGGTCGCTGGGCCTGCTCGCGAGACAAGACGTCGCCGCGCGACCGGAGATGCAAAGAGTCACCGAGTGCGACGCGCTCTTCCGAGTCGCCGAGCGCGTGTTGTTCTCCGACGACGACGACGACGACGCTTTTCCCGACGCGTCTTCTTCGGCGCGCGGTGGGGCTCGACCTCCCGGTCGATCGGGATTTAAGAAACGGAAACGACCGAGACGGGCGATGACCTCCGCGTACAAGTGGCTCCGCGCCGTCGCGGCGGGGGAGTTCACGGGCGTGCACACCGACCGCGTGTTCTTGGGCGGCGGCGACGCGAGGCTGGTCACGGCGTGGATCCCGCTGGGTGAGGTCCGGATGGCGGACGGCGCCCTGATGGTCGCCGCCGGGTCGCACGCGGACGAGACGTTCGCGGGCGTGCGCCGGACGTACGGCGCGTCCGCCGCGGGAAAAGACGGCGCGCAGTCGGGGTGGCTCACCGACGACGCCTCAACGGTTCTCGCCGTCGCGAAGCGCGCGCGGAGTTCCCGTCTCGCCGATTCCGAGAAGGATGCGGATGCGCGTACGGAAGAAGACGCACGTACGTACGAAGAAGACGTGATTGACTGGCGAACGTGCGATTTTCGGTCCGGGGATGTCGTGTTGCTGGCTCTGGACGTCACGCACATGTCGCTGGCGAACGTGTCGGGCGAATCGGGCGAGTTTGGATCGCGAGTTTGTCGCGCGCGCGTCTCGGTGGACACGCGATGGCAGCCCGAGGGGGACGACCCGGACCCGCGCGTGCGTTTGTGGCGCAGGCAAAGAGACGGCGCGGTGGAGACGGTCGTCTTGTCGTGATGCGAGAGATGTTCGTTTCGCAAAGGGTTCTCGTTTAGGGACATTCGCCGAGAGAGACGTCCGAGAGGAAGACGCGAGGAGTCCTCGCGGCGACGTAAGTAAAAAAAGTTGAAGCTTCTCGAAAAGCGAAAATGATGAACGATTTGACCGTTTGCCGCGCCTGCGTGACCGCGCGCTCGAGCGACCGTGCCGAACACACCACGACGCCCGGAACCGCCGCGTCTCCGTCCGAGCGACGCGAGCCATGGTACGTCTCGCGGCCCGGCCGCTTCCTTTGACGCCCTCTCGAGCGTCCGCGCGTGTGCGCCCGCGCCGGTGACGGTCGCGTGCGCCGCACCGGCGCGTCGCGTCGCGCGAAACGCGCGGACGGATTTAGATGTCGCGTCGCTCTGCTCGAGCGGAGACGACCGAAGATGGATGGGCTTTGACCCGTGACCGTGCCTCGCTGACCCCCAACCCCGCGCGTCCCGCAGGCGTTCTACCAGCAGAGCCTCGCGCAGGCTCAGTCGGCGCGCATCGAGAAACAGCGCAAGCAGGATGACCTCAGGGCTGGCCTGCAACAGTGCGTGCCCTCTCGTTTCTCCCCTCCGCTCGCCGCTTCGGACCCCCTTGAATTGCGCGAGGCTGGGCGAGGCGGGACGACGCGGACGACACCTCCCGACACGTCTTTCTGCGCGTCGCCGCTCCGAGCGTCCCGCGACGCACGAGTGTCGCGCTCGTCGCTCACGACGGCTCTCCCCTCTCACCCCGCGCTCACGAACACGCGCGCCCGCCCGCCCTTCCCGAATCGCGCAGGCGCGTGGACCAGGGCGTGTTTCTCTCGAACATTGTGCATTCGTTCGAGAAGACGGATGCCGCGCGGCGCGATCGCGAGGCGCGCGAGCGCGCCGCCGAGCAGGCGCAGATGGAGGCGATGGTGCGCTCTCAGCGCGAGGCGACGCTCCGCGCGCGCGTCGCGGCGGAGGAGGAGGCGCTGGTGGACGCGCTGGAGAGCAAAAAGCGCGAAAGCACGCGGCGCGAGTTGCATCACCGGCAAGTCGCCGAGAGCTCCGCCGAGTTGCGCGCGCTCAAGGAGAAGCTCCGCGCCGCGGAGGTGAACTTCGAGCGTCGTTTGCAGCGCGAGGAGCGCGCGATGCTGGAGGCGCGCGAGGCGGACGTCGAGGCGGCGACGCACGCGCTGGCGGAGCGCCAGCGCGTGAAGGCTATCTTCGAGGAGGAGCGCGCGGCGGCGGCGGCTCGTGAATCGCGCGGCGCGGCGCGCGCGGATTTGGAGCTGCAGATTGAGGAAAAGAAGCGCGCGCAACTTGCGGCGCGCGCGGCGTTCCTGGCCGAGCGCGAGGCTGTGGACGCCGTGGCCGCGAAGATCCGGGAGGAGGACGATTTGGAGCTCATGCGCAAGGCGCAGAAGGTGCGCGACACGCAGACCTGGATCAAGAAGTTCCTCTCGCTCCGGGAGGAGGCGCGCGAGGAGGAGAAGAGACGTCTGCGCGAGGAAGAGGCGGCCATCGCGCGCTTCGCGGAGGAGATTGCGCGCCGCGAAGAGGCGGCGTCGGCGATGGGCGCGGCGAAGCGCGAGGAGGCGGACCGCATCATCGAGCGTCTGACGAAGGAAAAGGAGGAGAACGACCGGCGGCGGGAGGAGATGGAGGATCTGCTGGACCGGCTTTATTTCGAGGAGAACGAGGAGAAGTTCCGGTTGGCGAAGGAGGCGAGACGCACGGCGGCGGCGGCGGCGTCGGCGGAGATGATTGCGGCGAACGAGCACCAAAAGGCGGTTCGCGCGGCGATGCGACTGGAGGAAGAGGCGGAGGAGGAGCAGTTCCGCAAGGTTATGTTCGAGCGGTTCGCGGAGCAGGACCGCCTGGAGCAGATGCACGCGCAGAAGCGGCGCATGAAGATGCAGGAGCACAAGCGCGAGGTGGAGCGGCTGGCGGCGGTGAAGCGCGCGATGTACGAGGAGCAGATGCAGCGCGAGGTGGAGGAGAACATCGGGCGCGAACGGGAAGAGGCGGAATCGGCGGCGATCGTCGAGCAGGAGCGCCAGCGTTTGCTGGTGGAGCACGCCGCGCGGCTCAAGGAGTTCTTGCCGAAGGGCGTCCTGGCCAAACCCGAGGATCTGGATCTGATCAACACGGTGCGCGCCAGCTCGACGGGGGGGCTGGGCAGCACGCGCGCGGGAAGCCGCGCGGCGGGAAGCCGCGCGTTCGAGATGTGAGCCTCGCGCCGGTTTCGCTAAACGACGCGAAAGAGTCGTCGGTTGTAACTGCCGCGTATACCGCGATGATAGAGACCGCACGTGACGCTCGTTTCCATGACCTATCTACGCGTCTCATGTGTACGGCATGACGTCCACCTTTGCGCTCTGCACGTAGAACGCGGGCGCGACCCACGCGCCGCACCCGCACCGGACCCCCACCCACGAGAATTGGCCCAGCTTGGCGTCGCACTTCGGGCAACACAGCTTGCCCTCCGTCGGACCTTCCTCGACGCCCTTCATCCACGCCAAAGGCTCGAGGAAGATGTTACGGCACAGATCGGCGTTCGAACCCGCGTTGGACAGAACGTGTGTCGCGTCTCTTCCGCAATCGCCGAGGTTCGAACGCTTCCTCCGTGTACGCCAATCGCGCGCGTCCGCGGTTTCGCCGGGCGCGTGCGGCATGGCGTTTGCGCCGCGCGCCAACAGACGGCGGCACTTCCGGCACGACACGCGGACGCCGGCTTCCGCGCCGCCGCCGTTCGGGGGCCCGACCGGCGTAAAAGACGCGCCGTCGGTGCCATCGAAAGGCATCACACTCGTGTTTTGTCCGCTCGAAGCCTCGAATGCTACACCCGGGTCCGGCCTCACCGACGTCGCCGCGACGTACCCGTTGTACTCGCGCTCGCGCGCCATCTTCGCGACGACGTACATGCGGTACGCCTCATCCGCCATGTTCAGCTTGCAGTCCATCGAGCTCCAAAGCGCGAGTTGCGCGATGAAGCCCGCGTTCGGAGACGCGTTTTTGTTATTCACTCGAACAACACGCAGCGCCTCCTCCACGTCGAGCCCCCGGGAACGCATCACGTGCGCCATCGCCACGGCGACGCTCCGCGACTGGCCGGCGTGGCAGTGCACTAACACGCCGCCGAGACTTGTTCCGCCGGGCGCATCGGCCGAGCCGGCCCCGGAGGTCTCTCCCGGGGGACTCCCGCGCAGACGCGCGCTCAGGCCGGCGCGGATGAACGCCACGGTGTCGGGGATCTGCGTCAGGAGGTCCCCGTCCTCGTCGTCCTCCAGCTCCAGACGCAGGGTCTCGACGGCGCGCACGCCGCCCGTCGGGTCGTCGGGCGGCGGGTACCCGATGGAAACCAAGTGCGTGATCCCGAGACTGGCGTCCGCCAGAGCCGCGGGCACGGCAGCCTCCGCGCACGTCCACAGCCCGGGCTCGACCTCCGCGGGGGCGGGAACCTCTGGCGGGGACTCGTCCGCCATCGCGACCCAGGGCACGCGCGGACGGGACGCGGCGAGGAGTGGGCGTCCTTACGCTTTTTGGGGGAGTTTTCGCTTTCGGCGAGCTTTTGGGCCACCTGTGTTTCGCGACAGCGAAACGTCACAAGTCATCAGAACGAGGCGCGCGGCCATGGTGCAGCTGGAGGAGCTCGAGGAGGACGGCCCTCCCGCGGCGGAGGTGGTCACCGGCACGGAGGTTTTCGCGCGGATACAGGGTTGCGAGGGTTGTGACCGCCTATACATAGCGTCCGAGGTGGCGTTCGGCGATGGAGGGAAGGCGAACGCGTTCGCGCACGTGCTCTCGTTCGGCGCGGACACGCCGGATGGGTTCGCCAGCTTCCCGCACACGCACGTGTACCTCCGCGCGGACAACGGCGCGCTGATCACGAAACTTCGCGCGGCGTGCGATTTCATACGCGACGCGCTGGCTCGCGGCGTCGACGTCGCGTTAGTGAGCAAGGAGGAGGGAGAAGCTGGCGCGGCGTTCGTCGCGGCTGCGTTCCTGATCCTGGAACGTTCGATGCGCTGGGAAGCGGCGGTCGACGCGGTGATGCGGGCGAGGCCGTTGAACGGTCTGAAGGACCACGCGGAGTTCATGAAGAACGTGCGATTCCTGGGGCGGAACGGGATCCCGGATTGGGCGTAGGGACGTGAAGGGGGCGTACCGCAGGTTCGGCGTCGCCGCGGTTGTACACGAAGCCTGTAGAGTATATCAGCACTTTCTCTCGAAACTTCGCAGAAAAAACGAAACCGCGCCAGTCCCGGTCGCGCGGTCGGGCCGCGGAGAGGCGCGATGCACGCGGACGAGCCCCCGCTGACGGGCGACCCCCATCCTGAGGTCTGGGACTTGATATGCGTCGGGACGGGTCTCGCCGAGACGATGCTCGCCAGGTGCGTGCCCCATACGTCCCCGTCGCCCCACTCGGCACCCGACCGAGTCCACAGTCGCGATCTCGCGCGCGTCGTCCCCGGCTCACCCCGTCTCCTTCCTCCGTCCCTCGACGCAGCGCGGCCGCCCGCGCGGGCAAGTCCGTGCTCCACCTGGACCCCGCGGACGCGTACGGCGGCGCGTTCGGCGCGTTCGCGGAGTCCCCCGGCGGCGTCGGGTGGGACGTCCCCTCCTCGGCAGATCTCGAACGTCGTGCGGCGATGCGCGACGGACTCGCTTCTGACGAAATTTTTTTCGCGGACGAAGACGCCGAACACGCCGAGTTACGCTTCCCCGCGTTGGGCGCCCCCGTGGACGCGCGCGCGCGCCTCGGCGCGACGACATACTGCTCCCCGGCGACGCCGAGCGGCTCGATAAGACGGCAGTTCTGCCTGGACCGCTCGGGTCCTAGACTGGCGCTCGGCGCGGACGCGTTCGTGGACCTCCTCGTGAAATCGGGCGCGCACAAGTACGTCGAGTTCAAGGCGCTGGACGCCACAAACATTCGCAAAAGCGACGGCGAATTCGCAGCGGTCCCCGCGTCGCGCGCCGAGGTGTTCCGCGATAAAACCCTGAGCCTTGGGGAGAAACGCGCGCTGATGCGCGTGCTGAAACACGTCGTGCGCGTCGCGGAGCGCGACGGCACGGTGGTCGGCGCGGGAGACCCCGACGCCGCCGACGCCGCCGTCGGCGCGCCCGGAAGCGAGTGGCGCGCCGCGGCGTCTGAAGACAGCTCCGTAGAGCCGCTGTCTTCAGACTCCCTTTCGCCTCTGTACGAGCGCGAGGACGAGTTGTTTTCCGCGGCGCTCGAGCGGCTCGGTCTCGGCAAAAACACGAGCGCCTCGCTCGCCGTGCAGTTCGCGCTCGCGCTGAGCGGCGACGAGAACGAGACGGCGCGCGACGGATTCGCCAGCCTCACCGCGTACCTCGCGTCGCTGCATCGCTTCGGGCGCGACGTCGGCGCCGCGCTCGTGCCTCTGTACGGCGCGTCCGAGTTCCCGCAGGCGTTCGCCAGGCTCGCAGCCGTGCACGGCGCGACGTACGCGCTGCGCGTCGGCGTGCGTGGTGTCGCGTTTTCTCCTGCAGGGGACAAGAAAAAAAGCGGGGGAGAGTCGTTCGCGACGGCGGTCACCGCGGGGGGGCAGCGTCTTTTGTGCCGCGCGCTCGCCGCCGGCGACGCCGCGTTCGGTGGCGCCGCCGCCGCGACGCGATGGGTCTCGCGCATGACCGCGGTGGTGGACGGCGCGTGCGTCCCCGAGAAGAATAAAAGCGGCGAGACGACCATGCTGGTGTTCCCGCCCGGGGCGGTGCGCGGCGCGCCCGCCGGCGCGGCGACGCGCGTCGCGCAGATGAGCGCCGCGACGGGCGCGTGTCCGCTTCGCGCTCATCTCGAAAAGAACGCGTTTCCGTATCCCGCGGAGTATCGGGTGCTTCAGGCGTCCGTCGCGTCGCGCGACCCCGCGCGCTCCGCGGAGGATGACCTGCGGGGTGTGCTCGAGCTCCTCGCGGACACGGGCTCGCTGCGCGGGTACGACGCCGGGACGAAGGACCCGGAAGAGAAATCGGTAACGGATGACGAAGCCGAATCCGTTACGAAAAAACCGCGCCCGCGCGCGGTTTGGGTCTCGTTCCACCGCGAAGTCGCGCCCGAGAACGTTCGCGGGTTCGTGAAATCCTGGGCCTCGCTTCCGAGGAACGTCGTGACGTGCCCCGGGCCGGACCAACGCGCGGACTTCGCGGACCTGGTCGCCGTCGCGGAGGCGGCGCACGCGCGGCTGTGGGGCGAAGACGGAAACGGTCTCTTCCCGGCGGCGAAAAAGACGAGCGATGCCGAGGAGGAGGACGCTTTGGAGGGCGCTTCGCGCCGGACCCGAACGGAGGACTCGGACGAGGACGAGATGGACGCTTTGCTCCGGGACTTACCGGGGGGGATAGGCGCGTGAATTATAGACTGACTACCGCGTTTTAGCTCTGTGTGCGCGCGTGTTACCGCAGGAGCGATAGTGTATGACTTTCGGCGTTAACCGTCCCGCGCGGCGAACCGCCGTCGCGTTTAGGCGCGCGAATCGTCGCGCCGGTCTCGAAACGCCCGTGCCGCGTCAAACGCGTCACGCATTCGCCGCGCGTTTTGAGAAAACCGAAGTCAAGTGCACTTGTCTTGCATCGTTGTTACAGAATTGTCCGCGCCGCGCGTTCCATGGAGGCCGAGGCTGGACGTGAACGGTGCGCCGACGGGGCGTCGGGCAGCGCGCGTCGCATAGAGGTCGAGGATGTCAAGGCCTTGTTCGCGGAGCAGAAGGGACACCTGGACTACTTCTTCGACGAGGTGCGCGCGCGATTCCCGTTCGACCCGCTCGCCGGTTGGTCACGCGCGATCCCGTCCCGACTGACACCGCGCGCCCCCGCGTTCCCTCCAGCTGTCCTTCGACGAGGTGGCCGCGTTGTGCCAGAAGATCATCGACTGCAAGGGCACCACCCTGTTCACCGGCGTGGGCAAAACCTCGTTCGTGGCGAAGAAGGTGTGCCAGACGCTCGCCAGCACGGGCACGCGCTCCATCTTCCTCAACGCCGTGGACGCGCTGCACGGCGACATCGGCGTGTTAAACGGCGGCGACGTGCTCGTGATGCTCTCCGAGTCCGGCGAAACGCACGAGCTCGTGACGTTACTCCCGTACGCCAAGGCCAAGGGCGCGGTCGTCGTCGCGTGCACCAACGCGCCCAACAGCACGCTCGCCGGAAGAGCCGACGCGCACGTCCGCGTGCCGGGCGACGGAGACGTCGCGCGGCGGAAGACTCTGGAGAGACGAAAATCGATCGACGCCGCGTCAGCCGCGCCGCCTCCCGTGACGTACACCGCGCTGCAGCTGTTGTTCGGGGACACGTGCGCGGTGTACCTGATGGAGCTCAAGGGCTTGACCAAGAACCAGTACGCGCTGAACCACCCCGCCGGGCGCATCGGGAAGCGGCTGGTGCTCCGCGTCGGCGACGTGATGAAGCCGTGGTCCGAGCTCCCGCTGTGCTCTCCCTCCACGAACGGCGCGGACGCGCTGGTGCGCATGGCGGGCACCAGCAAGGGCTACGGGTGTTTGCTCGTGGTGGACGAGCAGAGAAGACTGCTGGGCACCTTCTCCGACGCGGACCTGCGGCGCGCGCTGACGCGCATCGGCGAGAGCGTGCTGCTCATGACGACGCGCGAGCTGATGAATTTCGGGAAAGGCGCGTTTCCGCGCGCCACCACGCCTTCGGCGATGGCGTTCGACGCGCACGTCACCATGGAGGCGGGCAACCCGGTGGAGTACCTGCCGGTGATCTCGGAGGATGGGGAGAAAACGCTGCTGGGGCTGGTCACCACGCGCGACCTCGCGGAGTGCGGGATGTCCTAGCGGCGAGAGAATCCTAGTATGTATTGCACTAAAGGTAAAGGCGTCGCGTCGGTCGAGACGCCGTCTTATGTATTTCGCTCATCATTTCTTCCCCTGCTGCTTCATCGCCTTCTTGTCCATCTTGGGGTTCTTCAGGATGCGCACGCTGAGGGGCGTCACCTCCACGAGCTCATCCTCGCCGATGTACTCCACGCAGTCGTCCAGGGACAGGTTTTTGGGCTCGTTGAGCACCACGGTGGCGTCCTTGTTGGAGCGCACGTTGGTCGCCGCCTTGCGCTTGGCGACGTTCACCTTCAGGTCGCCGCTCCGCTGGTGGATGCCCACCACCATGCCCTCGTACACCTCCACGCCGGGCTTGATGAACATGATGCCGCGCTCCTGCGCGGAGAAGAGCGCGTACGAAGTGGCCTGACCCGTCTCGAACGCGATCAAAGAGCCGTTGTCGCGCTGCTGGATCTCGCCCGCGTACGGGTAATACCCGTCGAAGATGGTGTTGAGCACGGCGGTGCCGCGGGTGGCGGTGAGAATCGCGTTGCGCACGCCGAGCAGACCGCGCGTGGGCACCTTGTACTTGATCGTGGTCATGCCCTTGTCGTTGGTGATCAGATCAAGCATCTCGCCCTTGCGGTTCGCGAGGAGCTCGACGACGGAGCCGTTGTACTCCTCGCCGACTTCCACGACGGCTTCCTCAAAGGGCTCGAGCTTCTTGCCCGCGTCGTCCTCCTTGAAAATCACCTGGGGAGGCCCGATGCAGAACTCGAAGCCCTCGCGGCGCATGTTCTCGATGAGGATGGTGATGTGCAGCGCGCCGCGGCCGCAGACGATGAACGAGTCCGCGGTCTCGCCGGGCTCAACCTTGAGCGCGAGGTTGCGCTCGAGCTCGCGGTCGAGGCGGTCCTTGATGTTGCGCGAGGTCACAAACTTGCCCTCCTTCCCGGCGAAGGGCGAGCCGTTCACGGAGAAGGTCATGCGCACGGTGGGCTCCTCGACGGTGATCGTGGGCAAAGGCTCGGCGCCGTCCGCCATGATGGTCTCGCCGATCATCACGTCGTCCAGACCCGCGACGGCGCAGATGTCACCCGCGGAAACTTCCTCGACAACCTCCTTCTGGAAGTTCTTGTACACGAAGAGCTCGTTGATCTTGCCGTTGCGCGAGTCCGAGCCGGGAATGCCGAGCTTGATGTTCTGCGCCTTGGTGACGGTGCCGGCGTTGACGCGACCGAGCGCGATGCGGCCCTTGAACTCGTCGTAGTCCAGGTTGGTGACCAGCATCTGCAGGGGCGCGGTCATGTTCACCACGGGCTCGGGCACCTCGCTGACGATCATGTCGAACAGCGGCTCGAGCGTGTCGCTCATGTCGTCGGGCTCGAGGCCGGCGATGCCCTGGAAGCCGGAGGCGTACACCACCGGGAACTCGCACTGCTCGTCCGTGGCGCCGAGCGAGCAGAACAGGTCGAAGGTGGTGTCGACGACCCAGTCGGGGCGCGCGCCCTCGCGGTCAATCTTGTTCACCACCACGACCACCTTCTTCTCCAGCTCGAGCGCCTTCTTGAGCACGAAGCGCGTCTGGGGCATGGGGCCCTCGATGGCGTCGACGAGAAGGAGCACGCCGTCGACCATGTTCAGCACGCGCTCCACCTCGCCGCCGAAATCGGCGTGACCGGGCGTGTCGATGATGTTCACCTTGGTGTCCTTGTACGTCACGGCGGTGTTCTTGGAGAGGATGGTGATGCCGCGCTCGCGCTCGAGGTCGTTGCTGTCCATCACGCGCGTCTCCACCTTCTCGTTCTCGCGGAACACCTTGCTCTGCGCGAGCATGGAGTCCACCAGCGTGGTCTTGCCGTGGTCGACGTGCGCGATGATGGCGACGTTGCGCACGTCAGGGCGCGGCGCGAGGCCAGCGGCGGCCGTCTCGGGCTCGGCCACAGCCTTGCTGCGGACCGACTGCGCGCGGCGCGCGGTCTGCTTCGAGGCGCGGCCCGCGGCGGGCGCGGCGGCGCGCGCGATGGGCGCCGAGAGAGCGGCGAACGCCGACATGTTAGTCAAGGGGTAGGGGAAGGTGATGCGCCCGAAACAGGCGGGGTGCGGAGAGTGGCGCGCGTCCGGCGACGATTGCGATGAAACGTTCGCGGCCGCCGAAAGGATATCCGAAACGCGAGGCCGCAGCGCGCGCTCGCGTTTTTCGTCTTTTGGCGACTGTTTGCTGGACTCATTTTTTCTCGAAAAAAGCGCTCGCGCGAGGAGCTACGTGGACCGCTCACGCGCGGTGCGTTTCGCGAGCGCGACTCGAATCGAGACGCGAACGCCGAGTTCGGCAGTCGTCTCGGCTGAGACGCTCTCCGTCAGCCAGTTCGCATCTCGTCAGTGCTCGGCGCACCGCCCTTCGCCACGATCGCCGCGCTCACGGACGCCGGCGAGGACGCCGAGATGTGCGGCGCCCTGAGGAGCGCGCTCCACGTCTCCGCGGTCCCCGCGCCCGTCGCGCGCGCGCGCGGTCGACCCGCGCGCGTCGCTCGCGGTTCCCGCGCGCGTCGGTGCCGCGCGGGCGCCTCCGCGGGCGGCCCCGCGGCCGACGCCGATGCCGCGTCGTCCCCGGAGCCCGCGCCCTCCCCCGCGCCCTCCTCCTCGTACGGCGCGGCGATGCAGAGCGTGAACGTCGCCGGCGTGTCTCTGTTCGCAGGCATGGCGTTCACCTCGAGCAAGGCGCTCTGCATCCCGCACGTGGAGGTGCCCGACATCCGCTGGGTCGATTGGCGCGCGCTGAAGCGCGCCGGCTTCAAGGCTTGCGTGTTCGACAAGGACAACACGCTCACAGCGCCGTACGAGCGCTCCGTCGAGCCGCGCGTGCGCGACGCGCTCCAGGAGTGCATCGCCGTGTTCGGCGAACAGAACGTCGCCGTGCTCTCCAACTCGGCGGGGTTGACGCAGTACGACCCGACGGGCGCGGTGGCGGATGAGCTGGAAGCCGCGCTCGGGATCGGGTTCGTGAGGCACAGCTCGAAGAAGCCCAGCGGGTCGTGCGTCGCGCTGGAGGAGAGGTTTCAGTGTTCTCCTACAGATATGGTGATGCTCGGCGACCGATACCTCACGGACGTGGTGTACGGGAACAGGCACGGCATGTTCACCGTGCGGTGCGCGCCGTTCACCGAAGCCGGCGAGTCGGCGAGCATACGCGCCGCCAAGTGGATCGAGGAGGTCGCCGTGCGGTGGTGGCGAAAGCCGGAGGGCTCGAAAAAACCGGAGCGGTGTCCGGGGAAGAAGCCGCACGCCAACGTCCCGGAGGGGAAGGACGCATCGCACTTCGTGGCGAGCCCGGGGGTGTGGTGAGCGCGCGGCCGGACGCGAGACAAGACCAACCGCGCGCCGAGGCGATGTTGAAGTAGTCCGATGAAAGAAATCTGTTTTTTTTTTTTCAAGGCGTCGCGATCCGTTCGTCTTCGGTCAGAGGACTCACAGCAGCCCCCCGTCCATGACGAGCTCGCCCCCCGGCGCGTCCAGGAGCAGCCCCAGCTCCGCGTCCATGGCGAGCGGGTCGCCGATGCCCGCCCCCATGGGCCCGCCCAGGCCGGTCAGGCCGACTGCCTCCATCGGGAAGTCCAAGTCGGACTCGAACGAGAGCATGTGCGTGGCGGGCCCGGCGGGGTCCGCGCCCACAGCCGCGCCGCCGACGTGGCCGGCGACCACGGGCGCTTCCGACCACGCGTTTCCCACCCACGCGTTCGAAGCGGCGGCGTGCTCGTACCCGCCGTGCACGTTCACGCCGGACGCGCGCGCGCCGAGAACGTGCGCGCGCGCCGGGCCCGAGGCGCTCCACTGGTGATACTTGGGCGGAACGTGCGCCGCGCCGGCGCCGAGGGACACCGGGTTCAATCCCATGCCCATGGCGTGCCCCGCCATGTGCCCCGGGTACCCCTGCGCGTGCCCCGAGACCCCGACGGAGAACGACGCGTGCGACTGCGCGAGCTGCTGCTGCGCCAAACGCAGCTGGCGCGCGACGTCCCCGGGGAACGTTGTCGACGCCGACAGGCTGATCTTCTCGAGCCCTTTCACCCCTTTCTGGCGCTTGCCCCCCCCCGCGTTCGTCTTCTCGCGCTTGACCCCGCCCGCGCTCGCCGGGACGCGACCCGCAGCCTGCGCCGCCTTGACATCCAGCCGCTTTCCCGCGCCCGCCTTCTCCTCGCGCGAAGTCCCGAGCCCCGCGCGCTTCCCGGTGCGCTTGCCGGCTTTCGACGCGTTGTCGCCGGCGATAGCCGCCGTGATGGCGCGCTCCGCGGCGTCGATGGTGGCCTCGTCCGCGTCGTCGCGCGCCGCGCGGAGCGCCAGGAGCGCGCGCTGCACCTGCGCGTCCGCGTACCCGAAGATACCGTCGCCAGATTTATCGCCCGCGGACGTCGCCGCCGCCGCCGCCGCGCGCGCAAACGCGCGCGCGCGCTCGCGCTCGGCGGCTTCGTGCGCCTCCAGCGCGGCTTTCCGTTCGCGCGCCGCCGCCTCCTCGAGCGCGGACTTAGTCATGTCATTTTGTCGGTCATCCGGCCGGCTCTCCCCCGTCGGCTCATGGTCCAGTGCCTTGGAAGAAAGAGGCGAAAGAGGCGCCTCTTTCTTCGGGTCGCCCTCCGACCCGGGGGACGACCTCGCCTCCTCGCCGCCGTCGCTCTCGGATTTGACGTCGGCGCCGGCGGCGACGTCGCCGCCGCTGTCGGACGGCGGCGCCGCCGCCTCCGAGCCCTCGCGCTTGACGTCCACCGACCGCGAGGGCGAGTTGGGGGCCGCCACGGAGGACAGGCCGTCGTCCGAGCGCGGCGCGCGGGGGGCCTGTACGCCCACCGCGAGCGGCAGCGGGCCGCGGTCCGCGTCGACGAGGCGATTTTTTAACTCGCCGCCGCGCTCCGGCGCGCTCGCCGTCGCCGCGGCGTCGGCGTCGGCGCCGGCGCCGTTGTCGCCGCTCGGCAGCTCGTGCGCGGCCGGGTTCACCGGCCCGCCCTCCACCGGCCGCATGGTCCCTCGCCGCGCGAACCACAGGCCGCACGCGTTGCACAGCGAGCGCACGCCGTTCGGCCCGCGGCGCATGAGCGGCGTCGCGTGCGAAGTGCATCCGCAGTTGCTGCACGCGCGTCCCGTTTTCTTCCCAGCCGCCGCGCCGCTCCTGTCGCTCTTCGCGGACTTGGGCGCGGGCGGAGGCAGGGGGGGGAGCACGGGCGGCACGTCCTGCGCGACGCGGCGCTCGAGCTCCGCGGCGATGCACGCGGCGGCGTCCTTCGTGGTCGCCGCGCCCGCCTCGGGAGACGCCGCAAGCAGGCGGCCGTCGCCGGGCGCGCCCCAGCGCACGTGATGCGTCCCGTCCTCGCACACCCAAGCCTCGAGCGGCTCGTTGAACAGCGTGCCCTGCACTTTGTACCCGAAAGGCACGAGCGCGCCATCCGGACGCATGCCCTTGTTCTCCACGCTCGGCTCGGGCGACGCCGCGCCTAGGGAAACGACGCGCACGTCCGCGTGCGGCGCGGTGGCGCATCGGAAGCGGATCTCCTTGGCTTTGAGCTCCGCCTGGCGCGCGTGGATGGTGCGCAGGCGCCCGGACCGCCTGCGCGAGGAAGAGGGCACGGAGGCGTCCTCGCCCGCGTGGGGGGTCCCAGGCGCGGTCGTGCCGGAGCCGGAAGACATCTTGGACGTCACGTCGCGCGCGATCGCGACGGGACGATTCGTCTCAGCCGCGGCGTCGACGTCGACGCCGCCGGCGCAAATCGGCGCTTCCGATCTGGCGGCGCCTGCCTTCGCGCGCGCTGCCGTCGGACGAAGAGGCCGAGAGAGGCGTCGGCGGTGCACCGAGAGGGCTCTCGCGCGCCTCGGACTGCGTCGCCAGCGTGGGGCGGGGCGACCCGACCGCACGTGCCAATGAGGCGCGACGACGCGCCGGTCGACCATCGGCGGCGCCACGTTTCACCGCCGACACTCTCAACTTCGAAAGGAAAAAAACGCGGTCCTCGACACGCGCATCGAGTCCGCCAAAAGTGTAAATATCTGAAAAATTGAACCATCGATGCGAATGGACTACGAACCGTACAACTGTCCAAGACGAACCGTCGCTTATCGGTTCAAGAAATCGCGCGTACAACTTGTAGGGTCTGGTTTCGCGAAATCGGCCTCGTTCAAAGCAGGCGAAGCCGAACACCCAAAACCAAAAGGCTTCAGATTTTCGTCGGAGGATTTTCACATTTTCACAGAGAAAAAGCTGCGCGCGGCATCGCGTCCTCGGCTCCATCCACGCTCCCCAAGCGAAAAACACAAAACAAAACACTCGCCTTTTCTTCTTCTTCTTCTTCGTCGCGTCCACCCGTCACGGCGCGTTCCCGCCGCGAGAGCGTCTGTGTGCGTCACGCCGAAAAAAACCACACGCGTCCCCCGTCACCCGGCGAACGCGGCACCCGGGACGTCGCGCTCGAGCCCGGCGTCTCCGCTCGTCGCGGCGCGAGCGCTTTGGTCTTCGCCGCCCGCGCCGCCGCGCGGCGTGTGGAACCGCTCGCCGCCCGCGCCGGAGTCCGCGCCGCCCGCGGCGCCGTCCGCGGGAGTCTCGGGCACAACCTCGAGGCTTCGGTCCGGCGAGGCGCTTTTGTCGCGAGGGCCGGGAAGGCGGCTAAGAAATCCCTGAAGAAGAACCCCAACGGGAAGACGCGTCGGCGCGGGGCTCGGCTCGCCTCGGCTTTTTTTGTCCGCGGCTTCCGAGGCGGTCGTCGCGCCGCCGCGGGGCGGCTCGGAAGGCGACTTCTTCGCCTCGTCCGCGCGCTGCTCGCAGAGCGCCGCGAGCGCGCGAGCCTCCGCCACGAACGCCGACCGCTCGAACGGGGACTTAGAAGGTCCAGCCTCGTCCGCCATCTTCGCCGTTCCTTCGCCCTTTTCTTCTCGCGCGCCAGCGTCGGCGTGTTGGGCGTCTCCGCCGCCGCGTCCGGCGTCCCCGTCCGGCGGCTTGGCGCCGCCGCCGTTTCCGAGCGCGCGGATCTCGGCGGCGACGCGCTCGAGACCGGCGCACGCCGAAGCCAGACCCTCGCGCGTCTCGCGGCGGAACGATGCCACCTCATGCGCCAAAAGCGCGATGTCCCGCTCGAGCGCGGACGCGAGACCCGCACCGCGTTCCGGAGGAGCCTCGGTCGCGTCGGCGAAGCGCAGCCGTTTACGGCCGCCTCCGGACGCGGCGGCTTCCGCCGCCGCCCGGCGCTCGAGCACCCACGAGCCCGGCGCGAATGCGTCGGGGCCTTCGCGGCGCGCGGCGGCGAGCGCCGCCGCCGCCGCCGCCGCGCTGGCGAGCGCGCGGCGTCGCTCGGCTGAGCCCGACGGGAACGTCGGCGGCGGCTCGGGGAGGCGTTTTTCTTCTCCGCGTTCGCCGAGCGTCTCCGGCGCGCGGTGGGCGAGGACGCGAAGCGCGGCGCGCGGCGGGACGCGGAACGCGCCGACGAACGCTCCGTCCGTCTCCGCGGTGCGGCACGCGACGATAACGCCGCCGTCCGCGTCGACGCTTCGTACGCGGCACGCCGCGACGCGGTCCCAGCCGCGCATCTCGCACACCGCGGCTTCCTTCCGGTCGAACGCGAACGCCGCGCCGCGCGGGAAACGCTCGCGGAGCCGCGCCGCGAAAAGAGACGCCGCGGATCGGTCTCGTTCGCGGTCCGTCTCGTTCGCGGTTCCCTCCGGGAACGCGTCCGGGGTCTCGAGTTGTTTTTTCGTAGTGCCGCCTTCGCGAAGATCCTCTCTGCCCTCCTCGTCGCTCTCGGAGACGGCGTCGAAGTCGGGGGGAAGGCCGAGCCCCGAGGGCGACGCCGCGGGGATCATCCCGCGCATCGCCTCCGCCGCCTCGGCGACGTCCTCCTCGACGTCGAGCGACGCGTCGTACGCGTACTTAGTCTCGCGAGAGGCTCGCAACGAGGGAAGCTCCCTCGAAGCTTGTCGTGCCTCCCCCTCGGCGGCGAGTTTCTCCGCCTTGATGCGCGCGCGGCGCTTGGCGGCGGCGATCGCGGCTTTGGTCTTGCTCGGCTCGCGCTTGGGCTTGGGCGAGCCGCGCGTCGCCGCGACGGCTTTTCTTTTGCCGCGGGACGGCCGCGACGACGTCGCGGCGTCGGACGGAACGCCTCCTCGGAACGCCTCGTCCGCGTCGCGCGCTTCGTCTCCGCCAAGCTCGCGCACGCGATCGGCGAGCAGGTCCGCCAACGCGCCGACGTTGCCTATGCACTCGATGACGTACGTGCCTGATGAGGGCGTAGTCACGACCGCGCCGGCGTCTTTGAACACCGCCATCGTGCGCTTCCAGGGGTCGGATTGGCCTACGAGTCGCGCGCGAACGACGACGAAGCGAGTGACGAGGTCAGATGGACGACGATCGGCAAGGTCGACGAGGCGAGCGCACGGAAAGAAGGGCGCGTGTGTCACGGGTCGTGACCGGTCAGAGGGTGGCGTTCGTTCGCCGGTTTCGCGAGCGCGCTTTAAGTGACTTCAGCGTCGACTCGGGCGCGGCGCGAAAAGAAGAAAGAAAAAACGTCTTTGGTTCTCGATCGAGACGTCTCGCCGAACGCGACTCGATATCGACCCGACCGCGTCGTTCTTGGCGGGAACGCGCGCGTGGCGGCGCACCTGGGGAGTGGAGGCCCCGCTGCTGCAGGCCCCGGTTCAGGCGCTCGCGCCCGGGAAATTGCTGCGCCGGCGGAGGAGGCGGGAGCGCGGGCGGTGTGAGCTCCGGGCGGCGGGGAGGGAGGAGGAGGGAGGAGGAGGGCGGACCGGGCCGTCCTGGGTTCGAGGGAAGAAACCTCTCGGGCGTACCACGGCGTGTCGTCCCACGATGTGCACCGCCTGGTCCACGAGCATCTTCGCGGGCACGAGCGCGGCGACGGGGATGGTGCGGACCACCGCCCGGCCAGCTTCGAGGTCCATCTTGCGCAGGACCGCGGGGTGCACGGTCATAGGGTGCGTTGCGAGAAAGCCACGACTCGCGAACGCGTTCTCGCGACGCGCGCGGTCGACTGACACCGCGCGCTGGTTTTCGGCGCACCACGACGTCCGACTCTTCACACCGCCACACGGGACGTGACGACCCCCGAACGGTGCGCTTTAACTCAAAAGGCGCGTCAGTCACGGTTATGTCAATCGTCGCGAAGTCTCACACGGTTTACACTGAAACTAAGCGACCGAAACCCACCGCGGCGTCTCGGCGGCGCCTCGCGTCGCGCCGTCCGCCGCGCGCCTCGCCCCCCAAGCCTTGCGCCTTTCGCCTTCCCGGCATCCTTGATACCAACCCTACGGCGGCACGACGCGCACGTCGTCAAACTCGCAAACTCGCTTCATCACTTCCCGGTTTTGTTCCGCGGCGGCGTGCTCGGCCTCGAGCCCATCATCGAGCCGAACCCGCCCATGAGCTTCCGCTCCGCGGGTTTCAGAATCTGAAACGAGCACATCAAGTTCTCGTCAACCGTCATCATCGCGCCCGCGTTGTCAAACTCGCCGCAGTAGTTGGGCGCGGAGAACACCGTGACGAGCTGCCGCTTCCCGAAAAACTCGTACCCGTTTTCCACAACCTGGTGCGCGCGCACGACGAGGTCGAAATCAAACTTAGCGAGGAAATCCGCGACGACGTCCGTGCCGTACGTGTACGAAACGCCGCGGTCGTTTTCGCCCCAGCCCTGTAAATCGGCATCCGGGTCGGACCACAGAAAGTCGCACAGCATGCCCATGTCCGGGATGTCCGTCGGGCGCTTGATCTGCACGATCTGCTGCAAATCCTTGAGCTCCGGGGACGGCCCGCCGTGGATGCAGAAGATCTTCTCGTCGACGATGGCGGCGAAGGGGAGGCAGTTGAAGACGTCGCAAAACACGCGCCAGAGTTTGATGTTGTAACGCCGCTTGCACTCGTCGTAAAACCCGTAGATGCGCGAGATGGAGTTGCACTCGTGGTTCCCGCGTAACAGGAAGAAGTTCTCGGGGTACTTCACCTTGTACGCTAAAAGCAGACAGATCACCTCCAGGCCTTGCTTTCCGCGGTCCACGTAATCGCCCAAAAACAGGTAATTCGCCTCCGGCGGGAACCCGCCGTACTCAAACAAACGGAGCAAATCCGAGTACTGGCCGTGCACGTCCCCGCAGATCTTCAGCGGCGCCTCCAGCTCCAACAGGCACGGCTGCGACAGGAAAATCTCTCTGCGAGTGTTTGGGAACGGAGCGGAACGGAGCAATAGGGTCAGTCTCCGCGGCGAGCGCGCGCGTGAGGCGCGAGAAAAAAACGAAAAAACGAGCCGACCAACGCGACGGGCGCGCGGGCGAGCGGCATTTTTTCAAACGGCCGCGAGGGGGGCGCGCGCGATCCGGGGCGGAGGGGGGGCGCGGGCGGCGCCGGGGACGCGGTTCGCGCGCGGACGGTCCCGCGGGACCGATCGCGGCGCGCGCGTCCGCTCGCGGGGCCCGCCGCGCGCCTCCACGGGGTCCGCTCGTGGCCGTGGTCTGTCTGCACACTCACGGTCACTTCGCAGTGCCCACACCGGAACGCCGATCGGTTCGTTCGCGCGCGGGTCCGTCGAACGGCGTCCAGCGCGCGCCGCGACCGAAAACTCCGGCCGAAAACGCGCGAGACGATCGCTTCCGCCCCTCCACGACGCATTCGAGCGCACGCGCCGCGCCCGCTCCGCTTCTCGACGCGCCCGCGAGGGCTCCGCGGAGGCACCCATCGAACCCTAGTTTGCCGCGCGTACGTCGAACCGAAGTAAATGAAAAAACCCGTGCAGATTTCGGATCCGAACAACGCCCGGTCGAACGCTCGTGCTGACGTACCTCGCGGTCGCGCACAGCGCCCTGATTTCACCCTCCGCCAGCTGCACAGTGCGGTTGTTCGGCTGCCCCCGCACGCTCAACAGCCGCTCGATGACGGAGTCGACGTCGAGACCCGAACCCGCCATCTTGCGTGTGCAGCGCCTCCCTCGCTTGTGTCACGCGCACCGTTCGACTACGGCCGGCCGGTTAACGTGTAATGCGCGTCCGTCGCGGTCCCCAGACACGCGTCGAGGCGCTTGACTCACGCACGGACTCGGTCGACAGTCTCTTCCGACGAGACCGAGGACGTCGTGACCTGCCCGACGCCGGGCGCTGACGTTGTGTCGCGCGACTCGAAGCGGAGGCTGGCTTCGAGGCACGCGAGCGAGAAAAATCGTATGAGAGCCAGTCAGAAAGATGGAAAAAAAATCTCGCGTGCAGTCCTCCCGCAGTCCTCTCCACTTCAAACTGAACGCCAGGCCAGCCGGTGCAGTCAGCGCGACGGGCGAAAACAACAAATTCGACGACGAGAGGGACCCGGGGTCACTCACGGTCGCACGGCGCGCGACCGCGGAGAGCGCGAGCGCGGACGGACGCGATGGCGTCCGAGTCCGACCCGCTGCGCGCGGTGGCGCTCGAGGGACGGCGAGGTGCGCGCAGTCACGAGCCCCTCGCGCGCGAGAAAAACGCCAGTCCGCCTCAGCTTCCTGACCACGCCCTTCCCCCTTCCGCCTCTCCTCTCCCCGCGCAGGATGCACGCTGGCCGAGCTGTGGGACATCCTCGGGAACCCGAACCACCCGGAGCGGCTGTCCGATACGCAGAAGGACGCCGCGTTCGCGCGTTTGCTGCGCCACGCGCGCGCCGGAGAGCTGTGGTTTCTCAAGGAAAAGCCGGGGCCGGCCCCGGAGGCATCGGGCAAAGATGCCCCGACCGAGGAGCTCGCGCGCGACGAGAAGAACGCGCTCAAGAATCTCGTCGTGAGCGTCTCCGACGCGTGTTTGCGGTGCGTCCGCGCGCTCCACCCCCCTCCCGACCCAGATCCGTTCCCCCGCGAGCGCTCTCAAAAAACACCATTTCCATCTCGACACGACCCGACGCCCGACCGCCTCGGAAAAGGCACATTTCGAGTCGAGACTCGTTCCAAATTTTCGAGTCTTCCGCGAGTTTTTGCCCGCGCGTTCGCGCGCGTTCGTCGCTCACCCAAAAGTGTGCCGTGTTCGACACCGCAGGTCCCGCGCCGCCGCCGAGTCTCGCGCTTCGGGAAAAGCAAAAGAAAAGCCTCTGACTCTGGTCGCGCCGCTTCCCGTGCGGCACGTGGCGCTGGGGCTGGGCGACGCCGCGTCGTGGGAGTCGGCGTGGCAGCAGCACAAGTTCGTCCTGGAGCTCGCGGCGGCGCACGCGTCGCGCGACTCGGCGAGCCGCGGCGTCCCGCTTTCCAAGCTCAGCGAATTGTGTACACAGAAGGGGCTCCCTCCGCTGACGGACCCTAAGACGGCGCACAACCACGTGAACTGCATGGTGGCTGCCGGGCTCGTCGGGAAGCGCGACGCGCACATCAAGGACCGAAACAAGGACCGAGGCGCGAGCACCTCCGTGGTGTACCTCGCGCGCTTCGCGCCGGCGGACGCGGCGGCGGCGGCGGCGGCGTCGGGGGAGACGCGCATGGTCTCCGAAAGCGAGCTCCCCATCTTGGGCGGAGCGTTGTTTGAAGCGCTCGAGGGCCCGGACGCGACGGAGGGCTTGATGACGGACAAACAGCTCATGGGCGTGCTCGTCCGGACGCTCCGGAGCGCGAGCGGCGCGTTCCGGTGGTCCGAAGAGGACACGAGCGACAGGAACAAGATGAACAAGCTGTTCGCGCGCGCGCGCGCGTGGCTCATCAAGCGGGGCGACGCCGCGTGCGCGACGGCGGTCACGACCGTGACGGACGAAAAGACGCGCAAGCAGGAGGTCAAGGAGATGGACGCGTTGCGTCTGACGTCGGCGATGCCCTCGGCCGTCGCGGCGGCGCCGCGAAGCGCGGCGGCGACGCGGAGCGCGGATGACGCGCTCGACGCCGCCGACGAGGCGCGCTTCTCGGCGCCCCTCCTGAAACCCGTGGGTGGGAACTGGATGCAGCTGGAAACGCGCCCGGAGGATAGCCTCGTGTCGCTGTGCGCGCTGGCTGGCAAGGCTGGCGTGCGCATCTCCGACGCCGCGCGCGCGTTTGGCTTTGGGGTGAAGGACTTCAGCAAGCGCGCCGCCAAGATGTACGAAGGAAAAGACAACCTCGCGTTCGAGGTGGAGGTGCACTCGCGGCGCGAAGGAAAAATGACCAACAAATACATGTACCGAGCGGGGTTCGGGCCGGGCGGCGGGGCTAGCGCGTCCGCGGCCGCCGCGGCCAAGAAGCGCGAGCGCGCCGATCTGGTTCTCGACGAGGCGCGCCGCCGCGGGTACCTGTTCCACAGGTCCGTCGGCCGGTGGCTGAGGGACGAGGAGGCGCGGCGGCGGCGGGCGCGGGACCCGAGCGACCCCGGCCCCAAGGAGGAGGCGTACGGCCCTAAGATCGTCGGGCCGATCGTGGATCTGCTCGTCGCGAGCGGAGACCTTCGCAAAGAGACGGTGTACAAGCCCGCGACCGACGCGCGCGCGGAGCAGGACGCGCGCGACGTGCTCTTCGAGCGCGGGTTCCCGACGCCCACGGACGCGATGAAGCGCGCCATCGGCGAGGAGGCGGCGCGGATCGAGCTGGCCGAGCACAGCAGGAGGAGAGATCCGGCGTCGTCGTCGGCGGCGGTGGAGGTGGACCAGTCCGTCTACGTCTCCAAGAAGGCGGCCATCGGCGCCTTCCGCGGGAACGAGGGCGCCGAGACCGGGTCCGCGCGCGTGCGCGGAGGCGCCGCGTCCCTCATCAAGACCAGGCCCCCGAAGACCGCGGAGGAGGGCGAGCGCCTGCGCCGGCGCACGACGCGCCACGCGCGAGACGTCGCGGCGATGACCGGAGGTGTCCTGGACGCGGTGGCGACGCGCGCGCGGCACGCGCACGCGTTTCTCGCGACCGAGGCGTTCAGTGAAGACGCGGCGGCGTCGGACGCGTCGGCCGGAACCGAAAAGACGCACTCGACCGCGCTGGACCTCGCGGCGCTCTTCCAAAAACGCGCGCCCCTGGAGTTGTCGCTTTATTTGTTCGGCGCGCCCGACGCGCTGCGCGCCGCGCCGGCGGAGACGGCGGCGCGTCTGGCGGCGGCGGCGGCTTCCGGCGCGCGGCTGGAGACGCTCTCCGACGAGGACCTCGGTCTGGTGCTCGGGGAGGACCGAGACAAGCACGTCTCCAAGCCCCTGTCCAAGATCCTGCGGTTCCTGTGCGTCTGCGAGCTGGCGCGTTTGAGCGAGGCGGACCTCCCGGACGGCCGGCGCGCGCTCCGGTGGTCGCTGGCGCGCCGCGCGCGGTTCGAGCGCGTCGACGATTCGGGTGTTACGCACGAAGAGACCTTCGACGTCACCAAAGACGAGGGCGTCGCGTCGTACTGGGACGGGCTGGAACGCGCGTTCAAGCCCGCGCTGGTGCTGACGGACGAGCCGGTGAAAATAAAAGGCGTGCCGGTGATGATCGAGGAGGGCGTTCCCAAGACGAAGAAGGTGCTTCGCGCGAAGGAGAAGCACAAAAACGCGCTCGCCGCGTTTCCCAACGCCGGCTACATCGACGCCAAGCGGCGCGAGGAGGGCGTCAAAGACGGCGAGCCTGTAAAGATGCGGGGCTTGTGCGCGTCGAAGTGCTGGAGCCGCGCGCGGGACGTTTCTTTTTCCGCGCGCGTCGCGCTCCTGGACGGGTTCGAGCGGTTCCGGCTGCGGGCGTACGCCGCGAAGCTCGCCGAGTTAGGTGCCGCGGCGGAGACGTCGGGCGAGGCGCGCGCGCGCGCCGCCGCCAAGCTCTCCGTGCTCTCCGAGTGGACGCTTCCCGAGCCGGTGATCGCTGAGCTCGTGGGCTCGGTCGACGGCTTGGGCGACGTCAAGCGCGACGGCAAGCGCGTGCGCAAGGCTTGGGACGACGACCAGACTCGCCTTCTGAACGATCTGTTCGAGGACGGGTCGGTGTCGAAGGAGGAGGTCGAAGCGGCGCACCCCGACGAGAAGGCCAAGCTGCGCAACGACGGGTACGCCAGGCTGGATCCCGCGCGGAGCGCGAAGCGGAAGCTGGAGGACGCGGAGGCGGAGACGTCATCCGAAGCGTCT
>ENA-OUOG01001225-OUOG01001225.1-marine-metagenome-genome-assembly--contig:-NODE-1225-length-30388-cov-11.425126_pt1 | contig 30388 bp, 42 predicted proteins | sample MGYA00248635_ERZ508505 | MGnify/ENA primary metagenome ERZ508505 (study PRJEB26176, sample SAMN06267871) | marine metagenome | isolation source: Saanich Inlet, British Columbia, Canada | place: Pacific...
TGTTCAAATTTCAGTTGGAACGAAACACATTTACTAGCACACCCGAAGTAATTTCATTGGTTGTTGCTTGTGATACAGCTTCAGCAGACACATATTCTACTCTTGATTGGGAAGAAATTACAAGATAATGTCATATCAAAATATTGTAACTATTCGTGTATTAGTTGCACTACTCATCACACTCATAGGCTTGCCAATGTTTATTCTCTTAGAGGGTAATTGGTTATTCTTTACGATTGCAACTCTCGCGGGCTGGGTCACAAATAATATTGCACAAATAGGGTATCATAGATGGTTATGTCATAGACACTTTGAACCTTCTTGGTGGGCAAAAAAACTTATGCTATTTTGTTGTGTGATTTCAGGTCTAGGTAAACCTGCTCATCATGTAATTGCTCATCTGAATCATCATGCAAAAACAGATACACCTGATGACACACATTCACCTAAATATTTACCTGCTTGGAAAATCTTTTTAGGAAGATATAATACTCCCAATATTAAACCTATGCAAATGAAGAGCTTCATGAAAAATACTGATGCGATGTTTGTAACACAATATTACTGGCAGTTGTATTTTTTGTTAGCAATTGTGCATTTTTTAATATCACCATGGCTCTTAGTATGGTTAGCTTTTAACTACACTCATGGTTTTTTGGCCTTTAACATTCAGAATTACTTTGGACATTCAGGAAAGAAAGGTATACCGACTGAGATTCACCCTGTGGTGAATTTTCTCATGCTAGGTGAAGGTATACACAGCTATCATCACCAGAAACCATCTGCTCCTGTGTTTGGTAAACAAGATTGGTCTGGCAGATTTATTATTCCTTTTTTATCGCGTTAGCGGTTATAAATATCTTAATAAGAGCAGGGACAACCTGCCACCCTTCAGTTGGTTACTGCAAATAAAACAACCATCAAATTAACTTAACATTATTACTAAGAAAAAAAACACTGAGGTTATTTGATGGAAATCGGATTCTACGAAAGCATTTTTATATCAACATTAGTAGGTTTCATTGCCTTCATTGCTTGGCGTGTTTACGTCATCGAAACTAACCACCTTACCCACATCGAAAAAGATATGTCTGAAGTCAAGAATGACATTAAATGGCTTATCGCCTTCCACGAAAACGAAGAAAAATCCAAAAAAAATTAGTATAAGTCTTCTATAATTAAGTAGGAGATAAGTATGGCTTTAACAGCAATGAAAGGTAAACGTCGTAAAACAGTTACGCGCATTGCCGGTCGTCTTAATGATGATTCAAAACATTATGGTGGTTTACCATTATTTTCAGATAACATGACTGATAAACAATTTGAAGATGAATTTAATCGTTCAGTCAATATGTATGCATGCACTGGAACAACTGGCGAACGTTCCAAAGCAACATTAGAATATGTTAAAGCAAATCGTAAAAAAGACTTGAAATGGTTTAAACTTGTATCTGAAAGTTCTTTAGCTATTGGTATTGGTACATATTGCCGTGTATGGCAATTCTCTGGTAAATTCACACAATCAGGTCAAACCTATGTTGATAATAAGATCGATGAAATTATTAACAGAGCTAAAAAATTATCTACTAAAAAAGAAGATGAGCCTGCAAAATCAACACTCACACCACAAGATAGAATTAAAATTAAAGTAGAAAATACTATCATCTCTCAACTCAATGATATGGAAGATGAATGGATTATGGGTGAGAAAACTGATCGCGATATATATTCGCTTTGCAAATCTAATAATATTGGTGGTGGTGCTGTATCATTCATTGTAGCTTGGACTCAACCTTTATTGGATGAGATGAACGAAGTGCTTACAACTAAAGACGCTGATTTAAAAGAAGCTTTTAAGCATATCCCTAAGAAAGAAATCAAACGACAAATCTCTGTACTTGAAAATATTTTAGCTGACTGTGAAAAGCTTAAAGCATCTAAAAAAGCAGAACGTAAAGTGCGAATTAAAAAACCACAAGCAGCAGATAAACAGGTTGCAAAACTCAAATATCTCAAAGAATCTTCTGAATATAAAATTACTTCGGTTAACCCACTTCTATTAGTTGGGTCTTCACGTGTAATTCTATTCAATACGAAGAACAAACAACTGTGTGAGTATATTACAGAGCGCGCTGGTGGATTTGAAGTCAAAGGTCAGGCCTTACAACATGTACATAAATCTCGAGCAAAAACACTTCGTAAACCAGATGTGTTCTTACCTATCGCATTAAAGAAAACACCTAAACAATTCGATAAAGAATTCACAGAACTAAAATCAGTAGAAAAAGTGCCTAATGGAAGATTTAATGATTCTATGGTAATTTTACTTGTCAAATAGTATAACCATCTTACAGGAGATAAACATGAAACTTTCTAAACGTACAATTGCAGTCTTAAAAAACTTTGCAACGATCAATCAATCTATTCTAGTAAAGCCCGGCGCTGAACTAACTACTATTTCAAACGTAAAAGATATTTTCGCACGAGCATCTATTGATGAAACATTTGAAAAAGAATTTGCTATCTATGACTTGAATGAATTTCTTGGTGTAATATCACTTTTCGAAGATCCGGAATTTGAATTCAATGATGATTCAGTAATCATTACGGATGGTACAGCAGAACAAAAATATTACTATGCTGATAAATCTATCATTACAGTTCCACCTGAAAATGGTGTAAACCTTCCTTCTACAGAAGTTACAAAACACCTTTCAAAAGAAAATCTTCAGCGTCTTGCAAAAGCTGCAACAATTAATAATGCACAAGATGTTACATTCACTGAAGACGGTGTTATTGTACATGATACAAGTGTTCCAACATCTAATAAATTTACAATTGCTGAAAAAGATGAATCAACAGCAAAATACAAATTGAGTATTGGTGTAGACAAACTTAAATTTATTATTGATGATTATGATGTAGAAATCTGTGCAAAGGGTTTAGCTCATTTTAACGGTGCTGATGGTATTGGTTATTTTGTTGCATTGAAACCACAAGGCACCTACACAGATGCTTGAAGAAGATGATCGCACTACTTTAGAAGAAGCTATTTTAGATGCTCACTTAGCAGCAGAAAGATATCTTTCTTCCGGTAGAGATATACATCGTAAGATTTTAGAAGTTACAGTAGAAGATGCCATCGCTGCATTATCTATGTACTCTGAATTATTAAAAGATGATCCGAAATCGGAAAATTATAAAATGCATATGTTAGTGCCTATGCAAGTTTTAGAATTAATTGAAGATGATAAAAATGAAAGTTGATACAACTTATATGGATGTTGCTAATATTATTGGACAACGTTCCTATAGCAAACGAAATAAAGTTGGAGCTTTGCTCGTTAAAGATGATAATATCTTAGCATACGGATATAATGGTACACCACGCGGTTGGAGTAATCATTGCGAAGACCATATTATTATTGATGATGCACCACATCTTGTTACGAGACCAGAAGTTTTGCATGCGGAATCAAACGCAATTGCAAAAGTCGCACGAACCACATCTAGTTCTGAGGGATCGACACTGTACGTTACACTATCTCCTTGCTATGACTGTGCGAAAATGATCCACCAAGCTGGTGTGGTTCGTGTTGTATATTCTGAAGAGTATAGACATACTGATGGCATTGAATTTTTAGAAAAATGTGGCATTGAGTGTGTCAAACTTACCTAAAATTTTTAGTGGTATACCAAGATCTGGCACCACACATATACACCTTAACTATTGGCGCCAACAGGTAATTGATAACCCAGATAATTTTCCGGGTTTTGTAGATGAGTCATACAGAATTTTACCAATTTACAAATATAAGAAAAAAGACATACCTGTTTTTGATTCATCGCCAGAAGATATAGATTTATCAGTGATGCTATCGTATCAAGGCTTTGCAAGTAACACAACTATTAGTGAAGAATATACTCAGCAAGTCAAAGAACGCATAAAATTTTTTAAACAATATCAGCATTCTTCAGTATCACAAAAGTTTATGGGTTTTGATTATTGGATTCTTAATAGCATTGACCCTGACTGGATGCAAGACATTTTACAAAACAATCATTTTGTATATGTATTGAGAAAAGATGTATATAAATCAATCGTTTCATATATGTATGCGGCAGCCATTGATAAGTTTCACTTCTTTGAACAGCCAGACGATCTCACGCTTGTCTTTTATAACGTGTTTTCTCTAAGAGAGTTAATGAGAAAAAATATATTGGCACTTGTTCATCTCATGAAAGCAACACCTCATTACTCTATCATATATCTTGAAGATTATAAAGAAAAAGATAACTCTGAACAGTATAATCAAATAGTACGAACTATTAAGAGGAAAGATTTATTACCGCCAGGAAAATGGTCTCAAACACCAGTGATTGTAAAGAAAGACTATGAAAAACTCGGTTCAAATTACAATCAACTTCTTGAGAAAGCAAGAATCTATCTGTCTGAAATAGTAAATGAAAGTGATGGAATATTGCAACTAATAAATGATGAGCTTACAGTCAATGTCGAAAGATTGGGATAAAAAATGGAATAAGGCTTTTAAGCCTTTAGGAAAACCTGGAACCATAGGTAACTCTATTGCCGTTGAATTCAATGGTAAAATTTATGATAGTTTAACGTCCGCTTCCAGAGAAACTGGAAAATCAATATCGTATATTAAAAAACATAGTAAGGAATTGCAATGAGTAATAAACACAAAAATACTCTTGGTCAATGGGCAAGAGAAAATGGTCATAAGAAATGGGAAGAAGCATATCATCCCGAAAACAAAGAAAAACGCAGACTTGATGGTATAAAGTACTATAACAGACGCCACAGTCAAGGAGATTATAAGCGTGGATAATTTTGTATGGGTTGAAAAGTATAGACCAAAAAGTATTGATGATTGCATCTTAACACCGCAGCTCAAAAATGTATTTACATCTTTGCGCGATAAAGGTGAAATCATGAACTTGTTACTTTCTGGTTCTGCTGGTACTGGTAAGACTACAGTTGCTCGAGCTTTATGCGAAGATTTAAATTGTGATTATATTATCATCAATGGTTCAGATGAAGGTCGCTCTATTGATGTTCTTCGTGATAAGATTAAAAAGTTTGTTTCTACTGTAAGTACCAATGCTAAACCAAAAGTTGTCATCATTGATGAAGCTGATTACCTTGGCCTTGCAGTTCAACCAGCTCTTCGTAATTTCATTGAAGAATTCAGTTCAAATGCTCGATTTATTCTCACATGTAATTACAAGCATAAAATTATTCAACCACTACATTCACGTTGCAGTGTCATTGACTTTACAATTAGCAAAGCTGATTTTGCATCTATTGCCGGTCAAGTTGCTAAACGATGCTTCAACATTCTTGATAATGAACAAATCAATTATGCCAAAGAAGCAGTACTTGAAGTTGTTAAACACTTCTTCCCTGATAATCGCCGCACCATCAATGAATTGCAAAGATATTCGCAAATCTCAGGTAGTATCGATTCAGGTATCATTTCTGTAGTCAATACTTCCAAAGTAAAAAATCTAATTGACTTCATTCGTAAAGGCGATTTCAAATCATGTAGGCAATGGATTGCTGATAATCCTGATCCGGATGGTTTGTTTTCAGATCTTTACGAAAACATCAATGAGTATGTTGATTCTTCTAATATTCCTAATCTTATCCTTATCATTGGTGAGTATCAACATCGTGCATCTTTTGTTGCAAATCAAGAAATCAATCTTGCAGCATTCGTTGTTGAAGTTATGAAAAGTGTTAAATTCAAATGATTGAATATAGAACATGGGAAAAGGTTGTAGCACGCGCTTTAGATTATTATATTGGCCGTACTGACGAAGATGAACCTAAAGTTCCTGTTCTTACAATGCAGCAAGCAAAGAAAGGCTTGTACCTTCGTATGCTTCTTCAGTTCGTAAACTGGATTACTTGTTTCTTCATCATAGCCGGAGTAATTAGACATTGGTAAATATTGATTTGTTTGGTAACATCATTCATGAAATTGATGATGAAATTGTAAAACCAAAAACAGCTTCACCATTTGATTTTATCAAAAAATTCAGTGATAAGAAATATCCTGAGTCTGTTGAAGGTTATAATCCTTGGATTATTAATACAGCCCTTAGTATGCGCAAAGACTCAGTTATTTATGCAAATGAAATGAATAGATATGCTGCACTCAGCGATCTTGAACAACATGACTTTTTCTTTCATGGTTTACCTAAACGCAATTACTTTGCCAAATATGCCAAAGCATCTAAAGACGATAACATTAAAATCATTTGTGAATTTTATAAAGTATCAGAAGTAGTTGCCAAACAATACTCTAAAGTCTTATCTGATTCTCAAGTCAAAGAATTAGAATCCCTTATCATGTCACGTAAAGGCGGGAAGGCTCAATAGCTTTTCACGATTTTGCTTCTGTACAATTTTAAAGTGTTCTTTATTGTAAAGTAGCCTTTCTTTTAATTCTGTTAAATCAACATCAACGGTTTGTAAAGCCAAGATAATCCATCTGATTCTATCAGAGTGCCATTTGCAGTTATGGCCAGTACCAAAAATATCTTCAAACACATCAAATCCCCATCTCTTTAAATAATTCGTGACTTTGATATCACCTAAAATCATGAATGGTCTACAACCTACGATAGGTTTAAAGGTTTTTTCACTAATGAAAAAATTTGTATGTTGTGTAGTCTCAGAAACAATATTGATTCTATGATTATTCCACAGTTCAGGATTTCCTAAAGATGTAATATCATTTGTAATTCCAACATCACCTGCAACGGCTTTATCACCATCTTCATTTTCCCATTCATCTAATGTATATCTACCGCCTAAAGAAACATAACCATCATCTATCAATCCACCATTTTCAAATGCATTGACTAACTCTACTCTATGGTCATGAGGCTTTCTGTTCAGTGACATGAATTTCTTTTCTGGTTCTCTATCAAAGAAATTAAACTCAGGAAATGGATGTTTTATTAAAAAATCTAACCAAAAACAAAAATAGTTTTCATTATCAAAATTGCCAATATGAACTACTTCTTCTGAATTATCAGAAATGAATTGGTGAGCTTTTCTTCTCTCATAAATGCAGTTTGTGTTTTCCCAATCAGGACCACTGTACAATATTGCTCTCTTTACTTTTTGAGAAAATATGGATTCTAAGTCTTTGTCTATTTCCAGCCAAGTGGTGTTAATCAAAACATCACCATCTTTTAACTGAGATTTAATTTTATTCTTGACATACTTATCGTGTTTTCCGATTATATTGTCTTCACTAAATCCTTTGTCCCACATCCATAAACCTTTCATAATTGTGAATTAACTTTTTCTTAATATCATTATTTGTAAACATATCGATTAACTCATCATTTGGAATTTGACACATTCTATTTACTTCATTTAAGATGGCATGAGCTCTTTCTTTACGATCTATAATATCATCATATGATTCGTTAAAAATTTCAGGAAATGTTTCATAACCAAGTTCACGTAATTTTTTCAAAGCATGCGGCGAACCAGCATATAAAAATGGGTGTAGTGCTTGTATTGGTTGAAACACTTTTTCTGAAATAAAAAGCTCATTTTCTGAAAAAACAGAATCAGTTACAAAACTAAAATAGGTATTATTAAAATGTCTTGGATTTAATCTACTTTGATTAAGACCAACACCTACATTTTTGCCGTCACAATCTAATACATAATCACGTCTAAACGCAAACAAATAATCACCAATTTCTAAATCACATCCATAATTTTCTCTAGCATATTCCATATTTCTTACAGAAGCTTTACCATATCGTGATAACCAGCTCTTGATAGATTTTTCTATGTTTTTATTTTTTGTTAAGTTTGCAAAGAAGAACAATCTGTGTTCTCTTTGACAACCGTTCTTATAAAGATATACATACGGTCTATTTTTTTGTCTTTTGTTTAAATCATCTATAGAAAAATTTTTATATCCATTATTAGTTAAATCAATTAAGTCGCGGTACGCTCTTTCTTCAAAAATAAATTTTGCTTCAACTGTGATAATAATGTCTTTGTATTTTTTATTTTTTATAAACTTGTTATAATTTTCTACGAAATTCATATCACCGCTTATGACATGTAATTTTTTTATACCTTTTTCTCTACAAGCTTCAACTAGTCTATTAAACCAATCGTGCATGCGAATATTGAAACCTTCATAAGAATAATCAAAGATGAGTTTGCTTGTCTTATCGATACTTTTAACTTTTTTTCCAATTTCATATACGTCGTCAAAATATGTAATTGTAGACATCTTTAAACACCTCTTCAGCTTTTTGGTTTCTTATTTTATCTAACCTGCTCGTGATATTATCTTTTTCACCATCGCCAGATAACATAAAGGAAACTATTTCAGGAAAATCCTTTTCTAGTCTACGTGCAAATAATTTTTTACCGGTCTTATTGATACACTTAACACTCATATAATCTGGATAATGAAGCAAGTTATAATATACATCCACATCACCGGCCCAATTTTTAAAATTAGGTAAATACCATGCATTATACTTACTTACAGTATGGCACAATGTCACATGGAAATCACGTGTAAGGGCATTTTTAAAATTGCGTTCTACGTCATTCCACTTTGCTGGGAATCTTAAATACTCAAACTGTTCGTTCATCCCATCAATACTAAACATAACTTCAACCCATTTAAAATGTGACCAAAGCTCTGCCATTTCATCTGTTATTTCTACTGTACCATTTGTATTGTAATGAATGCTAATATTCTGTGCATATCCTTTTTCTACACATAATCTTAAAATATCAAAATGTCTTTTAATCAATAAAGGCTCACCACCAGTAAAATCAAAATATTCTATATGAGGTAAAACTTTAATAATGTCATTCCAAAATGGACTATCTTCATCTACCCAATAACTTTGTAAATCTTCATTTAGCGGTTTACCATACAATTTAATTTCATCTTCTTTCCATTTAAAACTATGAACCGTAGAACATGTCCGGCATTTCAGATTGCATACTGTGCCGAGTTTTAGATCTAAATATAGTGGATAGGGATTTACAATATCTTTATCTTTGAATCTCTCATTATCTTGAAGCCGTTTTGATTTATTTCCGGAAGCTTCCGCACTCCAACATTTATGACAACCTTCTGGTTTACCGCCTTCAATAAATTCATTTCTGAGTTTTTTTATCTTTTCACCATTCCAAATATCATCGATTGATTGTTCATTGAAGTTACCAACAGGCATTGTTTCTTCATAAATACAACACGGCTTTGCATCACCGTTAGGCGTTGTTTCAAGGTGTATGAAAGGTAATATACAAAAGTTTTTCATAATAGCTCTGGGAATGTATCTTCGAAGCTTTCATTTCGAATCTCATCTAATTTTTTCATTTCATTTCTAAAGTGTGTATACATGTGTGACATATCTTGTGAATTCATAAAGTTGATTAGGCTCATAAAATCGTTATACGCCAACTCTTGATTATGAGATTTCAGCCAGAGAGCATGATTGTAATACATTTCTGTAAGCCTTTTCTTTTTCTCTGTATCTAAAACTTGAATTCTTAGATGCTCAGGGTGTTGAACAAGATTAACTCTAAAATTATCCGGATAATCGATTAGTTTTTCTCTTACTAAATGTCTGTGAAATGGTACAACATGAAATGCATTCTGAATACTCACCGTGCAGTTTACAAAAAACTCAGTCTTTGGACTTTTTTCTTTCATGCGATTTCTGTTCTCTACAAACTGTGACCATTTCAATCCTTTACGAATGTATTCGCCTTTATCGCCCATGCCATCAACACTTGCACCCATTACAACTTTATCAAACTTTGGCCAAATATCTAAAACATCCAATGATTTAAATTTAAGTTGACTGAAATTAGAGTTGTAGCGAATAACTACATCGTATCTTTTCATTTCATCTAATTTTTTAAGAATACGGTAATGTTCTTCCATAATCAAGGGTTCACCACCAGCAAAATAGATATCTTCTACTGTATCGAATAATGGTTCGATTTGTTCCCATAATTGTAAGTTTTTACCATCTGGAATATCATGTGGTAATTCACCACCTAATTTTTTGGTGTCATCATACCAACCAGTGCTTAGTTGCGGTCCACAACTTCTACACTTAAAGTTACATATATTAGAAAAACGAAAATCCCAATACACGAGATTTAATTCAGGTGTAATTGTATCACACTTGTGGTGTGAAAACTCACGGTTCATATGGTGTCGAAATGAAAACTGTCCAGCATCTTCTTGCTCAAAACATCTGGCACAAGATGGTGGTCTTTTACCTTCAAGCATATCAGAACGAAGTTTTTGCATCTTATCATTATTCCAAATTTCTTCTAATGTGTTCTCTTTCAGGTTTCCCACTGTGTCCTTCATATCAGTTAAGCAACATGGATATACATCATCGTTTGGCCAGGTATGGAGGTGTGTCCATGGAGCTGTACACATGGTTTTAGACATCATAAACTCCGATCATTTCGTATAATTCCGGAAATGTTTTCTTGAAATCTTCTCTACGTATTTCATCAAGCTTGCGTGTAATCTCAAAAAATTCAAATAACATATTCGGATCGCCGTCTGCGTTAAGAAAGTTTTTTACTGTATCGTGACATGCATATCCCTTAAGTTTATTGATACATTTAAGTTTCACATCATGAGGAAGATGTTGTGGATTATAATAGTCAGGGTCTGTGACAAAGTTAATTGAAATGTGTGGAACTTTATCTCTCCAAAAATCTTCAAATTCTGCAAGATAGAATATATTCAGTATAGACACAGTCTGCAAGATATTGTATTGAATGTTTGGGTATTTTTGATTAAGGCTTGTAATCCAATTTGTGGTATCCATAATTTTTTGCCATTTTGCTGGATAACGTATGTATTGATTCCTCTCCTCTAAATCATCAATCGAAAACATTAATTGTACTCTTTTAAATTTAGGCCACACATCTTCATAAGTATTATTAATCACAGTCATGTTTGTAGAATATATGAGCTCAATATTGTGGGCAACATCCATATCAATTAATTTTTGCAAATAATCTCTGTGCTTATCAATCAATAAAGGTTCACCACCATTAATGTAAATATACTTAGTGGATTTACTAGCAGCGCTTAGCTCATCCCAAAAACTTGCATCTAATGGCCAATTGAAAACACTCTGTGGAAATACATATTCATCTTTGCCTTCGATTTTTATCCAATCTGCTAACCACTTCGTACTGGATGCTGGATTACATGTTCTGCATGCTAAATTGCAATGATTACCGAGTCTTAATTCAATAAATTCAAAATTTACTTCATTTAATGTACCATCACTACTCGTAATTTTAAGAGCATCATCATAAGAAAAATCAAGCCTTTTAGATTCAATAGTTCTTTTGCTTTGATTTCCTAAAGATTCCATTTTATAACACAATTTACATGGTTCAGGCATTTCACCATTCATCATTTGCTTGCGTGTATCTTTAAATGAATCACTATTCATGATTTTATTAAAATCATATTCAGCTGTATGAAGTGTCTGATAGTCATCAGTGCCGTTGCGCGCTTCTGCAACCCGATTTTCTTGTATTGCTTCACAACATAGTGTTACGGCACCATGTGGATGTGTAGCTAAATGTGTCCATGGCAATGGACAAAAAGTTTTAGATGGCATCCCACCACTCCTTTGCAGGTTCATTTAAGATATCTCTAAATGTAGTTCTACATGTTCTGATGGCTTCTAGGAATTGTATATTTCCCTTACCATTTTTTAAACCTTGTTGATATGTATCAGGCCATTCTTCATCAAACGATGGTCTCTGCTTTAAGTTTTCAAGGCTATCAATAAATATTTGTGTTTTATGTGTAGCTTTAGGTTTCATATACTCAATTAACTCATCACAAAGTGGCACTGAAATGTGTTTAGGAAGACACATAGGAGACATTAGAATACTCGGATCAAAAGCAAAAGTAAATTTAAAGTATGCCTTAACATCCAGTTCAGTAACTACATCAAACAAATCTCTTAAACCAAAAAGTCCAGGAGTGGTAAGGGTAACATCAAACACCATAGCATCGTGTCCAAATTGATCGATTAAAAACATTCCATCTTTAAAATTTTGTAACCACTCATTCCACTTTAATCCAGTTCTAATGTATTCGCCTACAGCACCAACACCATCTATGCTAGCACAAAGATTAACATTCTTAAAGTGTGGTAACATCTCATACAGATGATTATCTTTATAAACTGTACGGCTGAGATTGGTGTTGTATCTGATTGTGACATTTTTTGCATGATCGTTTTCAATCAATTGATTCATTATAGACCAATGTCTTTCCCACATAAGTGGCTCGCCACCAACCCAATATATTTCTTCAATAGTCTTATTATCTGCAGCTAATTGCAATTCTTCTTCAAGTACTTCTACTTGAAATCTTTGAATCTTTTCTCTTGTTTGAGGTTGAGTCCAAGGATCGTCTTGCAATCGATTGAATTTCTTATTTTCGGATTCCCAACTGCTTGACAATTGATCGCCACACATACGACATTTAAAATTACATAGATTAGAAATTCTATAATCATATGATACTGGTGGAAGGTGTGTATAACCATCTTCTTCTGTATATTCCTCAATGACTTTTCTCATATTTGGAAAGAGTGTCTCTGTAAAATATTTTTGATACGTATGAAGATTTAATCTTTGGTCATGACATACTTGGCATTGAGATAGTTTTTCACCATTTAACATTCTCTTACGAATGTCTTTCATATAATCACTGTTCCAGTGTTCTTCTAATGTCAGAGGATTAAAATCACCTTGTTGTGAATCAACATCAATATATTGCTTTTGAAATTGAGCTTCTTCACGTGATGCACAACATAAGCGTCTTTCGCCTTGTGGACTTACATACGTGTGTGTCCATGGAGCCGTACAAAAATAATCAGTCATATGTGCCCGTTGGATTTTCTATATTAGTTTTAGGCGGGTTTATAATCCAACCTTCTTTTTCAGCAAGCTCTTGCACAGCTCTGTCCGTGTCTGGTATAGACTCCATCCATTCTGTCAAGATAGGTGGAAAGACTTCTTTGATATTCTTACCACGTCTTTCATCATATTGTTTGTAGAAAGTTTTAAAATCACGATACAGAGTGATAGGGTTACTTGTTCTGCGGTGTGGTGCATCTACAGTAACAAGATAGTCAATCAATCTTTCAATGCTCGCTTTTTCAAATTCATGCCAATATGGTTGCACTTTCTTAAGTTTCCACCAATTAGAGATAATATTATGTAGGTAATCCTTAATGTGATTTGGTAATGCAAGCGGTGACTGAAAGCTTGGAAAACGTAGAACATTTAAACTCAAGCTTGGTGATTTAGACATGTTCTTTTCTTTAATTTTATACATCTCATCCATGAACTGTGTAATACTAAAGAGGCATAGACTATTAATAGTCATCATTACATGTACACCTTTACAATTACCTTCATCAATCATACGATTTAAATTTTTCGTCCAAGTTTCCCACACAAATCCATCTCTTACATACTCTTGATGTTTACCATAACATTCAGCACTTGTGTAGAGATGAAAGTTTTTAATATTCTTTGTCTTGTCTATCAACTTTGTGATGATGTCATCTTTTGCAATGAGATTTGAGTTAACGGCAAACTGCATATCTGTTTCTTGGCCATCAAACCAATCGAGCAATTTCCATGTATTACCGCTCATGAGTGGTTCACCACCAGTAACTCTTAATTCTTGTAGACTTTGAGAAAGACCTTCATCCCACCATTTCCAAAATGCTTGAATGTATGGATTATCTTCATCATTATCATATGGTTCTACCCATGAGCCGTCCTGATGAAAGGCACCAGCACCATCTGAAACAAGATTTTCGTATGGTCCGTTCTTTTTAATGTCTTTTGCCCATGTTGTAGAGAAGCTTGCATTACAATAACTACACGCCAGATTACAAACCCGATCAAATGAAATTTCAAATGTTTTGAGGTCTACGCTATCGTTGTGGTCACGTTCATATGCTTTTTGTAATTCTTCTTCTGTGTAGATAATAGATTTAAAGACTCTGTCACTTACGGCATCTTCGCCGTTGTCTTTAGTCATGTCTTCCATCTTCCAGCAATACTCGCATTCGCTCGGTCTTTCACCGATTTGCATCTGACGTCGCATTTCTTTTTTATGTTTTGTATTGTGAATTGCGGTATGATCTGCTGCAACTTCAGCCGGATCAATCCATTGAGCGGGTGGGTGATGACAACTTGCTGTAGTTCCACTTCCTAGCCATGTGGTTGCATTATACCATTTAGCACCACAAAAAGACTTGGATTTGGTGTCGAGCACTCGTTTTCGATAATCGATTAATTTGTCTGACATGTTTTCGCTTTCATCATTATGTAACATACTATTTATAAATACTACAGGCGGATCAAGACTGAAGGGTAATCATGCTTGATTCATTATTAGAAATAGAACTGAAAGAACGCGAAGACTTCCTAAAAATAATCGAAACTCTTACAAGAATAGGACTTGAATCAAAAGATAAAAAATTGGTTCAAACATGCCATATATTACATAAGAGAGGGAAGTACTATATTTGTCATTATAGAGAGCTGTTTAAATTAGATGGCTTTGACAGAGACATATCTGAAGAAGATGTGTTACGTAGAAATGGTATTGCTCGTTTGCTCGAGCAGTGGAATCTATGTAAAATTATAGGTAATTCTGAGCCACATTCCTTGGCTAAAGTTAAAATCATCCCATATTCACAAAAGGGTGATTGGATTCTCAAACAAAACTACACGATTGGAAATAAACCCAAAGACTGAGTATAATATCTACATGTCAGAATATTATACAAATGTTTGTGTCTCTGGTGCCAAGTTACTTGTTCGTGGTATCAGAGATGGTAAAGAATTTCGTACAAAAGTACCTTATTCACCAAATCTCTACATCAGGTGTGACCCTGAAACAGGTTACAAAGATGTACACGGCCAAAATCTAAAGCCATTATCATTTGATAATATTAAAGATGCTCGTGCTTTTGCAAGTCAAAATGAAGAAACTAATCTTCAACTGTATGGCTTTCCATTTTTCAACTCTCAATATTGCATTGAAAATTATCCAAATGCCGAGCAAGATTGGAAACGTGAAGATATTCGTATCTTCAATATTGATATTGAGGTTACTTCAGAAGAAGGTTTCCCTTATCCTGAACAGGCAGATTATCCTATCACTGCAATCTGTATTCATGACTCAATCACCGATAGATTCATCACTTTTGGTATGGGTTCTTGGTTCAAGACAAAATCAGAATTACCTGATGAAATCTTAGACAAAGTAGCTTATATTCCTTGTGAATCTGAACATATGCTCATACAAAAGTTCCTTAAATTTTGGCAAGACTTTTATCCACAAGTTGTGACAGGTTGGAATACACAGACATTTGATATGCCATACATTTACAATCGTATGGAAAAACTTGGATACGATACCAATCGTCTTTCGCCATGGAATTGGACTCAATTGCGTGAAATTCCTACACGTAATGGTAAACAACTTCGTGTTCAAATACAAGGCATTGATGATATTGACTATCTTGATCGATATCGCAAGAATGCAGTGCAAGAATCATATCGTTTGGACCACATTGCGAGTGTAGAACTTGGTGAAAAGAAACTTGACTATTCTGAAGTATCAGGTTTGCATCAGTTATTTTATACAAATTTTCAAAAGTTTATTGACTATAACATTCAAGATGTTAATCTTGTCAAAAGACTTGATGAAAAGCTTGGTTTGCTCGATGTTCAATTTGCTATTGCTTACAAAGCTGGAATCAACTATGAAGATGTAAGTGGTGTTGTTAAGACATGGGATTCTCTCATCAACAAAGAACTTTTCAAAGATAATAAAATTCCACCATACACATTTCCTAAACATAATCTTACTGAATCTATTCCTGGTGGTTATGTTAAAATTCCTCAAACTGGAAAACATGGATGGGTATGTTCTTTTGATTTGAATTCTCTATATCCTCACTTGATTATGCAGTACAACATTTCACCTGAAACTCTTGTTGATGGTGTTCAAGTTATGCCAACAAAATCCAAAGAACAAAGATTAAATGCATTTCTTAATGATGTTACATATGATACGTATGGTGACTATGCAGTCAGTGCCGCTGGTTGGTGTTTTCGAAAAGATAAAGAAGGTATTATTCCTAGTGTAATGCGGCAGCTTTACGAAGAACGTAAAGAAATCAAAGGTAGAATGATTGCTGCTCAAAAACGTGGTGAAGATGCAACTAAGCTTAATCTTGCTCAACATGTTCGTAAAATTCTCCTTAACTCAGGTTATGGTGCTATTACAAACAAGTACTATCGCTGGTTTGACCAAAGACTTGGTGAGTCTATCACATTGTCTGGTCAATATGTCATTCAGCGTGCAGAAAAAGCAATCAATGCATATATGAATAAAATTCTTAATACCACAAACCGAGATTATGTTATTGCCATTGATACAGATTCAAACTATGTCAATATGCAACCATTAGTTGATAAGTTCTATTCAGATAAATCTACAGATCAAATCATTGACATTCTTGATAAAATATGCAGTGAACAAGTTCAGAAAATTCTTAACAAAGAATTTGATAGTGTTGCCAAATATCAAAATGTTTATCAACAAAAAATGGTTATGGAACGTGAATGTATTGCAGACTCAGCATTCTGGACTGCAAAGAAGCGGTATGCCATGAATGTATGGGATACTGAAGGTGTTCGTCATGAAAAAGCCAAACAAAAGATTCAAGGTCTAGAAGCTATTCGCTCATCAACTCCGCAAATCTGTAGACAACCATTGCTTGATTTTATTTCTATGGTATTGACATCTGATGAAGACACATTGCAAAAAGCCATTGCAGATTACAAAGACAAATTCAAAAACATGGTTGCTGAAGATATTGCAATGCCACGTACTATGAACAATGTTTATCAATACACACCCAAGAATGATGATATTGGTTATAAGAAAGGTACTCCACCTCATATACGTGGTGCTGTTCTATTCAATCGTCTACTTGATAGATTTGAAATTGGTAAAGATTGGGAATACATTCGTAATGGTGAAAAAGGTAAATTCATCTATGTCCGTCAGCCAAATCATCTAGGTGCTGAAGTACTTTCTTATCTCACATCAATTCCACCTGAGTTTGAAATCCGCCAATACATCGATTATGAAAAGATGTTTGAAAAGATTATTGTAGACCCAATGGAAGGTATCCTAGAACCTATTGGTTGGACTATTGAAAAGCAATTGACACTCACAGAATTCTTCGGTTGATATAAATATTCAAGACGGAGAATGAAATGAAAAACGATCCACTAAAAACTCTCTTAGAAGGTAGCAATGGAGACATTGATTACTTCGTAGAACTAATGACTGAACTACAGAAGAATGCTATTTCAGTTCAAGAAGCCGATAAAGGAGAGCAAATCTCCAAAGGCAAAAATCCTATTGAACGATCTAATGATGAGAAAGAGGCTATGGTTGAGCCAGCACAACCTCTTGCTGCACCAGGAGAAGTTCCAGGAGCAAATGTTGCGATTGGTAATAAAGACCTTGAAGACGCAGATGATATTACAGATTTGCCTACTAAAATTAAACTGTCAAATAAAAAAGATGTCATCGATACAAAACCAAAAACTATGATGAACAAAGGTGAGTTTGCTAGCATTGACGCTGCTCGATAAAAAAAATTATGAAATCTTTGCATTTGAGGCGTATCTAAATAAACACTGTATGAGCAGAAAAGAATTTTTAGAAGATTTAAAACGAGCTCAGTACGCCAAAAAATTAGTGAAAAAGATTGTTGCGGAAAAAGAGGTAAATGTGAGACTTCTTTTAAATCACGTTATACTCTTTACTAATGTTTTTGAATTACAATCAGCAAAACAAATTTTAATGTTCAATTGTGATGAATATGAAAAGAGTGTTTTTAAAACCTTATTGAATTACGTAGGTTTTTTAAAAAAAGATGAATATCCAGAAATACCGCATTCTCTGGAAACAGCAATACTACTAAAGGAATTAAGAGTATAATGGCTAAGAGTGTAATCGATACAGTAATGGTTTTTCGAATTTTAAGAAAACTTACTACGCCATATGAAAAATGGGATGCATTCAAACAAGGTGTTATTGACAATAAGGGTAACATTTTGATTAAAAGCGGTAAAAGAACTCCTAATCAAAAATCATCATTTAACTTATTAGATCGCCTAGTATGGAATTTGAAAAAACTTTTAAGTAAAGTTCCGGGTGGTAGTACTCAACTAGCCTCATATGTTGCCGCTCTTGCATTGATTAAAGAATATGTAGAAGCAAACTCTAATACCGAAACTTCTGAATTTCTAATTGAAAGACTTGAACACGATGGTCATATTTCAGGCCATGACCTTACAACAAGAGAAGGTTATTGGGAAGCTATGTGTGATGCCATTGAAGAATCAATGACTGCAGGTCAACCAGGTGCACTGTCTCCAATGACAACTAATGCACAAGCCAATGCCAGTGGACTTGCAGGTCCTACAGGCCCATCCAAAGAAAAGAAAAAGAAACGTAAGGACTTGACGAAAATCTTAGATCGTTACACAGTATAACTGTTGTATGATCGAAGAAATCAATTGTCCGTACTGTGACGCCATATCCTTTAAGTATAAGGATAGCGAGATAGATATGTTTTTATGTCATGATTGTCAACGTAATCATCCTTATGAGAAAGTAGAAAAATATGTTCGAAATAGCAATTCTAGTTCTAATCCTGGCGTTACTATCAAAGTCTTTGTTAATCATAACACTGTGTTACTTAATTGCAAAAGTCTTACTGATTTGGAACATAACCATATCGCTTTATCTTTCGTACGGAATAGGAACATCCCTTCTGGGTATTATGGCGATCTCTACTATACTGAACATCTTGGAAAAATGGTTAATTCCTATGGATATGAATTCAGAGACGGACAACCAAAACTCATAATCCCATTTCGTGATGAAGATGGTAAACTCTTTGGTTTACAAGCTCGATCTCTTGATGATGCTCAGCCAAAATATCTTACAGTACTTTTTGATAAAGACAAAGACAAAATCTTCGGTCTTGAACGTTGGAACAAAGATGAAACAACGATCATAGTCGAAGGTCCAATAGACAGTTTTTTTCTAAAAAATTCACTGGCAATGGCTGGTTCAGATATGGCCCAAAATAAATATCTTGAAGCAAACAAAGACATCGTATTATGTCTGGATAATGAACCGCGAAACGCCGCTATCGTTTCTAAATATTTAAAGTTCATAATGGACGGTTATTCAATTGTCCTATGGCCAGACTATGTTGTCGATAAGGATATTAACGACATGGTTCTATCTGGATTAAATCCTCAAGAAATTATCGAAAACAACACGTATAGTGGTCTTCAAGCTAAAATCAAATTAAATTCCTGGAAAAAAGTCTAATGCACATTCGCCTATATAAGAATTTTTTGACCAGTGAGTTCTGCGATAAAATCGTTGAAAAGTTTGATGAACATAAAAAAGAACACACTAAACACGATGCAGCAGATTTTTATGAAGTAGATATAGTTAAAAATGAATGGCCAGAAGTTCCATGGCTAGTCACTAAATTTCAAGAGTTAGTAGATGTATATTCTACTTCTTTGCGTTTACAGCCAGAAAAACAATGGCCAAGCGACAGAGAATGGGAACATTACCGCATAAAAAAGTATAATAAAGGTAAGCAGCAATTTAATTTACATACAGATAATGCAGCAGATAGAATCTTAGCATTTTTTGTATATCTAAACGATGTAGAAGAAGGTGGAGAAACTAGTTTTCCTATTCATCAAGCATCTATTACACCGGTAAAAGGTGCAGCATTAGTATTTCCAACGACATGGGAATATTTACATGAAGGGAAAACACCGTTGTCTAATGATAAGTATATCTTGGGCGGCTATTTGAGAGGACAAAATGCAAATTAAGATTGATAAGAAACGCGATAACCTGCTTACAGAGTATGCCGTTGGTATGCTTACTGATTTCTATATGTTAGACCATGAGAAATCACCGCAAGAAGCCTTTGGAAGAGCTTCAGAGGCATGGTCAAAATACAAAGATAAAATGGATGAAGGTCTTGCAGAAAGACTTTATCATGCGGTAAGTCATAAATGGTTTATGTATGCAAGTCCTGTTTTGTCAAACGCTCCCAATGGCGTAAAGAAAGATAAAGGTTTACCTATTTCTTGTTTTCTCACATATGTACCAGACACTTTAGAGGGCCTTATTAGCCACTCATCGGAATTACGTTGGCTAAGCGTCTTTGGTGGCGGTGTAGGCGGTCATTGGTCAGATGTGCGTACAGTGAGTGATGTAGCACCAGGACCTATTCCATTCTTACATACTGTTGATGCTGATATGATTGCATACCGCCAAGGTAAAACACGCAAAGGTTCATATGCAGCTTATATGGATGTTTCTCATCCAGACATTTACGAATTTTTAAGTATACGCATCCCAACAGGTGATGTGCAAAGAAAAGCGCTCAACATACACAATGCGGTTAACATTACCGACTCATTTATGAAATCAGTCGTGAACAATGAGGACTGGAATCTGACAGATCCAAAAGATGGTTCTGTTAAAGAAACAGTTAACGCACGTGCTTTATGGCAAAGAATTTTAGAAGTACGCTTCAGAACAGGTGAACCTTACCTTAATTTTATTGATACAGCGAATAGAGACCTGCCTGAAAATTTGCAAAAATTAGGACTTAAAATAAATGGTTCAAACCTTTGTAACGAAATACATTTACCCACGAGTGAGGATAGGACTGCGGTATGCTGCTTATCGTCTCTTAATTTGGAGTACTATGACGAGTGGAAAGAGACCAACCTTGTCCGCGATCTTATTCGAATGCTCGACAATGTGCTTGAATACTTCATTGAGAATGCACCCGACCAAATCTCGAGAGCAAGGTATTCGGCTGAGCGAGAAAGATCGATTGGTCTTGGAGCTATGGGGTTCCACAGTCTCCTACAGAGAAAAGGTCTTGCATGGGAAACAGAAGAAGCAAGACAACTAAACAATGAAGTCTTTGAATTTATCAAGACTGAAGCTGTAACTGAAACTGAATTGTTAGCAAAAGAAAGAGGAGAATATCCGGATGGTATTGGAACTGGCAGACGTAATGCTCACCTTCTTGCGATCGCTCCCAACGCCAGTTCTGGTATCATCTTGTCTACTTCTCCTTCTATTGAACCGATGAAGGCAAATGCATATACACACAGAACTCGTGCTGGTAGCTTTCTTGTAAAGAATCCATATCTTGAAAAAGTATTAGAAAAGCACGAAAGAAATAACGACACAACATGGTCTGGAATTATTACAAGCAAAGGTAGTGTACAACACCTTTCTTTCTTATCAGATGAAGAAAAATCAATTTTTAAAACAGCTGATGAGCTCGATCAAAAATGGATTATTCGCCACGCTGGTGATCGTCAAAAATATATTTGTCAAGGTCAATCTGTAAACCTCTTTTTCCCATCTACCACCGATAGAAGCTATGTAAATGAAGTTCATCTTCTTGCATGGTCTTTGGGTTTGAAAGGTCTATACTATCTTCGCACTGAAGCAAAATCAAGAGCAGAAAATGTTTCTGAAAAAGTAGAACGTGTTGCCCTTGTTGGTGATGATGATAATGCAACCATTATTTATGGTAAGAATGATTGTCCTTATTGCTCAATGGCAAAAGAAGAATTAAGAATCCTGGGTATTCCATTCGAATACGTAAATCTTCAAGAGATCGGCAAGACTGCCGCAGAAGTAACAGGTAGAGATGTCAAAACAGTTCCACAAATTTATATTCAAGGTGAATATGTGGGCGGTTATGATGAGCTGATGGTTTTCCTAGAGAAAATCACAGATAACGATGGCGAAGGCGATGAGTGCCGGGCCTGTGAAGGTTAAGGAGTATATTATGTCTGCAGATTATACAAAAGAACTTCAAGCAATGATTGCAAATGTTACACAACATGGAAATCCAAGAACACAAGATATCAAAAAGATTTGTAGTGTTATTTTCCGTATGAATGAACGCATCAATCAACTTGAAGAACAAGTCGTATTAGACGATAAACCAGCAAAGAAATAAGGAAAAGCAATGTCAGTACTTGAGGAAAGTCAAACCTATAAACCATTTCTCTATCCGTGGGCGGTAGAGTTAACCAAAAAACATGAAGAAATTCATTGGGTAGAAGATGAAGCCGAATTATCAGAAGATGTACAAGATTGGAAAACAAAATTGGCACCTGATGAAAAAGATTTTATCATCAACGTTTTGCGTCTCTTTACTCAGTCTGACGTGCAAGTAGGTTCTAATTACCATGAGTTTTTAATTCCCAAAATGAAGAACAATGAGATTAGAAACATGCTTGCGTCTTTTGCTGCACGTGAAGGAGTTCATCAAAGAGCCTATGCTTTGTTGAATGATACACTTGGTTTGCCTGAAGAAGAGTTTCATAAATTTCTTGAGTACAAAGAAATGGCCGATAAACTTGACTTCATGGCAAACAACAACATCACATCATTGCAAGGTCTTGCACTTGCATTGGCACAATCCGTGTTCAACGAAGGCATGTCTTTGTTTGCTTCCTTTGTGATGTTGTTAAACTTCCAACGCTTTGGAAAAATGAAAGGCATGGGAACAATCGTAGAATGGTCAATTCGTGATGAAAGCCTACATGTTCAAGGCAATGCAAAATTGTTCAGAACACTGTGTGAAGAACACCCACGCATTGTAAACGATGAATTCAAATCTAAAATTTATCAGATGGCAAAAGATTCTGTCATGCTCGAAGATAAATTCATTCGTCTTTCTTTTAAAAATAATGAAGTTCAAGGTTTGTCAGAAGAAGATGTGAAGCAGTATATTAGGCATATTGCAGACCGTCGACTCTTACAACTTGGAATGAAAGCCAAGTACAAAGCAAAAGATAACCCACTTCCATGGCTTGACTGGGTATTGAATGGTGCTTCTCATGACAATTTCTTTGAAAAAAGAGTCACGGAATATTCCGTGGTTGGTATGGAAGGTGACTGGGGATGGGATTCAGTCGCCGCCTAGAAACACCATATTATAGAAAACTTCATGGTTTAGACTTTAGTCAAGTTCAAAGCGATTTGAAAGATTACTGTCTAAACCATGAAGACTATAAATCAGTTAGATTATTAGAAAACTGGTGGCAAATTTATCCAGAACTTTCACCAGATCTTTTAGAAAAAGTTCCATCTCTTCCAAAATTTTTCGAACAACTTGGTCTGACCGTCGGTATGTTTGCATTTTTTCAATGCAATAATCGTGTTAGTGCAATTCATGTAGATCAGCCAGATGTTCCTATGCATTACATAGGCAACTGTAGAGCAAGAATTAATATACCTATTATGAATTGTGAAAACAGCACCACATGCTTTTATACATCAACGGGTGAAGAAATTATACGTGAAATTCCAGCAACCAGTAGAGGTGGTAAATCAGAAGACGAAACACTCAATGCTGGATATTTTGACCCATCACTTTGTACTAAAGTGGATGAATTTAATTTAGATGTGCCTACAGTATTTCGCGTAGATGTTCCTCATAACGTTATTGTAGATGGTTTTAAATTTCCTAGGATTGCAGCAACTATAGGATTTTACGAAGATCCGACACCACTTTTGGAGTCCAATGAATAGGTTCAAAATCTTCAAGGTGTTTCAGTCTCAACCTAATATTAATCATATCATTAAGGCATCGATCATCGTGTCTGCTTTGCCATTGTAAAAGGAACTCTTGTATTTTTGCATAGTTCTTTTTAGGGGATTCGTATAAGGTTTCTTTATATAGTTCACCTTCCCATTCTTTTACATGAGTAGAACTACCATAATACTTCTCATATAGCTTATCCGTTTTACCTGAGTAACCAATGTAATATCTGCCGTCTGGAAAATAGGTACAATATACCCGATGTTTTTTAGAAATTTTTCGCTTGCTCATGTATTATTTAATTAGCTCATAAATACATTAAAGGAATACATTAATGAATAAAATATTGGTCACTGGTTGTAATGGCTATATTGGTTCTCATGTAGTAAAAATTCTTGCAGATCAGGGTCATTGGATTGAAGGTTGGGATATTAACATTTATAACGATGACCATAATGATGTCAAATCATACTTAAATGAATTTAATGATGTTGATGTAACAATCACTGAAGATGTTTTTGGAGAATACGATTCTGTTGTACATTTAGGTGGTTTATCTGTTGTACCATTGAGCATGGAGTATCCCTCAAGTTACTATAACACAAATATTAATGGCACCAAAAACATAGTTGATAATATTGAAACAGATCATATTATCTTTGCTTCTACATCGGCTGCATGGGAGATGGCATCACCTTACGCCAGATCAAAGGTTTGTGCTGAGGATGTAATCAAAGAAAATTCTGATGGTTACACTATCTTTAGATTCTTTAATGTTTCAGGTTCTAATGGTGTACAAAGGCAAATTGGTCCAGCATCACATCTTATTCGTGTTGCAGCTGAAGTGGCTTGTGGAAAACGAAACGAAATGGTAATTCATGGCACGGATTATGATACACGCGATGGTACATGTATTCGTGATTACGTGCATGTTGTAGACTTAGCAAATGCGATTGTATCAGCCGCTACAACAAAACCAAGAAATACTCCATATGAGTGTCTTGGTTCTAACACTGGTTTCTCTGTAAGAGAAGTCATAAAAACAATGAAAGATGTCACAGGCATTGACTTTAATATAGTTGAAGGCCCAAGGCGTGTAGGTGATGCTGTATCATCTGTTGTAGATGAACTATCACCACTCATTTCTTTGACTAAGAGTATCGAAGACATGTGTTTAGACCAATATAATCTTGAAAGAGGAAAAAATGCGTAAAGGATTTACTTGCTCGGCATTTGATTTGCTACATGCAGGTCATATTGAAATGTTAAAAGATGCACGTAATCAATGTGATTACCTGATAGTAGGACTACAAACAGATCCTACAATTGATAGACCAGAAAAAAATAAACCTGTTCAGAGCGTGTCTGAAAGATATATTCAACTAGATGCTTTGGCTTGCGTAGATGAAATCATTCCTTATGCTACTGAATCGGAATTATTAGACCTTATTGCAATAGTCAATCCACAAGTAAGAATTCTTGGTGAAGAATATAAAGATAAAGATTTTACAGGCAGAGATTTTTGTGAAAAAGAAGGCATAGAATTGTATTATAATAATAGAAAACATTCATATAGCACATCAAATTTGCGTAGGAGAGTAATTAATAATGTCTAAAATTGCAGTTCTCATGGGTCGTGGTGTAGAAGGTTGCGGTGTAACTAAAAATGTAGTAGAGTTTCAAAAGCTTATGGGAGTTGAAGTCTTTGCTACAATGGACAAAGTATGGCCACGCCAAAACTCTATGCAGTTCGATGTCAATTATTTCCGTGGTTCTGATTGGAATGAAATCAGTAAGAAATCGCGTAAGTTTGAAGATTTAATGACATGTACTGAAGTCATTGATAGAATTAATCAATGTGATGCTTGTATTGTCTTTAGTGTACCATCAAAAAGTCACCCTGAAGAATGTGTAGACAATTTTATTGATATGTTAAAGCATATCAAAGTTCGTAAGTCTATTGTGCAAGTAGACCACAACATTCAATCTATTAACCGCAATGCAAAATTAAAAGATGTACTTGAACAACTTGATGTGATTATGACTCACTCAGTTACAAATCCATTTTCACAATGGGTTCGTAAGAATGGTGTACAAAAACCTATTACAACTGCTGGTGTAGGTTATAATTTTGAAGAAAATCGTAAGAAGTATTGGAAACCTACAGCAGACCAACAAAGTAATCTAATTAGATGGGTTGGTCGTTCAGCTGGTTGGAAGGGTCCACAAATCCTCATTGACTTTCATCAGAAACAATTGAAGGATCGTGGATTTATTACAATTCTTGAAGGTTTAGAAGCATCTATCGGATACAAGGGTATCCTTTATGAAAATATTGATGACCCATCAACACGATGGGAAGTTGTAAATAAATTTCGCCCTGAAAAAGAATACGGAGAAACGGGTGATTTCGAATATGGCGCTGAGAAAAACAATAATGGTGCCTACTTATATCCAGGCTATACACACCATGAAATGATGGAACGTATGAGCCTGTCAGCATTTGGTTCAGATTTATATCATCTGAAACCAGAACAATACGGTGCTAATATTGAATACTGTCATGCAGATTGCATTGGTGGTGGTACAGTACCTATTTTCCACAAACACTTTGGAGAGAATATCATTCACAATAAGATCGGTAAACCAGTGATTGAATGTGATGATAGTGGAACAGTTTTCCTAGAGAAATCCTCAGGTAGTTATCAAGATAATGCGGAGATTATCGTACAACTATCTAAGGATTCAGGATTACGGAATGAATGGAGGGAGAAATCATATGAATTTTGGAAGTCTCACTGCGATGCAGTGGATGTGTACAAAGATATTATCGATAAAACCCAACATTTTATCGGTGAACCTGAGAAGCAAGATGGTCTTGCTTCATTTTTTGCATAGGAAACTAAATGAAAGCACAAACACACCTTAAATACGGATTAATTACTTTGATTTTTGGATCTGCACTATTATTCATGAACATGTTGTTGCATAATATTGCAGTTTCATGGATTGGATATATTAGTTCATCCACACTGATACTTATGGGAGCATATGATATATGTCAATGGAACAAAAAAACAAAAAAGTAGAACTAAGAAAAGCTCGTAAAAAAGCTATTAAATTGCAAAATATGAGCTCTACTAAATTAAGTATGGCTCAGGCATTGCAGAGAGTTATGCATGGAAAAGACTAATCGAGTTTGGGGTCATTACAAAGTTCTTTATGAAGCGAAAGACTTTCGTGTAAAAGAACTAGTAATTGAACCTGGCCTTGCGTTATCAGACCAGTATCATGAACACAGATCTGAACATTGGCTTTGTGTTTCTGGCATGGTTAAAATTAAATTAGATGCTCGAGCAGATTGTGGTCAAAGAATACGTAAAGTGGTTACGCTAAAAGAAGGCGAATCTGTTGATATTCCTAAAAACTGCTGGCATAAAGCATTTAATCCGAGTGACAAACCTGCACATATTGTAGAAGTTTGGCGTGGTAACATACTCACTGAAGACGACATAAACCGCCGCGATTAGGTATAAATATTTTGTTCGTTGAAGCGAGCTAAAATGTATGCAGGACGCGGGTGCAATTCCCGCCTGCTCCACCAAATTTGAGGATTTATGCAGTTCAGTACTAGAATACCGAGAATGCCAATGAATCCATCTTGTGAAGCTGATGTTCTCACGGATGCACGTAAGTATTATTGCTATACATCAAGACCCGGTGTATGTAAGAAAATCAAACGTGCATATAATAAACGTGAGAGAAAGTGGATTAAAAAAACCTTTGGGGCAGATGTAGGATCGACTGGTACTGAGTAGGTGAGTGGAGAACAGGTGTGCAAGCGACCTTAACCGTAAGAAACTCGTAAATGCAAACGATAACAATGCATCTAATGATATCCGCTTAGCGGCATAATCATTTGGGTTTTTGGCTAGTTTTCCTTGAAACAGAATAAACTAGCACTTTCATAAAAAAAATAATTTCCTTACAGTATAACTCTCTAGTCAACTTAAAAAAGGAAATATGATGAATAAAATCGTTTATTGTGCCGTAGCGGCACTTATGACTACTTCTGCTTTCGCGGCAGACAAAACTGGTTATGCAGTAAATGCACAATCAGAAAATTATGGTATCTTTATGGGGAATGGTACCGCTTCAGATTTTAACGAAGACGCTGATGTTATTGGCTTGAATGTCGATGCTGGTATTGCAGATCTTAAAATTGAACTTGTCGATGAAGGAGATGAGAACGATTTTAAAGTAACTGTAGGTAAAACTCTTGAAACGGAGATTGCTGGTGTAACATTTGGTCTTACGCCTGAAGTAGAATACTACACCGGTGATAGTTATGATGATGCAGAAGTACGCTTCTCACCAATCGTATCTGCATCAATCAATGTTCTTGGTGTGACACCTTTTGTACTTGCAGAGTATGATTTTGTAACTACAGAAAATGCATTGGATGATTTTCAAAAAACTGAAGGTCTCTATGCTGCTGGTGTAACAGTACCACTTACTCAAGCAGTTTCAGTTACAACCGCTTATCAGCAAAATGTAGATGTTGATTGGAATGAAACTGATGAAGAAGTCAATGTTACTTTGAATGTAGCATTCTAAAAAAATATTCTTCTTGAGAGTATAAATAGTCTGTGATGCCGTAAGGGTCACAGACTATTCTTGCTTTATAAGGAGAAACAAAATGACAAGAACATATACATACCCAAGCTCGGCCTTTGTTGGATTCGAGCGTCTTTTCGATGAGTTGAACAAAGCACAAGGCTTTACATCTACATCATATCCACCACATAATATTATCAAAAAGAATGAGGATGAATATGATATTGAGATGGCTGTTGCAGGTATCAATACAGAAAATATCGATATTGAGCTCAAAGAAAACACTCTTAAAATATCTTATACACCAGTAAAACTGGAAAGGGAATATGTCTACCATGGCATTTCTGAAAAATCTTTTGTGAAGTCATTTACTTTGCATGACTATGTGATTGTAGATTCTGCTTCAGTAAATGATGGTATTCTTACTATCAGCCTTCGTGTTGAAGTGCCTGAAGAGAAGAAACCACGTAAGATTGAAATTGTGGGAAAGAAGCAATTGCTCACTGAATAAATAATCTATGTCCTATCTAGTACACAATTTACCACCAATTCATGTATGGGTAAGAAAAGAATATCTCTATGACCATCAAAAAGGACATGGAGAACTTACACCAGGTATATGGGTAAGTGTAAAGAGCGTACCAGGAAAAGCTCTCTATTTTGAGACCTTATTGACAGATTATGGAGCACTGTATGACAAACTCCCCATTTCGGCTTTCGTCAGTAGTGAAGATGCGGCATGTCTTAACGGATCTAGCGATTTACCACTTGACACTCTTCAGCTTTGGGATTGTTTTGACTACAATCTTACGGTAATAGAGAAGCCATTACTCAGCCGCTGTGCATTTTATGGAAAAGACCGTGGTATGCACAGCGGCAAATATATTTTTACTATTGATAATTGCCATTCAGAACAATCTACATTGGATACGGGTTTTAGTGAATATGACCCAGAACATAAATCATTCAATGTGATTGCCCTTGATAATGGTCAATTTGCAGCTCAGCCAAACAACAGGGTTATCTGGTCAGATAATTCTCTTATCCCCACAGAAAAAGCAACACCGGACTTTAAAGTGTGTTCACAGAACTATTGTGTAGAAGATACTGATTATTGGAATGTAGGCCACACTGATGAATGGTCATATAAAGATAAAAAAGAAGAAAAAGATCCGGCATTGGCCAGTATAACTGGATAATGAAAGCATTTGTAATAGCATTTATCCTTACCATTTCGAATAATGGTGAACACGACGATATCATTGTTCAATTTGGTGGTCCAGGTTTTTTCTTTGATAAATTGTCAGAGTGCAATGAAATGCTTTCTGAATACGGACCTGTAAACATCGTAGAAGATTTTTTAGGTGGTTTAGAAGCTGTAACAGCACTTGATGTAAATATGTATCCGCACTGTACACCATATGATACATATCATCGAACATTTCCGGATTATCCGGAATTTGACATTCCAGCACATAATCTTCCACCTGAAATGGGTTTATAAATAATTTGGAGTTGGTCACTCAACATAAAACAACCGACAAAAACAAAGGAAAATATTATGTCACTTTTAGAAAAACTAAAAAAGACCAGCACGGTCAAAGCCACGGAAGTTCTTTCCCAATCTAAACTTTTCAATAAAAAAGATCTCTGCCCAACAGATATTCCCATTGTGAATGTTGCCTTATCAGGTTCCATTGACGGCGGTTTGTCTTCTGGTCTTACGGTAATTGCAGGTCCATCAAAGCACTTTAAGTCAAATCTTTCATTGCTTATGGCATCTGCATATTTGAAAAAGCACAAAGATGCTGTATGTCTACTATATGATACTGAGTTTGGTATTACACCAGAGTATCTTAAGTCTATGGAAGTAGACCCTGATCGTTGTATTCATACACCAATCGAACACGTAGAACAACTTAAATTTGATTTAACT
>ENA-OUOG01001228-OUOG01001228.1-marine-metagenome-genome-assembly--contig:-NODE-1228-length-30375-cov-4.286124_pt1 | contig 30375 bp, 26 predicted proteins | sample MGYA00248635_ERZ508505 | MGnify/ENA primary metagenome ERZ508505 (study PRJEB26176, sample SAMN06267871) | marine metagenome | isolation source: Saanich Inlet, British Columbia, Canada | place: Pacific...
GAAACTGACGAGGACAACCCCAAAACGACTGAATGTAGTAGCAGCAATAGTGCGAATCATAGGGCTAAGCTACAATAAACCGATTGTTTGATAGATTTTTTTCATCGTCCGACGGAACATCTTCGGCGATAGTCGATCAAGGTCCGCATCGGAGAGTAACTTCGTGTTAAAACCATCTTCCTCTTCTATAAATTGGAAAACGCGTTTCGATAATTCTTGATCGGAATCAATAAGGTATCCGTTTCGGCTACTCCTTATAAAATCTTCACTGACTCCTGTTCTTCTTGAAATAACGGGTACCCCACAGGCCAATGCCTCTAAAACAACGAGGCCAAAAGTTTCATATGCAGAATTACTGATCAATAAATCAAATTCTGGAAGCATTTCTTGGACAGCCTTTTGTCTCTTTCTCCCTAAAAACTGCACTTTTTGTTCCAAACCTTCGGAGTACAATGCTCGCGCAATTTCTTCGAGCTCCTCTCGATCTTTACCGTCGCCGACAATACTGTATTCAAACGGGATTTCTAATTCTTTTAAAGCCCGCAATACTTGATCGAATTGCTTTACTTCATTCACTAAATCGCCTACGGAGATTAACTTAATCGGAGTGGATCGATTCGATCGAGCGATTGACCGCTTTATGCGCACTATATTAGGAACTACTTGATAAGCTCCATGTAGACCTTGATCCTTCATTTTGATCATAAGCCCTTGACTGACAGGTAAAACCCGATGGGCGCGTTTAATCAAGCGTTTTCGTGAAAGGTGCCAAACCGTATTTTTCTTGTACCCTTCAAGGTAAAAGGAAGAGTGCTCGTGAACAACAAAAGGGATTTTCGTTTTTTGTAACCATAAATCCCAAAGTGTACAGTCTCTATTGAGAATGTTTAAATGAACCACATCCACCCGGTCTATTTGATTAAACACGTGCTTCCATGCTTCTGCCTTACCGAGCGCTTTTTTTCGAGCGGGATATCGAAAAGTCCATTCTGTGAGCCTGCCTTTTTTCTTTTCGGTCTTACGACCCGATAATTCCTTTACTTGAGCATCACTGAGTACATGATAAACGACTACAGAATGCTTTTTCGCCAGCGCTTTGGCATGTTTTTGAATAAACACCCCGTTTTGAGGATCTTTGGAATGAGGATACCATTCCGTAAAGAAAACAATATGAAGGGCTTGGTTTTGACTCACAACTTCTTAAACCTTAGTCGTAAACTATTGCCAATAACAATGACATCGGAGAAAGCCATAGAAAGGGCCGCAATGGCCGGACTTAAGAAACCGGCTGCGGCGATCGGGATGGCGAGTACATTGTAAAAGAATGCCCAAAATAAATTTTGCTGCACCGTTAATAGGGTGTGCCTGCTTATTTCAAAAGCCTTTTTAACGACTTCCAAATCATTGTCTTTGAGCAAAACTACATCGGCACTATTGATGGATATATCGGAAGCGTTTCCCATGGAGATTCCCACATCCGCCCGAGTAAGGGCGGGAGCGTCGTTAATTCCATCGCCAATCATGACTACCTTATTCTTGGCGGCCAGCATCTCGATTTTATTGATTTTATCCTCCGGACTTTGAGCGGCCGAGTATTCGCTAATTCCCAAGCGCTGGGACAGTCGCCGGCATTTCTTATCGCTGTCACCACTTAATAGAATGGTCCGGATATTTTGCTCGTTGAGCCATTGAATCAATGTGTCGGCCCCTTTTTTGAAGTCGTCTTCGATATCTAACCCACCAATAAAAGAGCCGTTTTTTAAAACGGTCAAATCGTACTCACTTTGGTCGCGACCAACGAAAAACGTATCTCCGTGCTCATCGACACCGCGAATTCCCTTCCCTTTTAATTCTTGAACGTCTTGAAAGGGATAGGGCTTAATATCCTTACCCCAAAGTCGCGCGATACTTTTGGCAATAGGATGGTTCGAATGTTGCTCAAGCCCTAAAAGGATGCTCTTTAAATCGCGATCGCTCATACCTGAAGAGGTCAGTCGATTAACCCTGAATGCCCCAGTAGTAAGCGTCCCCGTTTTATCGAGCACCACAACGTTCGTTTTCGCCAGTTCTTCTAAAGTACTGCCTCCTTTAATGAGAATACCGTTTTTCGCGGCGCGACCAATGCCCACCATAACTGCCGTTGGTGTAGCCAAACCCATCGCACAGGGGCATGAAATAACAAGCACCGCAATAGAACGAAGCATACTCGCTTCAAATCCGATTCCTAGAATTCGGAACGAAACAGCGAAGGTTAAAAGGCTAATGGCAATAACTATGGGCACGAAAAAGGCGCTTACCCGATCACCAAGTTTTTGAATTTTGGGTTGATCGCGTTGCGCATTCTGAACCAATTCAATGATCTTGGCCAACGCAGTATTGTCAATGGCCTTCGTCATTTCAATCTCCGCATTGCCGTCCAAGAGTATACTCCCCGAGAATACCGTATCGCCTTCTGATTTGTGAATGGGTTCACTTTCCCCAGTGAGCATTGATTCATCTACTGAAAAAGAACCTTTTTGTACACGTCCGTCTACCGGTATTTGTTCTCCCGATTTAACCAGTACGAGATCGCCGACCGTGAGATCAGTAATTTTAACGGATTCCCAAACCGATGATCTCATTACAGTGGCTGAACTTTTTTGTAAACCTTGCAGCTGACGAATCGAATTCGTTGTTTTTTTCACCGAGCGTTTTTCTAAGAAATTGCCTAAGAGCACCAAGGTGAAAATCATTGCAGCCGTTTCGTAGAATAAGAATTGATGTCCTTCATGAGAATCACCAAACTTTAAAGTCCCGTAGAGTGAATAGGTATACGCTGCGGTGGCTCCGATGAAAATGAGCACGTCCATATTGGGCACGCCTACTTGTAAGGAGCGAAAAGCACTTCTTCCAAAATACCAAGCACCGATAGCATAAACTGGAGTAGCAAAGGTTAATTGCCAGAAGGTATTGTGCAGAAAAACGACTTGCGGCAGAAACATGTGAGCGAATAAGGGCGTGGTTAGGATCGCGCAAATCAATAGCAAGCTCGAGAGCAAATCGAACCGTGATGTACTTACTTTTTCCGAATTCGTAACGGAATAGCCGAGTCGAGTGATACCATCTATAATTTTGCCCGAATCGATGTTCTTAGGATTGACAAATCGAGCTTCGCCATTGACAAAATTCACCTCTACATTTTCAAGTCCATTTTTCTCCAATTGCTTCTTAACCCCCAGCGCACAATTGGTGCAGGTCATTCCTTCAATGGATAAAACTTGATTTTTCCTCCGATCCATAAATCAAAAATAGAGAACGTTTGTGTAGTTAACGTTCATTTTCATGGAAAGGTCTATAAAACAAAAAAGAGCCCGATTTTCATCGAGCTCTTTTGTAGGGTGGCTAATGGGGTTTGAACCCACGACCTCCGGAACCACAATCCGGCGCTCTAACCAACTGAGCTATAGCCACCATTTTTCAGGAGGGCAAATATACAAATTTGACTAATCTCAAGAAGTTGTAGAAGAAAAAATATGGGTTAAAAATCCCAAACGAGTCGGAATTGGTTCCAACCGGCGTTCCAACGGATTCCGAGGTAGCGCGCTTCCCTGTGAAGAGCGGGGATTCCCCAGCCAATTAAAGTACCTAAAGCAGCTCCTGCAATCACATCTGTTGGGAAGTGTTGTCCGCTTTCAACCCGCATATAACCAACGGTACTCGCCAACCCAAAACTACCTGCTAAAACGACCCAACGCATAGGGTCATCCGGATGAAGATCCGCGTAAGTAGTGCTAACAAAACTAGCGGCACCAAAAGCCAGTGCTGTATGACCGCTCACAAAGGACCTCATGGAATTCTGAGAAATACGCTCATCTAAATCGACGGCGTTGTTATGAACATAAGGTCTTGCTCTTTCGCTCCAGCCTTTAATGGCCGCCGTAGCAATTCCCGTGGTGGCGAGCACTTCGGCATACATAAACATAATCACACCACCTTGTTCACGCGTATCTCTATCGAAAAGCGAAATTGCAGGCAATAGCATAATACCCCCTAAGAGGTAATCACTGTTTTTTGCTATTTCCGGATTCCAGTTATTTACGGCTTGCCGATCGATCACGAAAAGGGGAGGAGGACTTAGTTCAAAAACTTCGTACCACTCATACGGCTGTAATTCCTGATAAGCGGGTAAGCCCGTCGCCACAAGTAAAAGGTTCGCCGAGGCAAGTATGGCTTCGCATTGCCAGTTGAGCTTATAATTAATCTATCCTATTGCATGGAAGCAAAAGGCAAGGCCAACGGACAGACTAATAATCCTTTTAAAATTCATTATTCTATGACCAAGCGCTGGGCATAATGGAGTCCATCTTGTTGAATATTCAAAAGGTAAACTCCTGATGGCCAATCGCTTACTGGTATGGTTAGGGTGCCAAACGGTACATTTTCTTCTTGAAACACCAAGCGTCCGGCCATATCAAATACGTGAAAATCAGCATTTTCACTTGATTGCAATTCAATATTCACAAAATCACTTGCAGGTTGCGGATAGGTTTTAACACCTTTTAGGGTGCTTCTTTCCTCTAAGCCAATGGTGGCATACTGATCAAAAAACAGAAGAACGGCTACTGTGGCAATGGGTGCGCATCCGCTATGCGATTGATTCGAATCGGCCCGAACAGCTAAAACATCCAGCGCGTTGTTCGCATTCATCGCGCTATCAGCATATAGACTATTGAGATAGGATACTTGCTCATCGGCATCACAGTAATACATACGAGTGGGCGTATTGGCATTAAAGTTCCATACGTCGTTATCTTCCAAGGCCACGTTCACGGGGTGATTTGGATTCGCCAAAACATTCGCAACTACAGAATCTTGAATCATTCCATACGGATATAAATTCCCTTCGTTTATACTGAGCTGAATAGATAATTGCACATTCATTGTGGTTAATGGAATGGCATCGTCATAGAACTGCTGAATAAACGGAACGTACGGGGCTTTGAAGAAGGCGTCAAGCGAGGTGTAGATATTCCCATATACCTCTTGATAGCCAAGAACTGTGTATGGTAAAAAAGCGGGTGCCGTAAAATCAACATCACTAAAAATAACGTCCTTCATCACTTTTGAAATGGAGTAGGGACCCGACATGTGACCGCAAGCCACCAAATTAAAGTCATTGGCATATTGCGCCTCAATAATTTTTTGCGCGGCCATTCCGGCGTGTCCTCCTTGTGAATACCCAGAAATAAAGAGCTGATCTTCAAATCGAATTCCTTGATTCGTCAGGTAAGTTTCTGCCGCAAATAGTAAATCTACAGCTGCCTGCCCTTCCGTTTGTGCGTGAACATAAGGATGGAAACCTCGTGACTCACCCATTCCGATATAATCAGCAGAAGTCACAATGTATCCTTGACTGGCAAAAGCTAAAGAAAGAGCTAATCCTCCCTGTAAATTTGAAGGAACGTCTTGCTTCCCGCTAGTGGTACCGTGTTGATAAGCCAACATTGGATACGAAAGAGAGGCATCGTCTGGCACACTCAAAAGCCCAGAAGCGGTATCCAATGAACCATCACTTCCCATAGAAGTGTAGAGAATTTTATAGGCAGTAACTCCGTAAGGCACGGGCATGCCAATTTGAGCGGAAAGATCAGCGGCCGAAAAAGAAGCTAGTTGATTTCCAGAAATTAATGTTTGGCCCATTAAAAATGAAGTGAAGCCAATTGTCAAAGCCAGCGTGAGTAGTACTCTTTTCATAAAAGATTTAGTTTAGCGCCTCCACGGCGCGATAAAGGATTTGCGGAAATTACAAATTATTCGGGATCATTGTTCCGCCTACATACTATTAATGCCTCTCTTTTAGAAGAAGTTCAATGAATAGCCCTACAATAAAAAACGGATTGAGTGATTGGTAGATCCGATGGAGAACCAGAACCAATACTCAAAGAAAAGAAAAGAAAAAAGCCTTCCCGGGTAGGGAAGGCTTTGTGTTATTCGGCTACCTCTGGAACAAAGGTGGCCTTAAAGGAATTGAAATCCGGATTCTCGACGTAAGCGTCGGTTCCAAACCATTTTAAAACAGGTTCTAAGTCCTTCGCGCCGTAGGCGCCTTGGACACCGGTTAGGTAGTTTAATTCCTCGTCAAAATAAACGATCGTAGGATAGGCGACACGACCGTTTACCGGGGCAATTGCCATGGTAAAATCATGTGTTCCATTCCTCGTGTTTACTTTGGCCGGATTAAATTGCTTGTTCACGTATACCTTGCCTTTGAATTGAATCGTATCATTTCCTTCGGCATTGAACTTTACGGCGTAGTAATTATCGTTCACGTAATCGACAATAAACGGATGAACGAACGTAGTGCTATTCATTCGCTTACAAGGCCCACACCAATTGGTGTAAACATCAACAAGCATTTTCCTAGGTTTCTTTTCATTCATGGCAAGCGCTTCTTCCATAGAAAGCCAATTGATTTTTCCATCTTTCGGTGCGAAACCAGAAAAAGAGAAAGAGGCGATCAGAATAAAGGAAAGAGCAAATATGTATTTCTTCATAACAACGTACTTCAATTAGTTTACAAATATCGGGTGTTTGGAAAACAATAATTGTACCGAACCCGACATTCTTTAAACGACTCCGTGCATGAGTTTATTTAGTGGTTTGCTACCGAGAATAATCAGTATTGCAAAAGCAACAAGGACATAGCCGATGTTACCGAAAATACTGGTGTATTGCTCCAATTGAGCCCCCATATCAATTTCAGCACCTACTTCTGTTCCTTCTGCTCCCGTGAGGGCAGCAATTTTACCCGCTACAAAATTAGCAATGGCAAAACTCAAAAACCATCCACCCATAGCGGTTCCTGCCATTGATTTTGGCGCCAACTTGGTAACCATTGAAAGTCCGATAGGAGACAAGAAAAGCTCGCCGGTCGTGTGTAACATGTACAAAAGAACGAGCGTAATTAAAGGCACTTTGAAATCTTCAGCAAAATTAACGGCTACTAAAGTCACCAAGAAACCAGCTCCCAGTTGTAAAATACCGAGAGCAAACTTGATAGGAATACTCGGGTTCTTTCCAATTGCCGAAAGCTTCACCCACATAATAGAAAAAATCGAACCGAAGGTTACGATAAAGAATGGGTTAAAGAACTGCGTCATAGATGCAGGCATGGTCCATCCCCAAATAACACGATCTACGTTGCGATCGGCAAACAGGGTAAGAGAAGTACCAGCTTGTTCGAAGCAAGCCCAAAAGGTGATGTTGATCAGCATAAAAATGACCAATGCGATCATTCGGTCGCGCCATACTTTACCGTCTTTCGCTCCCTTCGTAATGAGACTAAACGCCACATAAGCAAATAGGGCTAATAGAAGGTAATCCATGATTTCGTTCTGGCTAATGAGAACGAAGCATAACGGAATAGCAAGTACACTTAAAATAGTAATGAGCGTTACATTCGTCAATCCGGCAAAGGATTTCTTTTTACCCAATTCTGGAATGTCAACCCCTGGAGCATCTTTGTATTTGTCGCGCCCGAAGTAGAATATGAGTCCACCCAAAAGCATACCGATACCGGCCAGTCCAAACCCGTATAAGAATCCGTAGGTTTCTCCAATATAAGCCACAAGCGTTGTCGCGAGTAGTGCGCCTACATTAATACCAATATAGAATATGGTAAAACCAGAGTCTCTTCTGGGGTCCCCATCTTTATAGAGCTTTCCTACAACGGTAGAAATGTTTGCTTTAAAATATCCATTTCCAATGATGATTCCTCCCATACCCAAGTATAAGAAGGTTTCGTTTCCACCGAGAATGATGAATTCGCCAATCGACATCAAAATAGCACCTAAGATAATGGCGTACCGATAACCTAAGAATTGATCGGCCATTCTACCACCAAGCACTGGAGCCGCGTAAACCAAGGCCGTGTACGCACCATAAATGAGTACCGCTTTTTCGTCGCCCATCATAATGGACTTCACTAAGTAGAGGGTAAGGAGCGTTCGCATCCCGTAGTAGCAGAAACGTTCCCACATTTCCGACATAAAGAGTACCCACAGTCCTTTTGGGTGACCTAGTTCAACATTCGTTTCAGTCATGCTTTTTCTTTTGGAGGTTAGGTTTAAATTATAGATTCTCTAAAATGAAGCTGGTCATTTTAGTATACAGGTGGTTTCTTGTATTTCCGCCGTAAATACCGTGGTTTTTATCGGGATAAACAAATAGATCAAATTGAACATCGGCTTTCACCAACGACCGAATCATTTCCATGGTATTTTGAAAATGTACGTTATCGTCGGCAGAACCGTGAACTAATAGGTAGGATCCTTTAATCTTGTCTACATGGTTAATAGGAGAATTGTCATCGTAACCTGAAGCATTTTCTTGAGGAGTGCGCATGTAACGCTCTGTGTAAATAGAGTCGTAGTAGCGCCAATTCGTCACCGGAGCCACAGCAATACCCATTTTGAATACATCTGCTCCTTTGGAGACACCCAAGCTCGCCATATAACCGCCATAACTCCATCCCCAGATACCAATTCTGTCGCTATCGACATAATCTAAAGAGCCTAAGTATTTAGCCCCTTCGATTTGATCAGCGATTTCATATTTCCCTAGTTCTTGGTAGGTCACCGTTCTGAAATCACGACCGCGACTACCGGTTCCACGATTGTCGATACTCACTACGATGTACCCTTTTTGGTTCAGCATATGATACCACATCTGATTGGCCCCGCCGTAGCTATTGGTAACCGTTTGGGATCCGGGGCCACCATATACGTACATGAGTACTGGATATTTCTTTGCAGGATCAAAATCGGCCGGCTTCATCATCCAGCCGTTGAGGCTGACATCCTCTGTAGTGTTAAATGAGAAAAACTCTTTTTGCCCCAATGGGTAACTCTTTAAAACAGAGTCCAATCCTTCGTTCATTTCCATTTCGCGAATGAGCTTTCCAGAAGCCTCGAGCAATGTATACTGCGCAGGCGTATTCGCATTGCTGTAGTTGTTGACGAGGTATTTAAATCCTGTGCTGAATTGAGCGCTGTTCACACCCTCTTCCTCAGTTACTAATTCCAGTTTTTTACCGTTTAATTTTACGCGGTAGATTTCTTTGTTGATCGGTGCCGATTTTGCCGCCTGAAAATACAGCCAGCCATTTTTTTCATCGAAACCGTAGAAATTAGTGACGTCCCATTCCCCGGAAGTCACTTGTTTTTTCAAACTTCCTTTTGAATCGTAGTGGTAAATGTGGTTGAAGCCATCTTGCTCGCTGGTCCAGATAAAACCGTTGTCTTTTAAGAAGGTGAGATTGTCATTGATCTCGATATAGGAAGTGGCCTTTTCGGTCATTAATACCTCTGAGGAACCGTCAGATCCGTTAACCAAGCGCAATTCCAATTCGTTCTGAAGACGATTCATTACCGTAATGCAGAGCGTATTTGCGTCATTAGTCCATTTAATACGCGGTACATAAAAGTCACCAGTACGTCCTAAATCAGCATTAATGATGTTCTTAGGATCCGATAAATCCACTATTTTAATCTCTACAACAGAGTTCGCTTCTCCAGCTTTCGGGTACTTGAATGTGTAGTTCTCTGGATACAACTCCTGACTAAACATATCCATGCCCATCATGGGCACTTCCGACTCATCCAGTCTATAGAAAGCGATTTTTGTACCATCGGGAGACCATTCGAATGCTTTGTCAAAGGCAAATTCTTCTTCATATACCCAATCGGTACCTCCGTTTAAAGTGTTATTCCATTCCCCATCGAACGTGATTTGGGTTTCAACATTTGATTCGAGGTCTTTTACAAATAGATTATTGTTGCGTACAAAAGCCACTTTAGATCCGTTCGGACTAAAGGTTGCGAACATTTGTTTTCCTTCACTCAAAAGAGTAGAAGTGCCTGATTCACGATCGAAAATATAATTCACGTCTCGGGTAGAGTAGCGGTAAACCGATTCCGATTCCGTTGAAATCATCATTTTCGATTCGTCCGCGCTGAAGCTATACCCCTGAATCGAAGCACCATCAATAAGAGAATCACTCACAAGCGTAGCAACTTTTTCTCCGAACTTGTAGCTAAATTGGTCAATGCGAACACCGGCGGAACCGTATTTCATTGCACTGTAATGAACGCCATCATTCATGGATCGGAGTCCGTAAACGCCCGAAGACCGGAAGGTTCCGTTACGCCAAATGTCTTCAACGGTAATTTCTTGAGCCGAAAGGAATCCGACCGCGAGTAGCGCAATCGCTGTGCAAAGTATTCTCATCTAGAGGGTAATGATTAGATTTTATTGGCTTGGGCCTCACGGCCCGATATTTAAGGCGGACTAATTTAGTAATTTTGGAATGTAACACATATTCTATGCCATATAGCCCCATCAATGTCGATCGAGTTGCAGAACTAAAGCAGCTTTTGGGACCCGAAAATGTACATACCGACCTCGAGATTCGGGAGGAGCACGGGCACGATTATACCGAAGATTTTCAGTTTACCCCCGATGTGGTGGTTACTCCGGGCAATACCGAAGAGGTAAGTCTTTTGATGAAATGGTGCAATGCGCATCACATACCCATCGTGCCGCGAGGCGCGGGAACAGGTCTTTCGGGCGGAGCGCTACCCATTGAAAAAGGAGTATGTCTCAGCATGAAACGATTCAATAAGATTGTTGAAATCGATACAAGAAACTTACAAGCCACGGTCGAGCCCGGTGTCATTAATCAGGTTTTCCAGGAGGCTGTTCAGGAAAAAAACTTGTTTTACCCGCCCGATCCCGCGAGTAAAGGTTCGTGTTCCCTGGGTGGAAACTGGGCCGAGAACGCGGGCGGACCCAAAGCAGTGAAGTATGGCGTTACGAATGAGTATTTGCTCAATATGGAAGTCGTCCTCCCGGACGGATCCATTATTTGGACAGGTGCCAATGTTCTAAAGAATGCCACCGGTTATAATTTAACTCAGTTGATCGCGGGTAGCGAGGGAACACTGGGTGTTATAACGAAAGGTGTAGTGAAATTGAGACCCTTACCGAAAGAAACAAAGTTGATTTTAGTTCCTTTTAACTCGGCGGAGGATGCTTGTGCTGCGGTGAGTGCTGTATTCCGAGCGGGAGTTATTCCAAGTGCTATGGAATTTATGGAACGCGACGCTATTCAATTTACCTTGGACGTAGTAGACGATGCACCCAATTTATTAAAAGAAGGAGAAGAAGCTCATTTGCTTATCGAGGTAGATGGGAATGACCCCGATGTACTTTTCAGGGAATTAGAGCAAATAGTTTCTGTCGTGGAGGAATTTGGTTCTGGAGAAATTCGATTTGCCGAATCGAATGCCGAGAAAGAACGTTTATGGCATATACGTCGCAAAGTTGGCGAAGCTGTGAAGGCACATTCTGTATATAAAGAAGAAGATACCGTAGTACCCAGAGCGGAGCTGCCGAAGTTATTAAAAGGGATTAAGGACATCGGAAAGCATTACGGGTTTAAATCGGTGTGCTATGGCCATGCAGGAGACGGAAACCTGCATGTAAATATTTTGAGGGGCCATTTATCGGACAAGCAATGGCTGCAAGAAATTCCATTGGCCATTTCTGAGATTTTTATGTTGTGCTTTAGTCTAGGGGGCACCATTAGCGGAGAACATGGAATCGGCTTGGTTCAAAAAGAATATATGGATATTGTGTTTGACGAAGCCAATTTGGCACTGCAGCGTAATATTAAGGACTTATTCGATCCAAATGGAATTTTAAATCCAGGTAAAATATTCCCCTAAATCATTGGCATACAAAATTATAGCGCTTGTTTATGTAGGGTGAGGTAGGCATTAATTGATATTTTTAGTTAACATAGACTTGATGTACATACAAGAAAAGATTAAGTTTGGCCTGCCTTTAAATGTTAGTGTTTCTGTCTGGTGCAAATTAGGAAAGCGAAACGTTAGGAGTAAAAGTTATGTTTTTCTGTGTAGCTAGGAGGAGTCCGAATTACACCACCAGCATAAAAACGGTCATCTTTTAGGTGACCGTTTTTTCTTTTTCATTTTGATCAAATCCGAAGGCACCGAATAAACTGTTTATATGCCAAGCGAATCAAAAACACAAAGGGTTCTCAATACCATGTTAGTAGTATCATGGATCGCTTTCATCGGTATTATGATTGAAGCGGGCGCAATTCTATTCTCTTATGGAGTGAGCATCGTGAATTCAGATGCACCTCGCGTGCTCTATCCAGGTCTTGGAATCTTTGAATCGAACCAATTTGGGTTTGGGCACTATACCACTGCAGTCATTGTATTGACCCTCATTTCCGCATTTCAAGCCTTCGTCTGTTACCTAGTCATACAAATACTTTCGAAAGTGAGCTTATCTAACCCGTTCGTGTTAGAGACCGCCAAAAGGTTAAAACGAATTAGCTACGTACTGATGGGTATTTGGATTCTCTCCGTTATTCAATATGTCCATTTGGCAATTTTGTCGAGTCAAACACTCTCCCTGAAAGGAGATGTTATTCCGGGGGAATACCTGTTCGTTGCCGGATTAGTATATATTATCGCACAGCTCTTCAAACGAGGAATAGAATTGCAGGCTAAAAACGATTAACTGGTTCCCTTTTCGTTCAACCCAAGTGATTGAAATTGGACGGGATCGGATCAAAATATCGCTTTAGTCCCGGACAATTTTTAAACCCGAATTCTGTTCACTGGGCTCGATAAAATCCCACAGATTCCCATATAAATCTTTAAAAACGGCCACGGTACCGTGTGCTTCAACAGCGGGTTCTCGGATGAATTCAATACCTTTTTCCAACATTGCTTTATAATCGCGCCAAAAGTCGTCGGTGAACAAGAAAAGAAATACGCGTCCTCCAGTCTGATTTCCAACAGACGCTCGTTGCTCTTCATTGGCGGCTTTTGCAAGTAATAACGAGCACTCTCTCGCCCCATTCGGAGCGATAACTACCCACCGCTTTTCAGAACTCAACACGGTGTCTTCCAAGAGCTGAAAACCCAGCTTCTTCGTATAAAACTCAATGGCTTCGTCGTAGTCGTTTACGACCAGAGCAATATGGGCCAATCGCTGTTGCATAAATCCAAAATTATGAGCGCTTAATATTTGGTGGAATTCTCGGCTAAAGTTTGATTGATTCGATAAGTTGTTACCACAACGCACGAACAAAATAAACCGTCATCAAAAGGCTAGCTCCTAGCTTGAGTCCCGTTCCCATCAAGAACCCTACTAAGGAGCCTAGTCCTGAACGGAGGGCTTTGTTAAAGTCGTCCGAATTCAACATCAGTTCGGCGATGAGGGCCCCGAGAAAAGGACCTATAATGATCCCAAATGGAGGAAAAAAGAACACCCCAATGATGAGTCCGATGGTGGAGCCTCGAACTCCGGCTTTACTTCCTCCGAATTTTTTGGTGCCCCACATGGGAACGAAATAATCGATGGCGGTCACAACGACTGCAACTACGGCCATCACAATTAAAAAGTTACTTGAAAAATCGGCCCATTTCGTAAAATGTAAAAGCAACAGTCCGACATAACTAATGGGCGGTCCGGGTAAAACGGGTACTACCGCACCGATAAGTCCGACGACCATCAACAAGCCTCCTAAAATTGCCAGAAACCAATCCATTATTATCTGCTGTTCAACTTAGAAAGTAATCTAAGAAATTCAAGGTAGAGCCAAACCAAGGTAACCATCAGGCCGAAGGCCCCATACCACTCCATATATTTTGGAGCCCGTGCCTGCGCGGCACGATCGATAAAATCAAAATCCAGTATGAGATTGAGCGCTGCAATAACGACTACGAAAAGGCTGAATCCAATACCGACCCATCCGTTTCCATGAAGTACTGGGATTCCCACGCTGAAGAAACTCATGATCCAGCTTAAAAAATAGAGGAATACAATTCCGCCGGTTGCGGCGACAATGCCCCAACGCATTTTGTCAGTCACTTTAATCCAGCCACTGCGATAGGCTAGAAGCAGGGTCAAAAAAGTCCCAAATGTGAGTCCGACCGCTTGTAAAACAATGCCGTCGTACAAACTGGCATACATAGCCGAGATGGCGCCTAGAAAGAGCCCTTCTAGAATGGCGTAGATTGGCGCTGTAATTCCGGCCGATTGAGGCCGGAAAATAGTAATTAGGGCTAAGATAAACCCACCAATCGCGCCGCCCCACACCCATGCGGAATTCATGGTGCCAGCAGTTAGCGTTTGCGACCACGTGTATGAGGCAGAAGCCAAAGCCAAGGCCAAAAGGATAAAGCTTTTATTCACAGCACCAGATACGGTCATTGTATCCTCGGAAGAAATAGCATCTGGTGCACTCCAGCTTTGAAGTATCTTTTCGTTCATTGCCGGATTCGACGATTTCTGTAAGTTCATTTTCAATATGTATTAGAGTACGTGTACTCGCTTATTTGTATTCTTGTCCAGACTCAACTAATTTAACAAAATCCGTACCTAACCCATTCAAAAAGAAAGTAGCTTTGCGGTATGACAGATAAAAGTAGGCCCCTAATATTGGTTACAAACGACGATGGAATTACGGCACCAGGTATTCGAAACCTCATTTCCGTGATGACGCAAATAGGTGAAGTAGTGGTAGTTGCACCCGATGGCCCCCAGAGCGGGAAAGGACATGCCATTACTATTGAAAGTACTTTGCGCTGCGATCAAATACATGTAGATGATGGGCCACAAAAAGAATTTTCCTGTTCGGGAACTCCGGTAGACTGTGTCAAACTGGCAGTGAATGTAGTTTTGGATCGAAAGCCGGACCTCATTGTGTCGGGTATTAATCACGGAAGTAATAGCTCTATCAATGTTATTTACAGTGGAACTATGTCGGCGGCCGTTGAAGGAGCGCTAGAAGGCATTCCCTCCATTGGTTTTTCGTTGCTCGATTACAGCTGGGATGCAGATTTTAGTCCGGTTCACGAATACGTTCACTCGATTGCGACTCAGGCACTTGAAAAAGGGATTCCGCGGGGAACTTGTTTGAACGTAAACTTCCCTAGGCCTAAGAACGGACCTATAAAGGGTGTTCGCGTATGTCGCCAGGCAGAGGCGAATTGGGTGGAAGAGTTCGATTCACGAACCGACCCTCGCGGACGTAAATACTATTGGCTCACAGGTAAATTTGAAAACTACGACAACGGAGAAGACACCGACGAATGGGCCTTGGCGAACGGTTATGTATCCATTGTACCCGTGCAATATGATGTTACTGCCCATCATGCCATTGGCAGTATTAACCAATGGGACTTCAAAGGATGAAATTTTTAAAAAAAGACGCCCTGTGGTTTGGGTTGGTTCTAGGATTGGCCATACCTGCTTTGATGTATGGCTTCATGATCTGGCTAACTACATTTAGTCCGGAAGCTTCGTTCAATAAAAACACACTCATGGTCATTAGCATTACGGCCAATGTGGTGCTCTTTCGACAGTACATGATGCAGTGGGATATGGAAGAATCTGGGAAAGGTATGTTATTCGCTACCTTCGTATATGCTTTTGTATTTTTCTTTTTCTTTCTGGAAGTCTAAATGAAGTATTACTTAATAGCCGGCGAGGCCTCGGGCGATTTACACGCGTCGAACCTGATGAAAGCGCTTCTCAAAAGAGATGTTTTGGCTGAATTCAGGTATTTCGGAGGCGACCATATGAGTGAGGTGGGCGGTGAACTAGTAAAGCATCATCGCGACATCAGCTTTATGGGCTTTCAAGAAGTGGCTGCCAATATTCGAACCATTCTAGGTCTTCTCAGTTGGGCAAAAAAAGATATCACGGCCTATCGGCCGGATGCTGTCATTTTAGTCGATTATCCCGGTTTCAACCTTCGCATGGCCAAGTTCTGTCATGAACTGGGCTTAAAAGTGTTCTATTACATATCGCCACAAGTTTGGGCGTGGAAAAAGAAACGGGTCCATAAAATCAAAAGGTACGTCGATCGCATGTTTGTGATCCTCCCTTTTGAAAAGGACTTTTATGCGAAATACGATTATGAAGTTGATTATGTCGGTCATCCCTTACTCGACGCGCTACCTCAAATTGAGCTGAAAGAAACCCGAGCATTTAAGGAGGCCAATGGATTGGATGAGCGTCCCATTATTGCGTTACTGCCAGGATCTCGGCTACAAGAGCTGAAAAGGATTCTCCCAAAGATGCTACAAGGCCTACAGGCCTTTGGAGCGTACCAGATTGTTATTGCCGGATTAAAAAGTATTGGGCCGGACACTTATGCCGAGTGGACCCAAGGAGCTTCTGTATCCATTGTTTATAACCAAACGTACGACCTGCTGAATAATTCCGAAGTAGCCGTCGTAGCAAGTGGAACGGCTACACTAGAAACGGCGCTTTTTGATGTACCTCAAGTCGTTTGCTATGAAACAACCTGGACCACGTATCACATAGCCAAGTACCTTGTCAACATTGAGTTCATTTCTTTGGTTAACTTGATCTACGGCAAAGAAATGATCAAAGAACTCATACAGCACGGATTTAACCCGAAGAGTTTGGAGGAAGAAATCACGCGATTACTCCAAAACAAAGAAAGGAAAGAGCTCAAAGAAAAATACGAAGAACTCCGAGTCATTCTTGGCGGGGGAGGGGCCTCTGAAAAAACAGCGGAAGGAATTTGGGAAACACTTAATAGGCATGATTAAAAGACTCTGTTTATTCTTCTTTTGCGCACTTGTAATTCCGGCCGTAGGCCGAACCGTTCGTATCAACCTCTATTCTGATATTGCGGTAAAAACAGCAGTGCTCAAGGTCGAAAAGGGCTCGTATGGACTTTTTCAAAGCGGAAGCGAAGTCATTGATATTGATCACCGCAGTCTGGTGACAATGAGCATTCTTTCGGGCAAAATGGTGGTCAAGGCCAACGGTGAAGCGCGGGAAATTCAAGGGCCCTTTGAAATTCGAAAAAAATTACCCAATTCTAGTTTTCGCATTCGGGTCGATGACGATGAACGTTTGTATCGCGGCTCTCTTAAAGTTCAAATCATAAAAGGCAAACTTTACTTAATCAACATAGCCGAAATGGATGACTATGTTGCGGGCGTGGTAGAGTCTGAAGGTGGACATAGCCTAAGTCCGGAGTATTTGAAAGCCCAAGTGGTGATTGCTCGTACGTATGCATTTAAACATTTGTATACGCACGATAAAAAAGGGTACGATTTAAATGACGGAGTAGATCATCAAGCGTATAAAAGCATGGCGTACTCTGAAAATGCGTACGAAGTTTATAAGGCCGTTTATATCACGAAAGGAGAGGTATTGGTCGATCAATCGGATCAATTTGTAACAGCGGCCTATCATAGCAATTCAGGCGGATATACGGTAAATTCAGAGGATGTTTGGAGCAGCGCATTGCCCTATTTGCGAGCCGTTGAAGATACGTTTAGTGTAGGTGGAGATCATTATTCTTGGACTTCAGAACTGGAGCGGGCAGATTGGACAAGCTATTTGAAAAACAATTGCCCAGAACTTCATCCGGATTCGATTTATAGCTATTTGAATTTTGAACAAGAAGAGCGATGGGTGTATTTACCTTGCTCTGGGAATAAAATTCGTATGAAAGAACTTAGAGCCTATTTTCGACTAAATAGCACTTTTTTCGACGTGGCTACAAAAGGAAACACCGTATATCTCAATGGCCGCGGCTTTGGACACGGAGTTGGACTTAGTCAGGAAGGAGCTATGAAAATGAGCGATTTAGGCTATAGTTACAAGAATATTCTACTACATTATTACCGCGAAGCTCGTATTGCGGAACTTGCCGACCTTCAGCTCTAAGGCGCCGAATTAATTTTCATTGGTTTTATTCTTTGCGGTAGCGGCCTTCTCGGCCGGAATTGCCCTTCAATGGTGGTGTCCCGTTCATTTTCCACTTCATTTTATTAGCTGTTTTGGCATTGTTTTGTGCATCATCATCCTGAAGCACCCTTCACGAGGTACACTGGGCATTTTTTTCGTTTTCTTAGGCATGCTCCGGGGAGAACCAACACGGACCAGTTCGATCTCATTTAACGAGCTCCAGCGCTGGAAGGTAGAGGTAACGCATATTGAGCAAAAGAAATCGGGAGACCTTTATTTCTATTGGGGTCGCGGTTTTTCTCAAACTGGTTTAAAGGAAGTTTCTTTAGGGGGGAATTTTAAGCATCCGGTCTCGGTAGAACCGCCTTTTGTGGTATTTGTCGATGCCGTTCTAAGAACCCCTCAAAAAAGTATGTGGCCGGGTGGCTATAGCGAAGAGTCTTATTATCAGCGCAAAGGATGGGTGGGAAGGCTCGATATATACGAGGATTATACACTTCAAATGATTCCCAGATCCAATGCCGAACAGCTTAGGATGCAGCTTATGGATCGTCTGAAGAGAACCAGGGGTGGGGGATTCTCCAAACGACTGGCAAGGGCCCTTGTGTTTGGAGAGGGAAAAGCACTCACCAAGAAGGACCGCATTCCGTTTCAAAACTCGGGAACGGCTCATGTTCTTGCGGTTTCGGGTCTTCATGTGGGCATGATTTACTTGCTGGTATTGCTCTGCTCGAATTGGATTCCAAAGATTCAATACCGTCTGTGGATTCATTTCGTCCTTTCTACCACAGTTCTTTTTGCTTATTCTTGGTTCACGGGTGGGAGTCCATCCGTTATTCGAGCAAGCCTCATGTTTATCGCTTGGGCTTTGGCCGACGCACTTCAGCGTTCGCGTTTTTCTCTAAATGGACTTTGGTTTGCGGCCTTGGTGTCTCTTTGTTATCAACCACTCTGGTTGTTCTCGCCGGGTTTCCATTTGTCCTATGCCGCAGTGGCTTCTATATTGATTGGATTTAAAAATTGGCCAATTCCGGCACACTGGTCTAAATGGAAACGAAGGATAAGTTCAATGGCGTTAGTTACGCTATTTGCTCAGATGGGAACCCTAGGTTTAAGCCTGCACTATTTCGGTATTTTTCCCACGTATTTTTTTCCAGCAAATTTGATTTTCACGCCATTGACTCCCATATTACTGTATGGCGCATGGATGCTCATCTTGATTCCGCATCCAATTGTAACGAGTTTATGGAGCTTCCTCTCGGAAGGATATCAATGGGGATTGATCCAGATTAATCGATTTCCCTATGCCGTATTTGAAGTAAGTCTAAATGAAATAGCGCTTGGACTGATTGCGCTTTTTCTCTGGAGTATGTTGGCTCGAGCACGAGCGAGCACAATTCTTTACCCTCTTTTAGTGCTTATAATTACAGTAAGGATTGGTCATTGGCATGATCGAAAAACGGAGAATCGCTCTGTTCTTTATACTGTAAACGAACGCTCGTTATCTGCGGTGATAAAAGTGAATGGAAGCTACTATAGTTTGAAGCAGGATACTTCTGGATATGTGAATTTCCTGGAGGAAAAATTCTTGGCGGAGAAGGCGGCAACGCTATGGTATTATCCAACAAACCTTTCGACGGTAACTCTGGTAGAAAAGATCGGGCCGCTAGGCCTTGAAGAAAAAAAACACGCCCAGTGGTATAGACATACCGGTTGGCGTGTGCATGGCGAATTAGTGGGTGTTAAACCGAAAGTGCAGGCATACCCGCTTCCATAGAAGCTTTGTCATCCAGTAGGTCGAGGACTTCGCTCAACTTATCGGTATCAATGGGCTTGCGAATAAATACGCGAATTCCTGCTTGTTGAGCTCTGGAATGACCGCTAAAGCTGTTGTAGGCGCTCATGGCCATTACGGGCATGGTATGTCCTTTAGAGCGAATATTCCGCGTGGTTTGGGTGCCATCCATATCGGGCATTTCCAAATCCATCAGTATTAAATCAAACGCGTTCTCTTCTACCAATTTAACAGCCTCTTCACCCGATTTTGCTACAAAGGCATTGGCTCCCATTTGGGTGAGCATTGTGGAAGTGATTAAGCGATTTACATCGTCGTCATCAACGACCAAAATGGTTTTATTCAGGGTGTCTATCATCATAGCGCGTTTTACTTAGTGTCAAATATACACTTTTTTAAATGGATGTATAAAGACCAACGTGACCAATGGGTTATGGCTACGTAATGCGCTCGTTATTTGAGCTCTGGAATATTGACGGTTTCTACTCTGATGTCCCTTTCATGTGCCGATTCTGTGAAGTCGTTAATTATGTTGATGACATCAAAATCAATATCACGTGTTTCTTTCCCATCAATGACCACGTGGCTATTTTCGGGGATACCTTCAAGTGTCATTTGCATTTTTCCTTTGTTGAGGAAAGAAACGTGCTCTGATAATTGAATGCGAATTGTTTCAGATTGGTCTTTTTCCAACTCGTTTTTCACAAAAAAGAAAGGAGTATTGTAGTTGGTCCGAAGAATGAAGAAAATAGCGACAGATAAACCTGTGAGAATACCAAAAAGTAAATCTGTGAACAAGATAGCCACAATAGTCACGATAAAAGGTAAGAACTGCCTGTGCCCGTTGTAAAATTGTTGGTGGTAAAGACTTGGCTTGTTGAGTTTGTATCCTACAACCAGTAATATGGCAGCCAAACTAGAAAGGGGAATGGTGTTTAACAACGTGGGAATAAACAAGACGCTCAAAGCGAGTAAAAGTCCGTGAAAAACGGCTGAGACTTTAGAGGCTGCTCCGGCGTCTAAGTTAGCGGAAGAGCGCACAATAACGGCGGTCATTGGAAGCCCTCCTAGAAGCCCTGAAATAACGTTTCCAACTCCTTGCGCTTTTAATTCTCTGTTGTTGGGCGTCCGTCTTTTATGAGGATCAATTTTATCCATCGCTTCAACGCTTAAAAGCGTTTCTAAACTCGCTATAACCGCAATTACAAAAGCCACTTTCCAAGTAACAAATTTCCCAATTAGAGAGAAATCTGGGTAAGTGAAGAAAGCCGTGAATGATTCATCTTGTTTAAGTCTTGGAATCTGAACCAAGTGGCTTTCAGAAACAAACCAGGCATGATTCGTTTGAATAAAATATTGGTTAACTAAAACGGCGCTTAATACGGCTAATAAAGCACCCGGGATAAATGAGAGCGGCTTTATTCTTTTCTTTAAAAGGTTGTCCCATAAAAGCATTAAGCTGATCGATATGAAACCTATAAGCAGTGCTCCGTATTCAATATGACCGCTGGCGTAAAGTAACTCTTCAAATGTGTTTCTACCGTCCGTCCCTAGAAAAGACATTTCTCCGAAAGCATCTGTGTCAATTCCGAAGAAGTGGGGGAGTTGTTTTAAAATCAAAATGATACCAATGGCGGCTAACATTCCGCGTACCACGGAAACGGGAAAAAACAGCCCGATAATTCCGGCTTTTATAAATCCCAGGATAACTTGGAACACCCCGGCCAATACAACGGCGGCTAAAAAGAACTCAAACGTTCCCAGTTCAGCAATGGCATCTAATACTATTACGGTTAATCCGGCTGCAGGACCACTAACGCTCACGTGACTTCCTGATAAGCTACCGACGAAGATGCCGGCAATTATACCCGAAATGAGTCCTGACAAAAGTGGAGCCCCAGAGGCTAAGGCAATTCCTAAACAAAGAGGAAGGGCGACGAGAAATGTTACTAATCCGGCCGGTAGGTCGGAAGAGAGGTGTTTGAGCGAGTATTTCATAGACTGTTTTACTATTCAAAGATAGTATTTGCTCTATCTTAAGTTAATAGTATTACTTTTGTTTCTCATTAATTTTTACTCGAATCGTGTATCCCCGCATTCAAATAGTTATCGACGAAAAGGTTTATTTGAAAAATCCCGAGAGTTCAGAACTGGGAAAAAGAATTCTTGAGGGATCCATTGAAATGATAGATCAAATTGGATTTGAGCAGTTTACCTTCAAAAAACTGGCCGAAAACATAGGCAGTACGGAGGCGTCCGTTTATCGCTATTTCGAAAACAAACACAAGCTGCTTATTTACTTAGTCACGTGGTATTGGAATTGGATCGACTACCAAATAATATTTGTAACCACGAATATTTCGGATCCAAAAGAGCGATTAAAAAACGCGCTTGACCTACTCAGCAAGCCGATTGAGTTGGATCAAACTTTTACGCACATCAATGAGCGCAGTCTGTATAATATAGTAATTGCCGAGTCGTCGAAAGTATACTTGAATAAAGAGGTAGATGCCGACAATAAAGAAGGGCTTTTCTCGAGCTACAAGCGATTTGTGGATCGAGTTGCACAAATAATCATTGAGATTAATCCGCGATACTCGTTTCCACACGCGTTAATTTCAACCGTAGTCGAGTCCGTTCAAGACCAAAACTTCTTCGCGGAACACCTTCCGAGCTTAACGGAGGTCAAGAAGAACGAAACGAATCGCTTAAAAGATTTTGTTACTGACCTTGTTTTTAAGGCGATTGAGAAATAATTTAATTCGCAATAGGGTTATTCCATACTTTTATTTCGTCCGTTTCAGAAATCCCCTCTTTTATCTCGATTACGAGTCCGTCAGATAAACCCGTTACCAGCGCTCTCTTCTCATATTCATCTTCACCCGTTTTCACTTCGACAAAAGGTTCGTTACCATCAAACTGGAGCAAACTCTCTTTGATACACAATACGGAATCGGCCCGCGCCAAAACGATATCGGCGTTTGCGCTATACCCAGCGCGAATAAATAGACCTTCACGCAAGGTCATATCCGCTTTAATTTCAAACTGAATTGCGCCGTTTTCGGCTACTCCTTTCGGGGATATGTATTCTAATGATGCGTCGAATTGCTCATCTTGAATGGCACCAATATTTAAAATCAACTCCATTCCCGTGGATATTTTTCCCACTTCAGATTCGTCTACTTTACCTTCGAAAATCATTTCTCCAAGATTAGCAACGGTGGCAATGCTTGTTCCATCATTAAAGGTGTTCGCTTCAATCACAGAATTCCCTTCTTCCACAGGAACATCTAATACAGTTCCATCGGCGGTACTTCGAACCAAGGTATTTGCCGTGGCTCCCGATTTTTTGGCCGCCCCTTCTTTGATGATCTCTAAGTTCGATTCTGCTGCGTCGAGTTCTTCTTCAGCATTTTTATACGCAATATCGAAATCCTGAAACGTGGCGTCTGCAATAATACCCTTGTCATATAATTCCTTGTTTCGATCGAAGTTGAGTTTTGCTGCATTGAGCGAGATTTTTGCCCGATTAACCCTGTTTTCGGCAGAATTGAGCTGGGCCATATCGGGAATAACCTTGATGCGAGCAATAAGATCGCCCTTTTTAACCTGATCACCGGCCTCTACGTAGAGCACGTCAATGATTCCCGAAACCTGAGGCTTTATTTCAATCTCTTTCCGAGGAATAATACTACCTGTAGCGACCGTCTTTTTTATGATCGTTTGATAGTTTGCCGTGGTCGTATTATAGGTTAAATCAGGGGCAGCTGATTTCTGATACAAAAAGTAAAATGTATAAGCTACAATAGCCAAGACGACTAGAACAAGAAGAAAACGAATGACTTTTTTCATAAGAGGTATGTAAGAAACTTTTTAATCGGCCCTTAGGGCGTCGACGGGTCGAATAACTACTGCGCGACGAGCTGGAATTAATCCTGCAAGAGCGCCCGAAACTATTAAAATTATTAATGATGCAACAGCGACAGTGACGCCAATTTCAGGCTCTCGAAACGACCCACTATCCATATTGAATTGAGCAAGTGCTTGGCCGATGCCTTCCATAAGCCAAATACCTAGTATTAAGCCCGTTATGCCGGCAAGGGTGGTTAGAACAATGGATTCAAGTACGATTTGACTCATAATGGACCAAGGTGTTGCACCCAAAGCTCTTCGGATGCCAATTTCTTTTGTCCGTTCTTTTACAATCACCAGCATGATATTACTCACTCCAATAACGCCGGCAATAAGGGTTAATATCCCAACAAAAAAAGAGAGGAACTTGATTCCCAAGAACAAGTTGTTCATTCTGGCGAATTCAATTTCCAGATTATTACTTCCAAAGGCGCGTTGATCGTCTGGGTGTATAGTATGTCTTTCTTTAAGTAATGCCAGCACTTCTTTTTCCATTGCTGCAACGGATACATTCGGAGCTGATTTAAGAGACATCCAACCAACCCGATCTCCTTGGTTAAACGATTGAGAAAAGGTTGTAAAAGGAATGAAGATTGATTGCGTTTGCTCCAAAGCGTCTTCTCCATCGGCCTTGGACATAAAAACGCCGACCACCGTAAAATAGACCCCGTTTATTTGGATGGCCGAACCAATGGGTTCTTCATCATACCGGTAAAGTGCTTGAACCACAGCTTCACCAATCACACAGACTTTTCGATTTTCTTCTAAATCGAGTTGATTGATGTAACGTCCTTTTCCAATATTAAACGGTTCTATTTGAATGTATTCAGGCACATCTCCATAAACGCTAAACGCGCCTACTTGGGATCCCCTTATGACATTGTTAGAAGAACCCCATCCGCCTAAACGATTACGAGGGCATACAATTTCGGCCTCTGGGATGTTATTGTAGATCGCTTCAACGTCGTCGATTTGGAGCGGAGTGTAGCGACCTCGAGGCAAGCCTTTATATGGAATACTCGTTCCTTGTGTCCATAAACTCATGCTGTTCGTTACCCTTCCGCCAAAATCTCTACTCACTCCATTTTGCAAACCTTTTCCCGACGCAAGCATAACAACCATCATGAAAATACCCCAAAACACACCAAACGCAGTAAGGAATGACCTTAGCTTATTCTTCGAGAGTGCTTCAAATATTTCTAACCAACGATCCTTGTCAAACATATTTATTCGTCTCTTAATGCTACAATGGGTCGGATACTAGCTGCTTTTTTAGCAGGGAAGAACCCAGCCAACGAACCGGCAAAGATGAGTAAGAGCGTAGCGTATACGGCTACATTTATATCAACTCCGGGGTTTTTGAAAAAGGGTGTTCCTTCCGGAAGGAGGGTATTGACTAACTCCAACAAGCCGATTCCTAATAGCAGGCCTATATATCCAGAAATGGCTGTAATAAATATGGACTCTTGAAGGATAAGAGCAATGATAGAAAAGGGTGTTGCGCCCAAGGCTTTTCGGATGCCAATTTCTTTTGTTCGTTCTTTTACGACGATCATCATAATATTACTAACCCCAACAATTCCCGCGATGATAGTGAATATCCCAATGACCCAGACGAATGCATCAATTCCTTTCATCACGTTGGCGTACTTGGCGAATTCCTCGTTATTGTTTCGAATATTAATCCCTCTTTGATCACGGGGATCAATCATTAAACGCTGCTTCAAATCGCGCTCCATTTGATCTGCTAATGAAATAGCTTCCGATAAGCTCAAATCACCCGTTGTAACGGTCATTCGGCCAAATTCCTGACTACCACCTCTAAAAATAGCTTGCGCAGCGGAAATCGGAATGAAAACAGCTCGTTGTTCCCATTCACTTCCTTTGTCATCGGTGACTCCGACCACCTTGAAAGGAACTCCCGAAACATTCACGTATTTCCCTAATGCCGATTCTTTTCCAAATAAATCTTGAACCACCAATTTTCCAAGAACCGCAGATTTCCTGGTTTCTGTTATGTCCAACTCATTTAAAAAACGGCCCTCTAAAACAATGGTTTTCGCGAAATCGCGGTATCCTGGGTGAACCCCACGAACAGTGTAATTCCCAGACTCTGATTTATAAGATATTCCCTGACCCCAGAAATAGTCGAATGCGCTCGATTTATCTATGCCGGGATACGTTTCAATAAGGTAATCGTAATCCGAATTTTCCATCCGAACTCTTCTCCCAGCCTTAAAGCCTTTGTACTCAATAGTAGCCGTGCCTGGGCGGATTTGAATGCTATTTATTGCTTCATTGTCGAACATCGCTTCAACACCATTGAAAATGCCCCTTCCGCTTCCCAATAAAATAATCAGCATAAAAATACCCCACCCTACACTGAATCCAGTAAGGAACGTCCGCAATTTGTTTTTGCGAATGGTCGTGAATATTTCTTGCCAGTTATCTAAATCAAACATATTCGGGTTGTTCGATTAATCCGTCGCGAAGTCTTATTATTCGGTCTGTAAGGGCCGATATCTCATTTTCATGAGTAACAATGATCACCGTAATACCTTCTTGGTTAATATCCTTGAAGATTTTCATGACCTCTTCCGAAGTAACCGAATCCAGTGCCCCGGTCGGTTCATCGGCCAATATTATTTTCGGTTGGGAAATTAGCGCGCGCGCAATGGCGACTCGCTGCTTTTGACCACCCGATAGTTCATTGGGTAAATGTTCCGCCCAATCTTTTAACCCTACTTTCTCCAAATATTCAAGAGCTAGTTCATTTCTTTTCTTCCGGGGAACTTTTTGATAATAAAGTGGCAAGGCCACATTCTCCATTGCATTCTTGAAAGAAATCAAATTGAATGATTGAAAAACGAATCCGATGAATTGATTTCTATAATAAGCCGATTTACTTTCCGAAAGGCCCTTCATTAGAACATTGTTCAGGCGATAGTCGCCGGTGTCGTGTTCATCGAGGAGCCCGAGGATATTCAGCAGCGTCGACTTACCGGATCCTGACGAACCCATGATCGATACAAACTCGCCTTCGTTTATAGTTAAATCAATACCCTTTAAAACATGTAACGAGTTACTGCCCATTTGATAGGACTTGTTCAGTTCGGATATTTTGATCATTTCATTCATGTGGCAAATGTATTTCAATCATTACTAATATCGCAATGAGTGGACGGGATTTGATATACTCGCTCGGAGTATTTGCGCACTCACTGTTATAAGCGCAATAAATAGGGCGACCGTCGATGCGGTTAGGAATATCCACCACGGAATTTCCACCCGGTACACAAACGTATCTAACCATTTGTTCATTGCGTAATAGGTGAGTGGCCAGGATATAATGATTGACAGAAGGGTTAAGTAACCAAATTCTTTGGTGAGCAAGAGCCATGTTTGCCATGAACTGGCGCCTAATACTTTTCGAATTCCAATTTCTTTTGTTCGCATTTCCGAATTGTACAAAGCCAAACCGAAGAGGCTCATACAGGCGATACAAATACTCAATATGGTAAAATACATAAAGAGTTTGCTCAGTCTTTGTTCTTCTATGTACACTTTAGCAAAGTCTTTGTCGAGATGAGTAAAACGAAACGGATGAGAAGGCTCTACTTGTGACCAAGTGTTCTCTATCTGTTGAATCGTTGTTTCGAATTCGCTCGGCTCTACCCGAATCACCGCAAACCACGTCATGGGGTCATAATAGAGGATCATGGGCTTAATTTCCGAATCAAAACCATCCGTATGAAAGTTATCGATCACCCCTTTCACAACGAAATTATTCTCTTTACGAACATCGCCGGGAAAATTTAAAACGGCTCCGATTGGGTTTTTTAACTCCAAAAATTCAACGGCTCGCTTATTCAGTAAAACGGCACCTTCTCGCGCATTATCATAGTTCACATCGGAACCTGAAATAAGTTCAATTTCCATTGTGCTTAGAAAATCATCGTCAATACCCATGTACCACAAGGGATATGTGATTTCCGATCCATTGAGTTTGTATATACCCTGTTGACTTTCCATAACACCTGGAATGCTCGAGCCGCGCGAAATGCGAACTATTCCGGGTATTGTTCGAAGCATTTCTTCTTTGATTTCATGAAAGTTCTCCGTCACGTAATCCGTTTGAATAGGTACAACGACCACTTGCTCTGGCTGAAAGCCCAAGTCTTTTTTCTGCATATACTGCAGTTGCAATAGCATAATCGACCGCAGTAGTTTCGATTTCATTCATCCGAAACCCTCGGCCGTGTATTCATCCCGTTTTATACAACGAAAGAGCAGGGTAGCGGTATAGGCCTTAGCTTGAGTCGCCAAATAATGCGGCAACACAACGGAAGTATCCAAGTGAAAAGCGAATTAGGACAGGGTACGACTTTCCGATTAGAATTCTAGTTTACCAACTCATTCGCGCTCTAGACCCTTGTGATAAATCGCCGAACAGGCCTTTTTCAAAGGCGTAATGACCTACAATGCCAATCATGGCTGCATTATCTGTGCAATACTGAAAAGACGGAATGTAAACGTCCCAGCCTAATCGGCTGGATCGATCCTCTAGCGCTTTTCTCAATCCAGAATTTGCCGACACACCCCCTGCGATAGCGACTTTATTTATGCCCGTTTCTATCACCGCCTTCTCTATTTTCTGCATTAATACATCCACTATGGAATGCTGAATACTCGCGCAGATATCGTTTAAATGGCGTTTTCTAAACCCCGGCTCGGATTGCTCGGCATCGCGCAAAAAATACAGAATGCTCGTTTTCAATCCGGAAAAACTGAAATTCAAACCATCCACCTTCGGCTTCGAGAAAGTGAACTTATTGGGGTCTCCTTCTTTCGCGTACCGATCGATTAAAGGTCCGCCCGGGTAGGGCAATTCCAAAATTTTCGCAGCCTTATCAAAGGCCTCTCCCGCAGCATCATCTATGGTTTCTCCCAACACCTCAAACTCCATGGGTGCATTCACCCGAATGATTTGCGTATGTCCGCCCGAAACAGTTAAACATAAAAAGGGTCCATTAGGCGTTCTCATAGCGTCATCTTTTACAAAATGAGCCATGACATGTGCTTGCATATGATGCACGGGAATGAGCGGGCAGTTGGCGGCTAATGAAAGTGATTTGGAAAATGAGCTCCCCACCAATAAAGAACCCATTAATCCAGGTCCTTGCGTATAGGCAATGGCATCGACGTTCATAATTCCGATATTTGCCTCCTTGAGGGCAGCATCGACCACTGGTACAATGTTTGCCTGATGAGCGCGAGAGGCTAATTCAGGTACAACACCACCATATTTTTGATGGATGTCTTGATTGGCCACAATATTTGATTGAACGGTTCGATTGACCAATACGGCGGCAGAGGTGTCGTCACAAGATGACTCAATTGCTAATATGGTAAGGTCCTTAGACATAACACAAAAGTACAATAAGCCTTGCTAACTCGTTGGCGAAAAATATTGATTCGAACGGCGCTTTTTTTAGCGCTGCTATTCATTTTCGGTGGATTGATATCCTATACCCCGTGGGTACAAACGCGCTTGGCGGTTATAGCGACCAATCAATTGGAGGAAAAACTTGGAGTACCGGTCAAAATAGACCGCGTTCATTTCCGATTCTTTAACAGTGCCGACATAAAGGGAATTTATATTGAGGACTACCACGGCGACACTTTACTTTACACAAAGCGAATACAGGCGCAAATTCGACACCTCTTTTTCCGAAGCTCCAACTTCAGCCTTAAAAAGCTGCAAATCGACGATCCAGTAATAAAGCTCATTCGATACGAGAACGAGGCCTTTTTCGATTATGAACTTATGGTCGATCGATTCGATGCGGATACTTCGGATGTAGAAAATGTAGACATTAAATTGGCACTCGATCAATTTGAGTTAGTGAATGCCGATCTTCTTTTTTACGACGCCCATGACTCATCGGGTATAGGTCGTATTCATTTTCGTGATTTTCAACTCGGGTGGTCCGAAATGTTTTTCGACGGAAAACTGATTCAGTTGACTATGGATCACGGCTCTGGTTATGACCCGCGCGGTTTTACTTTAAAATCATTAGAAGGTGCTCTAGCGCATGCTCCGGGAGCTTTTGCCTTTGATGCTTTCCGAATAGAAACCAATCAAAATGAGTTGGCCCTTGACGGACGCATTGAGTACGATTCGTTACCCGAAGTAGATTGGATTCATCATTTAGTATTCGATGTAAACGTTCAAAAGGTTCTATTTAACCCGATTGAATTTCGACCTTATCTGCCCGCTTTATTCCCCAGCGCCCTATCGGGCGGACAATTCAGCGGAGTGGTGCAAGGGACATTTAATGACTTTGAAGCGCGTGATCTGAACCTTTCATGGTCAAATGGCACCTATTTCAAAGGTGACTTGGAACTGGTTGGACTTCCCGAAACCCACCTATTGTATATCGATGTGCAAATCGATCGAATGGAAACTTCGGTCTCCGATTTAAAGCGAATAAGTCGTTTTATTCCCGATTTTGAAATCTCTGAAGAGATATCAAACCTGGAGTACTTCAGAGGTAAGGGAACGTTTAAAGGACGACTAAACGATTTTACAACCAATTTTGAATTGGGTACAGCATTGGGAAGAGCCAAAGCCAAGTTAACCGCTCAATATCCGGCCGATAGGCCGCTAGAAATGAGCTATAAAGGGAACTTAGCATTGATTAATTGGAATCTTGGAGCCACCTTAAATGAACCCGAATTTGGAAGCACTTCTTTGAATATACAGATTGACGGTTCTGGTTTATCGAAAGAACTCTTCGATACCGATGTTACAGGGTCCGTGGAATCCGTCGTTTATCGAGGCTATACGT
>ENA-OUOG01001229-OUOG01001229.1-marine-metagenome-genome-assembly--contig:-NODE-1229-length-30351-cov-5.224747_pt1 | contig 30351 bp, 26 predicted proteins | sample MGYA00248635_ERZ508505 | MGnify/ENA primary metagenome ERZ508505 (study PRJEB26176, sample SAMN06267871) | marine metagenome | isolation source: Saanich Inlet, British Columbia, Canada | place: Pacific...
CGCTGTAATATTTAATTCATTACAAATATCTTCAGTTTCGTAATTTAAGATGGTTTTCATTTCGAAAACTTGAGCTTTTTCCAGTTTTTATACTTACATAGTAAAAGGGTTACAATCCATATTAATCCTCCAACTTGTGTTACTATTGTTAGTAGTAAGATTAGTAGAAAGTGAAAAATTACTTTAAGTATTTTCATAAAAAAAAAGACGTTATATATAATTTAACGTCTTTTTAAAATGATTGTTTTATAATTTAATGCAAAGTAAATTATTTTGTTAATCCTGCACGTTTTAGCAATGCTTCTGGTTTTGGTTCCTGACCTCTAAAGCGCTTGTATAATGTCATTGGATTTTCTGTTCCGCCTTTTGACAATACGTGTTCTTTAAATTTGTTTGCAATATTTTTATTAAAAATACCTTCCTGTTTAAAATAATCGAATGCATCTGCATCTAATACTTCTGCCCATTTATAGCTGTAGTATCCAGAACTATAACCACCTTGAAAAATATGAGCAAATGCAGTACTAATACAATTTTCTTTTACATCAGGAAATAAGTTGGTGTTTTTAAATGCGTCGTTTTCAAAAGCCTTCACATTTTTAATAGTCTCTGGCGACTCTCCTGCATGCCAAGCCATATCTAATAAGCCAAAACTAATTTGTCTTAACGTTTGCAAACCTTCATAAAAAGTGGCAGACTCTTTAATTTTATTTACCAAATCCATTGGTATAATTTCTCCTGTTTCGTAATGCTTTGCAAAAAGCTCTAAAGCTTCTTTTTCGTAGCACCAGTTTTCCATAACTTGGCTAGGCAACTCAACAAAATCCCAGTAAACACTTGTGCCAGATAAACTTGGATAAGTTGTTTTTGCAAGCATACCATGTAAAGCATGGCCGAATTCGTGAAAGAGTGTTGTAACCTCGTTAAATGTTAATAATGAAGGCTTGCTTTTTGTAGGTTTTGTAAAATTGCAAACAATAGAAACATGAGGTCTTTCCTCTTTTCCATCTTTTATAAATTGTGGTTTATAACTCGTCATCCAAGCACCATTTCTTTTTCCTTTTCTTGGGAAGAAATCTGCATAAAAAATGGAAACTAAATCACCATTATTGTCTGTTACTTTATAGGTTAATACATCTCCATGATATTTATCGATGTTGTTTATTTTTTCAAATTGCAAACCGAACAATTTTTTAGCTACTACAAATGCGCCTTCTATAACATTTTCCAATTTAAAGTATGGTTTTAACTGCTCATCGTCTAAACTGAATAATTCTTGTTTTAATTTTTCAGAATAGTAAGCAGAATCCCATTTTTCTAATCGATCTATCTTATCTGTTTTTTTGGCAAAGTTTTCAAGGTTTTTATATTCGTTTTCTGCAGCTGGTTTTGCTTTCTCAAGTAATTCGTTTAGAAACTCAAGAACTTTTTTTGGTGTTTCTGCCATGCGTTCTTCTAAAACAAAGTGCGCATGTGTTTTATAACCTAATAAATTAGCACGTTTAAAACGTAGATTAGCAATCTCTAAAACAATGTTTTGGTTATCTAAATCATCGTTTTTAAAGGCTTTACTTCCTGCAGCTTTAGAAAGCTCTTGTCTTAGACTTCTATTATCTGCATAAGTCATAAACGGTATATAACTTGGGTAATCTAAAGTTATTAGCCAACCATCTTTTTGTTTGCTTTCTGCTAATTGTTTTGCAGCTTCTTTTGCACCTTCAGGTAAGCCAGACAAATCGTTTTCATTAGTTAGGTGTAATTCATATTTATTGGTTTCGGCTAAAACATTTTCACCAAATTGTAGTTTTAGTTTTGCTAGTTTTTTGTCTATTTCTCGAAGTCTAGCTTTATCAACTTCATTTAAGTTGGCGCCATTTTTAGAAAAGCTTTTGTATTTTTTGTCTAATAAGGTTTGCTGTTCTGTAGTTAGTTTTAAATTGTTTTTTTTGTAGTAAATAGCTTTTACACGCTTAAATAAGGCTGCGTTTAAAGTAATATCATTACCAAATTCTGAAAGTATTGGAGAGACTTCTTGCGCAATTTTTTGAATATCGTCACTCGTTTCGGCAGAATTAAGATTAAAAAAAATGCTAGTGACTCGATCTAATTGCTGTCCAGAAAATTCTAACGCTTCTATAGTATTTTCGAAAGTAGGAAGGGCTTGGTTATTTGTAATTGCTTCTATTTCTCGTTTTGTTTCTTCAATAAGCTCAATAATAGCTGGCTTAAAATTTTCATTGTTAATTTGGGTAAATGGAGCCGAATTATATGGATTAGAAAATTTTTTTGTTAATATATTCATGATGTGATGATTAATTTTTTAATAAAATTTAGTTAAAAGATGCAAAAAATTGAAAATATCTTTTAAATTTGCATCAGATTTTTCTTGAGAGCTGGTTACTCTCTTAAAAATTATTGATTAATAGCGATAAAAAGCCTCAAATTTATTTGAGGCTTTTTTTTGTCTCAAATTCAAATAAAAGCCAGAATATAAATCGCTTTTAATCGATTATTTTTGTATATAACCGAAAAACCTTGAAGAATTACTTCTGTTTTCTTTCAACTAAATGCAAATTAAGAGTTTTGCTATAAGTTTTTTTATGTGAGTTTTACTCATAGATAGAAAGATTAATAGCGATTAAAAGCCCAGGAGACTGGGCTTTTATATTTTTATATATTTAAGTTCTTAGAAGCTGTTTCAACTTTAAGTTTTAAGCCTTCTTTATAGGTTGTTATTTTATCTAAAACACATTGGTCGCTAGATCCAATTATTTGTGCAGCTAAAATCCCAGCATTTTTTGCACCATTTAAAGCAACTGTTGCAACAGGAACACCTCCTGGCATTTGTAAAATAGATAGAATAGAATCCCAACCATCTATAGAATTTCTGCTTTTTACAGGAACACCAATTACAGGTAAAGGCGATAAAGAAGCTACCATTCCTGGTAAATGTGCAGCGCCACCAGCACCAGCTATAATAACTTTTATGCCACGTGTGTGTGCATTTTTACTATAATCGAAAAGTTTTTCTGGTGTTCTATGTGCTGATACAATATCTACTTCAACTTCAATATCAAAACCTTTTAATATATCTATTGCTTCTTGCATTACTGGAAGGTCGCTATCGCTTCCCATGATTACGCCTACTTTGCTCATAATTATTTACTTATTACTTTAATCGTCTTTTTTACATCTTCAGCAATTTTACGTGCTGTATTTAAATTTTCATTTACTATAGTTACGTGTCCCATTTTACGAAAAGGTCTGGTTTGTTTTTTACCATAAATATGTGGTGTTACGCCTTCCATTTTCATAATATCTGCAATGTTTTCATATAAAACATCACCTGTATATCCTTCTGCTCCAACTAGATTTACCATAATGCCACCAACTTTACTTTCGGTTTTGCCTAAAGGTAAGTTTAAAATAGCACGAATATGCTGTTCGAATTGAGAGGTGTAACTGGCTTCAATAGTTTGGTGACCAGAATTATGTGGTCTTGGTGCGACTTCGTTTATTAAAATGTCGTCATTTTTAGTTTGAAACATCTCTACTGCCAACAATCCAACATGATTAAAAGCTTGAGACACTTTTAAGGCAATATCTTGTACTTTTTTAGCCACATCATCTGTAATTCTTGCAGGACAAATTACATATTCTACTTGGTTGGCTTCTGGATGAAATTCCATTTCTACAACAGGATATGTTTTAACATCGCCATCTGGAGTTCTAGCAACAATTACAGCCAATTCGTTTTTAAAATCTATAAGTTCCTCAGCTATACATTCGCCAGCTGGTAATCCTTTTAAATCATTTAAATTGCGTACGACTTTTACGCCATTACCATCGTAACCAAATTGTGCACTCTTCCAAACAAAAGGAAAATGTAAACCACCATTTAAAACCGCATCTTCAATTTCTGAAGCGTAGGCAAATCGAGAAAACTCTGAAGTAGGTAAATTATGGTCTAAATAAAATAATTTTTGTTTTGCTTTATTCTGTATTACTCTTAAATTCTTTGAACTAGGAAATACTTTTATGCCATCTTTTTCAAGTTTTTCTAGGGCATCAACATTTACGTTTTCAATTTCAAAAGTTAAAACATCTACTTGTTTACCAAAGTTGTAAACAGTATCAAAATCCATTAAATCACCTTGAATAAATGTATTGCAAGCTATTTTGCAAGGCGCTTCATCATTTGGATCTAATACATAGGTTTGAATATCAAATTTTCTAGTGCTGTAAAGCATCATTTTTCCTAGTTGGCCACCACCAAGAATACCTAATTTAAAATCTGAAGAGAAATAGTTCATTGTATTGCCACAAAAGTGGTAAACTTTTTAATTATTAAATAATAACATTATATAACACAAAAATACATTTTATAAAATAAATCAGCCCTAAAATGATAAACCAAAAATCGTATTTCGATTAACAAATACGTATCTTTGCCACTTTCCTTAAAGTAAAATAATGATTAAGCTGCACGACAAATATTTTAAGCCTTTTATTTCTGCTAAAGAAATAGACGCTGCTGTGTCTAAAATGGCAGAAGAACTTGCAAACGATTTAGGCGACGAAATACCAGTGTTTATTGGTGTTTTAAACGGTTCGTTTATGGTAGTTAGCGATTTTGTAAAGAAATACCCAAAACCTTGTGAGGTCACTTTTATTAAATTAGCATCTTATGAAGGTGTAAAATCTTCAGACGATATACAGCGTTTAATAGGTTTAACACAAGACTTGACTGGAAGAACTGTAGTTATTCTTGAAGATATTATAGATACAGGTAAAACGCTTCATGAAATTCACAGAATATTTAAAAACGAAGGTGTAAAACAATTGCTTATAGCAACCTTGTTTTACAAACCAGAAGCTTATAAAAAAGACTTTAAAATTCATTATGTTGGTATAGAAATTCCTAATAAATTTATAGTTGGTTACGGCTTAGATTATGATGGTTTAGGAAGAGACTTGCCAGAAGTATATCAAATAAAAACAACGCAACACATGACAAATTTAGTATTATTTGGACCTCCAGGAGCAGGTAAAGGTACTCAAGCCAATTTTTTAAAAGAAAAATATAATCTTGTACATATTTCTACAGGAGATGTATTTAGATTTAATATAAAAAATGAAACTGCCCTTGGAATTTTAGCTAAATCGTATATGGATAAAGGCGAGTTAGTGCCAGACCAAGTAACCATAGACATGTTGAATGCTGAAGTAGAAAAAAATACTGATGCAAATGGGTTTATTTTTGATGGTTTTCCAAGAACAAATACACAAGCAGAAGCTTTAGATAAACTCATGGAAAGTAAAGACTCTCAAATTAATGCCATGATTGCTTTAGAAGTTGAAGATGAAGTTCTAGTTGAAAGACTCCTTGAACGTGGAAAATCTAGTGGAAGATCAGATGATGCAGATGAGAGTATTATAAGAAACCGTATTAAAGAGTATTATACAAAAACAGCTATTTTAAAAGATTATTATTCTGCTCAAGATAAATATTTTGGTGTAGATGGTTTTGGTAGTATTGAAGCCATTACAGAACGTTTATGTGCTGCTATCGATAAATTATAGTTTTTTATAACGAAACTAAAAACTGAGTAAGTACTAGAGTGAACAACTTTTAACTTATAACTCTAAACTTATAACTTAGAAAAATGACAGAAGGAAATTTTGTTGATTACGTAAAAATGCACGTTAGCTCTGGAAAAGGAGGTCAAGGTTCTACACATTTACATCGCGAGAAATATCTTGCAAAAGGTGGACCAGATGGTGGTGATGGTGGACGAGGAGGACACGTGATTTTAAGAGGAAACTCTAATCTTTGGACATTAATACACTTAAAATACAAAAGACACATTCGTGCTGGACATGGAGGTAGTGGAAGTAGTGGTAGAAGTACAGGAGCAGATGGTGAAGACATGTATGTAGAGGTGCCTTTAGGAACTGTAGTTAAAGATACAGAAACCGACGAGACGCTTTTTGAGATTACCGAAGAAGGAGAAGAGAGAATTGTAGCGCAAGGCGGAAAAGGAGGTCGTGGAAACTGGCATTTTAAAAGTTCTACAAACCAAACACCACGTTATGCACAGCCTGGAATTCCAATGGAAGAAAAGGACATTACTCTAGAACTTAAATTATTAGCAGATGTTGGATTGGTTGGGTTTCCAAATGCAGGAAAATCTACATTGCTATCTGTTGTTACTTCAGCAAAACCAAAAATTGCAGATTACGAGTTTACTACACTAAAACCAAATTTAGGAATTGTAAAGCATCGTGAATTCCAGAGTTTTGTAATGGCAGATATTCCTGGAATTATAGAAGGTGCTGCAGAAGGTAAAGGTTTAGGATATTATTTTTTACGTCATATAGAACGTAACTCTATTTTATTATTTTTAATTCCTGCAGATGCTCCAGATATTAAGAAACAATACGATATATTATTAGACGAACTACGTCGTTATAATCCAGAAATGCTAGACAAAGATAGATTTGTAGCCATCTCTAAATGCGATATGTTAGATGATGAGTTACAAGCTGAGCTTAAAGTAGAATTGGATAACGAATTACCAATACCTTATTTATTTATTTCAAGTGTTGCCCAACAAGGACTAGTAGAACTTAAAGATTTGCTTTGGGAAGCTTTAAATTAAAATTCTATTTTTTTTAAAATTTTGAGAATATCGTTTTGGAACGTCTACTTCAATACCTTATATTTTGAGATTTGATGTGTTGATTTACAAATAGAATACTTAAAAGTGATAAGATTATTTTTTAAGCTTCAGTAAAACTGAATGAATGGTTTTAAAATCTTCCGTACCTACAAAAAACGTTTTATTGTTAGATTTTATTTTAATAGCATTTCCAATACTTACATTATATAACCAGCCATGAGGTGTTAATCTAATACCAATTCCATAAAGAGCAGGTACTTTAATGCTTTCTATAGAATCATAATTAATATCTTTAATTTTTAGTGAACGTTTAAGTAAACCTATGCCAAATTTAGCTTCTATTTTTTCATGATCTATTGTAATAGTCAATTTGTAAAATGTTAAGGCAACTAAAAGTAAGAGTAATACAATAGAGGCTAAATAAAACCATGATATTGGGTTGTCTCCAGATTGTAGAATAAAAGGTGTTAGAATAGAAATTACCACAACAGTTAATATTATTATAACTAGTTTTCCGTATTGTGTTTTTTTATAAAGTAACATATTCTAAATCGTTTTTTTAATTAAAAATAAATACAATATGTTAAAGATATAAAATCTAAAATAATCACGAACAGTTATTTTAATATTCTAAATAATTATATTTTCATTATTTTTAGGTTTAATAAATATTAAACTTTACATGAAAATTGAAAACTTAGCACCTCAATGGTCAAAATTTCAAAAAATAGGTTTTATATTTCTTTTTATCTATTTCATACTATTTATATGTTTTCAAAATAATGGAGCATTTCCATATTGGTATGTAATTTTTAAATATCCATTTGAAGCATTAAATGCGTTTATTCCTTGGTTGTGTTCTAATGTTTTTGGTATTGCAGAAGAAGTGACCTATAAGTATACTGGATTTTGAAATAGCTGCATCGCAAATAGCAATCGCTTTTTTAATTTTCCAACGTACTTCTGCATTGGTTTCAGCTTTGTAAGAAATACCTTGAGTGTTTAAAATTGAAGCTAATTTAAAAGCATATAAAGTAGAGACTTCGTGTGTATTATGTTTTTCTATTTCAGCTTCAAGTGCAGCAATGTAAACCGAATCTTTAGCTTTAAATGTAGCATGTTGTTTTACAAAATCTAAGCGTTCTATATTAGCGTCTGCCAGTGCGTAAGGCGCTTTGTCTTTTAAATGGAATTTAATTAAATCTTGATATAATTTTATAGCATTTAACTCTAGAGATAACGTGTCTTTAGATTTTATTTTTAACCTAGCATATTCATTAGCAGGCGAGAGGTAAGCAGCATCATCGATACTAAACTTATAAGCAGGTCTTGTGATTTTACTTTCTTGATGTTTATAGAATATAAGCGCATTGTGTGCTAAAAAATCGAAAAGTGTTGGTCTATAAATTCTAGAATCTTTTTGTTTATCTATAACAACATCAAAATTTTCTAAACTGGTTTGCTGTAAAATCAATCCGTTGTCTAGAGAATTTTTATAATGCGTGTGTACTTCTTCAAATAAGGTTTCTAAATCCCAAGTTCTAAAATCTACCGTGTCTACTTTCTCGTTAGTTTTTGTACGATTATAAAATTTCCATCGGTTTTGCTGAAAATATTGCCAATATAAAGTGGCTAGAATGTTTTCTAACACGTTTTTAGTTGGTGCTTGGCTTACTTTAATTTCTGCTCTAAACGCATTTATAATATTAAGCTGCGCATCCTCTTCTAGAGTAAGCATAAACTTACTTTTAAAGAGCATTATTTTAATAAGCTGTGGTGCATTATTTTCGGCTTTTGCAATAGTCTCTATTTTCTCTAAAACTTTTAAAGCAGATTTTGGTAGACCTTCAACTTCAAAATTTTCAACGTCACTCCATAATTTGGAATAGTTGTTGTTTTGAGAAAGCGAAGTGTTGGCAAAGAGAATAATCATTAATATAGTCGCTAATTTGTTCATTGTAATCAATTTTTTGAAGCAATTTAATAGCAAAGTATGTTCAACAAAACACTAAATACGTAATGTAGTCGTTTCAATGAGTAAACTAAGCAGTTTTAAAAGTAACCTTTTATTTTAGTTTCCTTTTTTTAAAGTAATAACATTTTAAAGATACGCTAACTTAAATGTTAGCGGAACATTTTTTGATACAAAATCAAAAACAATACCAATAGATTATTATTTTTGTATTAACTTATAAATTATGAAAAAAATCGTATTAGGTTTAGTGTTTTTTCCGCTCTTTTTGATTGGGCAAACAAGCCTTACTGAAGCACAAAAATTAATTGAAAGTAAGCAATTTTATAAAGCAGAAAAAGTGCTTATTCCTTTTGTAAATAATAATCCTGATAATATTCAAGCAACTGAATTACTTGGTGATGCTTTTGGATATCAAAAAAAATGGGACGAAGCCATAACACAATACAAGCTGTTAGTTGAAGCCAAACCTACTGAAGCTAATTTTCATTACAAATATGGAGGTGCTTTAGGAATGAAAGCATTAAATGTGACTAAAATTAGAGCGATAGGGATTATTGGTGATGTAAAAGAAGCCTTTTTAAAAGCTGCACAACTCGACCCAAACCACGTAGATACACGTTGGGCTTTGGTAGAATTATATATGCAACTACCAGGTATTATTGGTGGCAGTAAAAGTAAAAGTTTTAAATATGCTAACGAGCTTGAAAAATTGTCTAAAGTAGATGGTTATTTGGCAAAAGGTTATATTTACGAATACGATAAAGAACCTGAATTAGCCGAAAAATTCTACAAGCTAGCCATTAAGGAAGGAGGCTCCATAACCTGTTACGATAAGTTGACTAAATTCTACGAGAAAGAAGGAAAATCTATAAAAGCAATTTCTAATCTTGAAGCAGCACATGTAAAACATAAACGTAATGCCATGCACTACCAAATAGGAAAAGTGTGTGCAGATTACAATGTACAACTAGAAAAAGGTGAGTTTTGTTTAAAAGTTTATATCGATAATTATAGCTCACAAGATGGTGTTCCAAAAGCTTGGGCTTATTATAGATTAGCACAAATTTATAAGCATAAAAAAGATAAAGATGAAGCGTTAATTTGGATTGATAAAGCGATTACTGATTTGCCAGAAATTGATGTTTTTAAGGAATTTAAAGAAACGTTACATTGATTCTTTTTCTCTGGGAATATTCCTAAAATTCGTACCAAAAAACTATCTTTGAATCATCTTCAACATTAAAACATGAATGTACATTTTATAGCGATTGGTGGTAGTGCCATGCACAACCTTGCCTTAGCTTTACACAATAAAGGTTACCAAGTTACAGGAAGCGACGATACAGTTTTCGAGCCTTCAAAATCAAGATTAGAAGCAAAAGGATTATTACCAAAAGCTTTTGGTTGGTTTCCAGAGAAAATAACATCTAGTTTAGATGCTATTGTTTTAGGTATGCATGCAAAAGCAGATAATCCAGAATTGTTAAAAGCCCAAGAATTAGGCTTAAAAATTTACAGCTATCCAGAGTTTTTATACGAACAATCTAAACATAAAACGAGAGTGGTTATTGGTGGAAGCCATGGAAAAACAACCATTACTTCTATGATTTTACACGTGATGCATTATCACAATCGCGATGTCGATTATATGGTTGGTGCACAATTAGAAGGTTTTGATGTTATGGTAAAACTTACGGAAGAGAACGACTTTATTGTGCTTGAAGGCGATGAGTATTTAAGTTCACCAATAGACAGACGACCAAAATTTCACCTTTATAAACCAAATATTGCCCTATTAAGTGGCATTGCTTGGGATCATATTAATGTGTTTCCTACTTACGAAAACTATGTAGAGCAGTTTAGTATTTTTGTAGACTCTGTTGTACAAGGTGGAAGCATTAATTATAACGAAGAAGATGATGAGGTAAAACGCGTAGTGGAAGCCAGCGAAAACCCAATAAGAAAATTAGCATACCAAACTCCAGACTATACAGTTGAAGATGGAGAAACACTTTTAGAAACACCAGAAGGACCTTTGCCAATTGAAGTTTTTGGGAAACACAATTTAAATAATTTGGCTGGCGCAAAATGGATTTGCCAACACATGGGAATTGATGAAGACGATTTTTACGAGGCCATTTCAACTTTTAAAGGTGCAAGTAAACGTTTAGAAAAAATAGCCGAAAGCAAAACTAGTGTCGCTTACAAAGATTTTGCACATTCACCAAGTAAGGTTGAAGCTACTACAAATGCTGTAAAAGAACAATACCAAAATAGAACTTTAGTTGCTTGTTTAGAACTACATACTTACAGTAGTTTAAATGCTGAGTTTTTAAAGGAATATAAAGGCGCACTAGATGCAGCAGACGTTGCAGTGGTTTTTTATTCTCCTCATGCTGTAGAAATTAAAAAATTGGAAGCAGTAACACACGAGCAAATTGCTAATGCTTTCCAGAGAGACGATTTAATTATTTATACCAATCCTGAAGCATTTAAAGACTTTTTATTCTCTCAGAATTTTGATGATAAAGCTTTGTTGTTGATGAGTTCTGGAAATTATGGAGGTTTGGATTTTGAGGCTTTGAAGAAGTTGGTTGGTTAAGGTTTATCTATAAATTAATTAATGCTGAATAATCAAAGAAATCCTTTTTTAATATAATTTCATCTGTTATTGGAATGGCAATACGTTTTGGATTCTTCTATATTATTTATAAGATAAGAGGAGAGAAGCCTAAAAAAACTAAATATTTTTCTGTAGGTTTTAATCAAATACTTTACAACCTGATTTTAACATTTATTGTGGTTTTTGCTCTAATAATTGTAGTAATATTTTATTCATTGAGACTAAGTTCTTAATCTTTTTTAGAAAATCAAACTAAGTTTTAGCTAAAAACACCATCCAAAAATGCCTTAACATTTTCTTGGTTAGCACGAACCAATTCGGCTCTCGCATTTTCTATGTCTTTTGGGTGTTTGTCTTGCGAGAGTTTAAATTTACCTTCCCAAGTATCAATAGTAATTTCAAAAAGTTTTATATAGTTGAGGTTAGCATCTAATCTAGGATTATTAGCCTCTAAAGTGTATTTGTGGTCTGGTGCTTCTAAAAATTCGGTCATACTTATTAGCGATGCCTTTAAAGCTTCTGTACTTTCTATTGCATTCACTTTTCCTTTTAAATGCACGCGAATATAGTTCCAGGTTGGTAACTGTGTAGTTGTGTAAATACTTGGCGAAATATAACATTGTGGGCCATAAAATAGAATAGTTATGTTGTTATTGTCTTTTAGTAATTGGGTTTGTGGATTGTAGATGTCTATGTGTCCAACAAGCTTATCATCTTTAAAAATTAAAGGTAAATGTGTAATTAAAGGCTCATTATTTTTAACCGATATTATAGTTGCTAAAGGATAGGTTTTAATCACTTCTATTATGTGATTTCTATCGTTATCTTGATAGTGTTTTGGTGGATATTTCAAAAGCAATTACTAATTTAGATTAACGATTTATAAATTTACAATTTTTATATTTACTAGATGACAGAAAAAGGCGCTTCATTTTCAATAAAAAACTGGTCGCAAGACGACCAGCCAAGAGAGAAACTAAGAGATAAAGGCAAAGCCGCTTTAAGCGATGCTGAGCTTGTAGCTATTTTAATAGGTTCTGGAACTAAGGCAGAAAGTGCAGTAGCGTTATGTAAGCGTATTTTAGCGAGTACTGATAATAACTTAAGCGAATTAGGAAAACTATCTATTAAACAACTTACAGCATTTAAAGGGATTGGTGAAGCCAAAGCCATATCTATTATTGCAGCATTAGAGTTAGGAAGACGAAGAAGAGGAGCAGATGCTTTAGAACGCAAAAAAATTACATCAAGCGTTTCGGTTTTTGAGTTGATGCAACCTGTAATTGGAGACTTACCACATGAAGAATTTTGGATTGTTTATTTAAATAATTCTAATAAGGTTATCCAGAAAAATCAGCTCAGCAAAGGAGGTATTACTGGTACTTTAGTAGATGTGCGTTTGGCTCTAAAAACAGCATTAGAAGTTAGTGCAACAGCTATTATTCTAGTTCATAACCATCCTTCTGGAACTTTAAAACCAAGTCAAGCCGATAAAGATTTAACAACAAAATTAAAAACTGCATGACAGAGTTTAGACATTAAAGTCCTTGATCATTTAATAATTACAGAAAACGCATACTTTAGTTTTGCAGACGAAAACTTAATTACTTAAATTCTAAGTCAGAAACACTTTTACTAGATGTGTGATTTGAAATAACATATTGTACTTGGAATTTGGTATTTTAGCGATTGGAATTTGCCAAAGCTATATGTTATTAGTATACACTCATAAAATTACACCAAGATTACGCTACACTTTTAAACAAATCTGTACGCGAATTTTAGGAGTGCCTGTAAGTTTTACTACTACTATAGAATATTTTATAGCGCACGACAATTTAAAAATGTCTTACACAAGGCAGCCATTAGGTAAAGAGTTTTTTATTCGCTCTAATGAGTTGCTTTTTGAACAAGGATTAAACGATGTCGAAATAAAGGTTAGCGATTGGGAAGACACAAAATGCTTTTTCCCAAATGGAGAACAAAGTGCTTTACCATTCGATATTTTTGCAGCTTCTTTTTATTTGCTGAGTCGTTATGAAGAATATATGCCACATGTAAAAGACGAGTTTGGACGTTTTACTGCCAAAGAAAGTCTAGCTTTTAATAATGGTTTTTTAAGACAGCCAGTAGTAGATATTTGGGCTTTAAAATTTAGAAAAGCTTTGAAAACACAATTTCCAACCTTTACATTTCCAGAGCGACAGTATAAAATTACACCAGTTATAGATATTCCAAAAGCCTACAGTTATAAATTAAAAGGCATCATGCGAAGTGTTGGTGGTACGTTTAACGATTTGTTTCGTTTTAAACTAAAAAACATTTACACTCGATATTCTGTGTTATTTGGGTTTAGAAACGATCCTTACGATACATTTAAATATATTATTAATAAACAGAAACAAGTAAAAGATAAATTTATATTCTTTTTTTTAATTGGCGATTTTTCTACTTACGATAAAAATATAAACGCACAAAAAAGTAAGTTTATTTCTCTAATAAAAGAAGTAGGAGACTATTCTAAAATTGGACTTAAAGCTTCCTATTTTGCGCTTACAGATAGTGCACTTCTTAAAACCGAAAAACTAAGAATGGAATCTATTATTAATCAAGATTTATATGCGTCCAGAAATTCCTATTCTAAATTAAATTTACCAGAATCTTACAGAAACCTTGTAGAGTTAGAAATACCTGAAGATTTTACTATGGGTTATATAAACCAAATTGGTTTTAGAGCTGGAACCTGTACACCTTTTTTCTTTTACGACTTAGATTACGAAATCCAAACACCGTTACGCATTAATACTTACCATGTTTTAGATTATGCTTTACTAAAATACCAGTCGACTTTAGATAAAAAAATGCATTTAAATCAAATTATTAATGCTGTAAAAAAGGTGAATGGTGAGTTTGTTCCTGTGTTCCATAATTATACCTTTGGCACAACAGAAACATGGAAAGATTATAAAGAACTTTTCAATATTATATTAGATTCTACAGATGAAGCATAAAATAACAGATATCTTTTTCGATTTGGACCACACGCTTTGGGATTTCGATAAAAATTCTGAACTAACCTTCGGAATAATTTTTAAAAAGAATACTATTGATGTAGACTTGAAACGTTTTTCTGAAATTTATCAACCTATAAATTTAAAATATTGGAAACTCTATCGAGAAGAGAAAGTAACTAAAAGTAATTTGCGTTATGGCAGACTTAAAGAGGCTTTTGATGCTTTAGATATTGTAGTTGAAGACCAAGTAATACATCAATTAGCAATAGATTATATCGATTATTTAACAACCTATAATCATGTTTTTGATGGTACTATTGAAATTTTAGACTATTTAAAACCAAAATATAAATTGCATATTATTACCAATGGTTTTATTGAAGTACAGCAAACAAAATTAGAAAAATCTAATATTTCGCACTACTTTGAAACCGTAACAAGCTCTGAAGCTGTAGGAGTTAAAAAACCAAATGCAAAAGTGTTTCATCATGCATTATCGCTTGCAAACATTAAAAAAGAAAATGGTATAATGATTGGTGATAATTACGAAGCAGATATACTTGGAGCTTTAAACATTGGCTTAGATGCTATTTGTTATAATTACCATAATGTAACACTAGAAAAGGATATTAAAGAAGTTAAGCATTTACTAGATTTAAAAGAATTCTTATAACAATTATTATGAAAAAAACAGTTTTAATTTTACTCACGTTTTTTGCTTTTATAGCAACTTTTGCTCAACAAAGCCTTAACGATTATAAATATATTATCGTTCCAGAAAAGTTCGAATTTTTAAAAGAAGCAGATCAATATAGATTAAATTCATTAACTAAATATTTATTCGAAAAATACAATTTTGAGCCTATAATGGCAGATGATGTTGTTTTGCCAAGTGATTATGCTAAAAACAATTGTTTGGCTTTAAAAGCCGATGTATTAAAAGAGTCTAACTTTTTTAAAACCAAGCTTTTGGTACAATTAAAAAATTGTAAAAATGAAGTGATTTTTACAAGTGTTCAAGGAGAATCTAGAGATAAGAATTTAAAAGTAGCTTATAACGAAGCTTTAAGGCAAGCATTTACAAGTTTTGAATCTGAAAATTACAATTATAATGCTAAAAATGAAATGACTTTAAATCAAGAAATTGCAGTAGTCGAGGAGAAGCAAGAAGAAATAGATAAACTTAAAGCAGAAGTAAAGCAACTTAAAGAAGCTACAAAGGATGAGAATGTAGTTGTTGAAGAAGTTAAAGAGCAACAAATAAAAAAAGAAGAATCTTCAAAAAATACAGCTGATTCTACTTATCGTCTTCGTGCTGAAGCCATACCAGATAGTGCCTTTGCTTATAATTTAATAAATAGTAATGGTAATAAAGTTTATAGTATTTTATTTTCTGGAAAAACTGATTTATATATTGTGAAAGATAGAGATGCAATAATTTATAAATTAAATAATAATTGGGTTATTGCTGAAGCTAATGGAAACGATTTAAAAGTTATAGCATTAGAAATTAAATTCTAATAACCATACTTTTCTTTCCAACTCGCTTTTAAAAAGTCGCGTTGTGCATTTTCTCTGGCATTATTTCCAGGATCGTAAAGCTTGGTGTCTACAATTTCTTTAGGTAAAAATTCTTGTAACACAAAATTGTTGTTGTAATTATGCGAATACTTATAGTTTTCTCCATAACCAATCTCTTTCATAAGCTTTGTTGGTGCATTTCGCATCGCTAAAGGCACAGATAAATCACCTGTTTGTTTTACCAGTTGCTGTGCATTGCCAATAGCCATATAAGCAGCATTACTTTTTGGCGAACAGGCCAAGTATGTAGCACATTGGCTTAAGATAATTCGAGACTCTGGATAGCCTATGGTTGAAACAGCTTGAAAGGTTGTGTTTGCTAGTACTAGAGCTGTTGGATTAGCATTGCCAATATCTTCGCTTGCAAGAATTAGAAGGCGTCTTGCAATAAATTTTACATCTTCTCCACCTTCTACCATTCGTGCTAAATAATACACTGCAGCATTTGGGTCGCTTCCTCGAATAGATTTAATAAAAGCAGAAACTATATCGTAATGTTGCTCACCAGTCTTATCGTAGCGTACAGTATTATTTTGCACTTTTTCTAAAACCGACTCATTTGTAATAGTAATTTTTTCTGAAGCTTCAGAATTTACAATCAGTTCAAAAATATTTAAAAGCTTTCTTGCATCTCCTCCAGAGAGCCTCAATAAAGCATCAGTTTCTTTAAGTGTTATCTTTTTTTTAGATATTTCCTCATCAGTTTCAATAGCACGCTTTAAAAGCACCTCTAAATCCTTTTTTTCAAACGGATTTAAAATATAAATCTGACAGCGTGACAATAATGCAGGAATAACCTCGAAACTTGGGTTTTCGGTTGTAGCGCCAATTAAAGTCACCCAACCTTTTTCTACAGCTTGTAAAAGGGAATCTTGTTGAGATTTACTAAACCTATGGATTTCATCTATAAATAGAATAGGATTTTTAGTGGTAAACAACCCACCACTTTGTTTTGCTTTTTCTATAACTTCGCGTACATCTTTTACTCCAGAGCTAATAGCGCTTAAAGTATAAAAAGGTCTTCCAGAGGTTTCAGCAATAATATTGGCAAGTGTTGTTTTTCCAATTCCTGGAGGTCCCCAAAAAATCATAGAAGCAATCATGCCTTGATTAATTTGTTTTGTTAGCGTGCCTTGTTCACCAACCAAATGTGCTTGGCTAACATAATCTGCTAATGTTTTAGGTCTTAATCTTTCGGCTAAAGGAATATTCATGAGGTAAAATTAAACATTTTTTTGTGTAATTATCGAGACTTTTATCAATTCTTAGGTAACTGACATTGTATCACTTTTCAATTTATGGTTTACAAATTGCTATATTTATTAAAGTATGAATAAACAAGAGCATCCTTTTACATTTTCAATAGACACATTACTGTATCCATTGCTATTCGTGTTATTAATTTGGCTCGTGTTTGCTATTGAAATTAGATTTGGTTATCGTTTCAATAAGTATGGTGTGTATCCTCAAACAATAAAAGGTTTAAGAGGTGTTTTGTTTAGTCCACTAATTCATTCAGGTATTAAACATTTATATTCCAATACTATTCCTTTATTTGTATTGTCTTCAGCATTATTTTATTTCTATAGACCAATTGCCTTTAAAGTTGTTATATATGGTATTTTACTTTCTGGATTAATAACATGGTTAATAGGAAGACCATCTTATCATATTGGTGCTAGCGGACTTATTTATGTGCTTTTTAGTTTCAATTTTTTTATTGGTTTATTTTCTAAAAACTATCGTTTAACAGCTTTGTCCTTTGTTGTTGTATTTCTATATGGAAGTCTGTTTATGTATGCATTTCCTATAGACGAACAAATTTCTTGGGAAGGCCATACTGCAGGTTTAATAACAGGATTAGTTTTTGCAATACTATTTAGAAAGACTATTGCAAAGCCAAAAAAGTATGTTTGGGAAGATCCAAATTATAATGAAGAAGAAGATGAATTTTTAAAGTATTTTGATGAAAACGGAAACTTTATCGAGTTACCACATGTCAATGAATGGTTCACTGAAACTGACGAAATTTCAAAGGAAATTTCGGAAATTAATTATATATTTAAAGAACACAAAGAGTAGTATAAAAAACTAATTATTGTTTTTTAATTAGAAACTTTTAAAGTCGCTGTCTTAAAGCTTCATATAAAAAAGCACCACAGGCTACAGATACATTAAGAGATTCTATATCACCTAGCAAAGGTAACTTAGCTTTGGTATCTACCAATTTTAATACAGACGGATTAATACCACGTCCTTCACTTCCCATAATAATAGCACAAGGTTCTGCAAAAGATACATCAAAAACAGTATTTTCTGTTTTTTCAGTTGCTGCTATAACTTTTATACCGCTTGCTTGCATGTGAAACATAGCGTCTTTTATATGGTCAACTTTACAAATAGGTACTTTAAAAACAGCTCCAGCACTTGTTTTAATAGTATCTCCATTAACAGGAGCTCCACCTTTTTTCTGTATAATAATACCATGAACACCAGTACATTCTGCAGTTCTAATTATTGCACCAAAATTTCTAACATCACTAAGTTGATCTAATAAAAGGAATAGTGGAGTAGCACCACTTTCAATTGTCTTTGTAACCAATTCATCTAGATCGTAAAAAGAAATAGGAGAAATTTGTGCAACAACACCTTGATGGTTATTTTTTGTTAAGCGGTTTAATTTTTCTACTGGGACATAAGAAGAGTTTATGCCTTTTTGTCTTAAAAGCGCTTCGAGTTCATTAAATAACTCGCCTTTAAGTCCTTTTTGCAAAAAAACCTTATCTATTGTTTCGTTTGCATTTATAGCTTCTATAACTGCTCTTAAACCAAATATTTGTGTGCTATCTTTCATTTGTGTAAAGGTATAAAAAAAGAGCTTGAAACAACTCAAGCTCTTTTTTAAAATGAATTAAAAGGTTATTGTTTTAAAATCTTTTTTGTTATGGAACCTTCTTCAGAATTTACTCTTATCAAGTAAAACCCGGAAGCCAAATTACCAAACTTTATTGTTTTTGTATCTGTTACTTTCTTTAAAAGCTGACCAAATATTGTGTAGACTTCTATACTACTTATAGATTTAGTGTATTCAATAGTTAAATAATCCACAACAGGATTAGGAAAAAGTTTAATAGAATTTTCATCTAAAACGTTTTCTGTAACGTTTAACAAATTACAATTACTTATGTCAGGATTTGTTTCAATAGGATCTCCTGGTGTAAGATTTTTACCTGTAAAAGCAGGATAATCAAATGAAAACTTATGCGCTCTAAAGACTAAGTTAAAAGATGCAGTATCTCCTTGGTTAATAATACCATTAGTAGCATCCGGATTTACGTATTCCCATACTATATTTTCTGCTGGGTCAATCTCAAAGAAATATCCAGAATCTCCATCACAAATTAAAGTATTGCCATTTGGTAAACGCTCTCCACTTGATAGAATTGCTGTAAAAAAATCAGTATTTGTTGGAGTAGTATAAATCCACTCTGCATTTGTAGGACCATAACCGTTAACATTGTCGTAAGTATAATTTCCAGGTGTAGTAACCATTGGATCTATAATATCTATTGATGAATATGCTCTTGCTCCTCCATTATTAAATATCATAATTTTACCAGCATCAGTCAATCCATCTGCTATCCAATGTGGATAATGTTGTCCAAATAAAGTTTGATTAGAAGAGGTGCCTTTATCATAAGCTGCTTTATTTCCCCAACGGTATAAAAAATCACCGCCTTTTCCATAGGTTCCACCAGTACTGGTAGCTGCTTCAGCAGTAGTTGTAGAATGATCAATAATATATATCTCACTCATAATTCTAGAACTTAATACAAGTTGATCTAAAGCGGGATTGTATTGTAATGAATTGCAATGTAACCAGTTAGCGGTCGCATTAGTTGCGTTAATGTAGTTAAAGTCCAATCGATTAGGATTATCTGCTACAACACCAAAGTTATCTTTTGTAGCATCAAAATCTTGAACCAAGTGATCTTTTATATTCCATTCCCAAACCACATTAGCTTGATTGGTTCCAAAAGGTTGAATTTCTAAAATTTGTTCATTAAATACTTCACCTTGAGTTAAATTTGCTGGATTTCTACCAGCCTGTAATGCTTCTGCTTCTGTCATTACAGTTGCTACAATCATTAATATATTTCCGTTAGGTAGTGGATAGATATCATGATGTTGTGTATATGTTGAATCTGTATATGTATATTCCCATATAAGATTATTATCCCAATCAAAAAGTTCAATCTTTCCGCCAACACCACCAAATTGAAAATTATTGTTAGCTATTTTACCAGTTCTGAGTAAATTACCATTTTCTAATAAGTAAACTGAGGCACCTGGAGTGTAAGTACTTGTCCATTGGTGTACGACTTGTCCACAATTATTTAATAAATAAGTTTCTGTAGAATTTATAGGAGATAACAAGGTATAAGCATCATACGTTCCCAAATCGTTTCTTAATGTTCCAACTGTATTTTGACCAAGCATTAAAGTTGTCGTTAGAAAACAACACAAGAATAAAATTAATTTTCTCATTTTTTCTTTTTAATACAAAAATAAAAAAAACCACCTCGCAAGAGGTGGTTTTAGTTAATTATTTTAAATAATCTTAGTTACATGCAACACCAGTACCACTTGTAATTACACCAACAGCAGGATAGTAAGCATCTGCAAATACATTACCATTACCATCTGTAATAGTATATTCTATTTCACCATCCCAATCTCCACTTACAAATTCGAAAGAGTAAGTAGAACCTACTGGTACACCTACAACAAATGTTGCAGCATCACCATCAACAGTATAGCTTGTAGTAACACCATCGACAGTTACGTCGATTGATGCTCCATTCCAACCATCACCATAAGTATCTACACCCTCAATTGTCCAAGTAGGAGTATTAAGAATATCTAAATCTATCATGTATCCATCACTACTTGGAGTTAATGCAGTTCTTACACCAGCAGCTGAAACTCTTAATTGTATACTTTCGTTTGCTTCACAAGAAGAATCAAGAAGTGCAGAAACAGGAATCTCAAAGCTAGTTACATAAGGAGGAACCGTAATTTCGAATCCATCTTGATAGATTCCAGTATCAGCATCCATGTACTGATCACCAGCTTCCATATCATCTTGTTCAACATTACCACTCATCAATTCAATTTTAAATTGAGAAGCTTTGTTAATCGCACGACTTAAAGTAAACGGAATAACAGCACTTTCACCTTCATTAAGTGTTAACGAAGTAACTGAAGTTGTTGCAATAGCTTTGTTATCGTTAGTACCAAACGTTTCATCATCGTTTACACACGATACTGAAGCCGAAGCGACAAACAATAAAGCTAATAATTTAATATATGTATTTTTCATAATTTATTGTGTATTATAGTTTTGTATAAGTATCTACATGATCCAAGTTACCAGCAGAGAATGTAATTTCATACGATAAAGTGAAACTTCCTGTAGCTGGATCTACTTGTCCATCAGGACCTGCTAAGTTTGTTCCTGTAACTTGGTTAGAATAAAACTCCATTAAATTTTGAGCATCAATATTCAAGTCTCCACAAACATCTGTAAATGTTAATCCATGATCAGGTGGAGGTAATTGACCATCAGCCCAAGGACCAGTAGTTCTAGTTTTTAATGTGTTTGGAGCTACAAGTCTAAGGTCTTTAACACCTTGATTTACAGTCACACCATCTTCTCTTACAGAAACAACATTATAATTAAAGTTGTTTAATGCAGATTGACATCCAACAAAAGTTATTCTTAATTGATTACCCAATGCAGAAATTACAGCAGGAGCACCTGTTACAGAATCTAAGTTTAAAATTAATTCTGTTGGTACGTTTGGATCTAGTCCTCCTGTATTAACTAATAGTGGAAATTGTGCAAAACTACCACCTGCAGGAATCACTACTGTACCTGAAGTATCTACAAAATCAAATTCTTGACCTTCAACAGCAGATGAAGCAGGATCGATACTGTAGTTAATAGTTAAATCACTGTTTAAGTTTCCATCAAAACCTCCTAAGAAGTTTATTGGGAATTCTTGTTGAATCGCTCCAACATCTTCGAAATAACTTAATAAAGCTGTTCCGTTTGTAAATCCAACTAGGTAGTTAGATTCACCAAAAGCGTTTAAATTATCCTCTCCAGTAGAATCATCTACAATACAAGAGAAATTTAATGCAGCAATTGCTACTGCGCATAATACTAATTTTAATTTTTTCATTTTTCTAAAGTTTAACAATTTTTAATATTAATTAACATCCCAGAAAATTTTGTCACTAAATGCATCTGAAGTAGCCTGTGAAGGTACGTTTCCAGAGTTAGTTGAAAATTCTGATGCTGGGTAAAGTAATCTAACTGGTCTTGTTGGTCTTTCAGCGATAACAGATAATGGTACATCTGGGAATCCTGTTCTGTTGTAATCGATAAACGATTCAATAGCGTTGAAACCACAAAGTGCAATCCATTTCTGAGTCATGATAGCCTCAATTTTGTTAGAAGAACCATTCCATCCAATTCTATTTGCGTTTTGTGATGCCGTAATGTAAGCTGCAGCATCACCTGGATTTCCTAGTAAATTAAATGATGCAGTAATACCTGCCTCAAACATAGCCTTAGCGTCTCCTGAGATATAACCTCTTTCAATAGCTTCCGCTTGTAAGAAGAAACTTTCAGAAGCTGTAAAGATATAACTGTCTTGATCGAATCCTCTTAATAATCCTGGTCCAGGCTCTGAAAGATCTGTAGGAGCTTGACTATTTTCAGCACCTTGAACTACACCTGTAACACCATTTCCTGGTACTCCTGATGCAGGATCAAAGAAACGCTCTAATCTAGTATCGTTAACTCCTGTTCCTGGTAAAGAACCTACATTGAAATTTGCATCTGTTTGGTTATCACCTTTTAAGAATTTTTCAAAGTACTCAGATGGTACAATAAAGTCACGATCAAAAGTAGGATTTCCTGCTACATCAAAACCATAGTTTGCCCAAAAAGGGTTTAATCTATTAAGTTCATTTACATAACCTGGGTTTAAAGTAGCGTCTGTAGTTACAAAATTGTTATCTAAAGAAGCGAATTCAGTTGCTAAGTAAGTAGCAGTTTCTCCACCCATTTCAGATTGACGTAATAAGATTCTTAATTTTAATGTATTTGCTACTTGAGCCCATCCATTTAAATCACCTTGGAATACAGTATCTTCTGTTCCAACTGGTAAATAATCACCAGAGTTCGCAAAAGTATCTAATGCTAAGTTAATATCTTCAACTAAAGCTCTGTATACAGTTTGAGCATCATCATAAGCAGGTGTTAATACTTCTCCACCTTGTAAAGCTTGCGAGTATGGTGCATCTCCATAAAGGTCAATTATATATTGGAAGTAGTAAGACTTCAATATTCTTGCTATTGCTTTATGGTTACTATACTCATCACCAGGAGTAGCTATAATCGCTTGGTAAGTTCCCATACCTCTGTATAGGTTTTGCCAAATTGATGTATAAAAATTCTGTGTGATGTTTAATCTGAATTCATCTTGAAAACCACCAGTTACATTATTAATATCACCAGCCCATTGGTTCATAAATATACTACCTAATTCACTAGTAGTTACTTCAAATTGTGCTCTTGGTGCCTGAATGGCTCCAGCTAAGAGTAAATCTGGATTTACTAAGTCTGTTGTAAAGTTTACTTCAGATTCGTTGATATCTAAAGTACTCTCACAAGAATTAAACGCTGCTCCTATAAAAAGCAATGCAATTCCTATTTTAAAATATTTTTTCATAATTATTTTTTTTAAAAAGTTAAGTTTAATCCTAAACCAAATGTTCTTGTTGGAGGATAGTTACCAGCTTGCGTAGTAATACCTTGTGCGTTACCTGTAGAGAATCCTGATTCTGGATCATTGTATCCTCTGTTTTCAGCTGGTAAAACCACAAATGGGTTTCTAGCTGTAGCACTTATTCTTAAACCTGAGATAAAAGTATTTTTAAGATAGTCTTTGTTTAAGTCATAACTTAATGATAATTCTCTAACCTTAAATGCAGTTGCATCTAATACGTGGTTTTCACCAACTCCTCTATATAAACCAAAGAAGTTAATGTATGCACCAGCGTTAGGTCCTGCTGAAGGCACACTAGTGTTAGCTTCAAATACTCCTGGAGAAGTTTCGATAGCAGAGTTAGGGAATATAAATTGACCACGACCACCTTGAGCTGTTTCAACAGCGTGACCTGACCATGTTAAGTTAGATTTAGTATCTGAATAAAATACATGTCCTGTTCTATAATCCATAGTCGCTTGTAAAGACCAGTTTTTATAGTTAAAAGCAGTATTTAAGTTTACAGTATGTCTAGGTGTTGTTCTACCAGCAATTTTAAGACCTGAAGCTTCAATTGGATTTCCACTTGTTGGGTCAATTAAAACACGACCTTGAGGATCTCTTTCGTAGTAGTTAGTCTGAATTACTGGGAAAGCTTCACCTTTAATTGCAAATACTTCAGCATATCCTGTAAAACCACCAAGAGATACTTGATCAGCTTGATCAGTAACTTTAGTCACTTCGTTGTTTGTAGTAGAGTAACCTACGTTTACATTCCATTGGATATCATCAGTTTTAATTACTTTAATACCTAAATCAAGCTCAAACGCTGTACCTTTTGTTTCAGCAACGTTTACAGTAGCTCTAGAGATTCCAGAAGCTGCAGAAGCTGCAACACTTGTAATTTGGTCTGTACCTGTAAATGAAGAGTAACTTGCATCAATTGTTAATCTATCTTTAAACATTCCAACATTAGCACCAACTTCAAAAGTTGTTAAAAATTCAGGATTAATTAAAGGATCTGTAATAGTTTGATCTACTACAAATGAGTTTTGACCACCAAATGGGAAACCACCTGCAGTATTAACAAATTGCTGAATAGCATATGTTCCAACTCCACCAGCATTACCTACTTTTACGTAAGCTGCAGTTAACTTCATGTAATTTAATACATCACTCTTCATACCTTCAAAAGCCTTTGTTGGTAAGAATGAAGCACTCACACTTGGGTAAAAGAAAGATTGTTTAGATTTCGCTAATCTTGAAGACCAATCATTTCTACCTGTAACTGTTACAAATAAGAAATCTTTATATCCAAAATCTAAGTTAGCAAATGCAGAAATAGTTGCAGAACTTGCTCTTGTATCTCCACTAAAAGCATCATCAACACCGTTGTTTAAGTTACTAGCTGTATAAATACCAGGTACAGTTAAATCCTGACCACCTACTGTTGTAGAACTGTTTTTGAAATATTGATTGTTTAAACCAATGTTAGCTCCAAATGTTACATCTTCTGTTAAATCGTAGTCTAAGTTTACAAAGAAATCTGTATAGTAAGTACTCTGTCTAAAGTTCTGGAAACTAAAGCTAGAAATTAAAGATCTGTTTGCTCCAGTGTCATCAATAATATTTTGTGGCTCATCGTAAGCATTTTGGAACGATAAAGAATTTCCTTCAAAAACACGAGCATTACTCAATAACTTAAATGAGATATTGTCGTTAACTTTGTAACCTAAGTCACCTTGTAAACTTATGTTATTGTTTTCTTGCTTGTTTCTTTGATTTTGTAAATTCCAGTAAGGATTAGTATAATATGCATTCCAGTGTCCTTCGTTTCCAGAGTTTTCAAAGCTTTGAATAGGAATGTTAGTTGCAGATTGTAATAATTGCGTGTATAAATTACCATTATGTCGCTCTACTGTAGTGTTGGTATAAACTACATTACCACCTGCAGTCCAGTTTCCTGCAGTTTTGCCTGCTCTTAACGTAAAAGTATTTCTTTTTCTTTTGTCATCTTTAACAACAAATTCAGTTTTTACATTTCTTGCTCCTAGCGTAATGTAACCATCAGCACCACCAGAAGAAACAGAAATTGAATTTTGTTTTGTTAAACCTGTTTGAAAGAATTCTTTCATGTGATCTGCTCCTCTTGATTCGTAAGGTGCTGTAATAAAAGTGCCATCTGCTTGAGGTAATCCAACAGGAACAACTTGTCCGTCAAATTCTGGTCCCCATCCACCATTTTCATATATTACATTTTCAAATCCATTACCTAAATCCCATCCTTGACCGTATCTTGTTTGTTTTTCTGGAACGAATGCTACAGTTTCAAAGTCTAGAGAAGAGTTAACTTGAACAGTCATCTTTTCTCCTTTAGTAGTCGTTTTGGTAGTAACAACAATTACACCATTTGATCCTTGTGAACCATACAATGCAGATCCTGCAGCACCTTTAATAACGTTTACTGTTTCAATTTGATTTGGATCTAATGCATTTAATATTCCAGTTGTAGAAATTGCACCATCTATAACTACCAATGCTTGGTTGTTACCTGAGATAGAACGGTTACCACGAAGTACAATTCTAGTTCCACCAGAAACACCATTAGAGTTTTCAGTAATTGTTAAACCAGAAACTTTACCAGATAAACTGTTAACAACACTTGGGTTGTTAGCTTTAACTAGTTCTTCAGTTTTTACTTCTTGGTAAACTGTTGTAATTTCATCTTTCTTTCTCTTGATACCAAGAGCTGTAATCACAACTTCTTCTAGTTGGTTCTCTAACATTGTAAAACTAATGTTGCTTTCCGCACCAACAGTTTTTTCAACAGTGTTACCAACGTAAGAGAAGACAAGTACATCTCCAGTTTTCGCTGAAATTGAATAATTACCGTCAAAATCTGTTGTCGTACCATTACTAGTATCTTTAACAACTACATTTACTCCAGGTAGCGGTAAGTTGTCTCCATCGGAGATTGTACCTGAAATTGTTTTTCCTTGTGCGAACGAGAGTTGCACAACAAACGCTAGTAATAGCGTTAAAATTCCACTAAACTTTGTTTTCATTTTATATTTTATTTGAATTAGTCTTTGCCAAAAATCATAATAAAAAGTTAATTAAACAATAAATTTTGGTTAAAATTTCAATTTTTTTTCAAAAAAAAACTTTTTCGAACTATTTAAAATTAGAAAATAGATACTAAACTTAAGTGAATTTTACTGTTTGAAAACTTAAAACTTTGCTCTTCTGTTTTCCCATTTGCAAAGTTAAATCTTAATAAACCAGCCTTTGTTAATATTCCAAAACCAACTCCAAAACCGTAGAGATTTTCTTTTGTTTCAATTATTCTATTTTCAAAATTAGCGAAATCTATTATTGAGTGCGCATATATACTTTTGCTTAATTGATATCTGTATTCTGTATTAAGTACAATGTACTGATTAGCCGCAATACTGTTTTCTTGGAATCCTCTAATGGAGTTAATGCCGCCAAACCTAAAGAGTTCGTTGTCTAAATATGAACTAGAATTTATTAACGACCCAGTTATTCTTGTGTAAAAGCTGTTTTTGTTATTTAATTGAAAGACATGAAAAGCATCTAGATTTATTCTGTTTTGCTTTTCTTTATTATTTTTTGTTTGTCTTTCTCCTAAACCATATTCCAAATTAAAACTGCTTTTCAATTGAAAAATGGTTTTAAAGTTCTGTCTATTGTTATAGGTATATTTTATGTTGTATAAATTGTTTTTGTAATCTGAAACTAAAGAAAGGGAGTTTATTTCAACATCTAGTAAGTTATTAGATTCCACACTTTCAATTCCGACATAAATACTGTTTTTTGAATTTATTTGATAAAAAACACTAGCTTTTTGATTTACAGTTGTGAATGTGCTGTCCCTTTTTAAAATATTTAACGATAATTCTGTACCAATCGGTGAAGAGAATATGTAAGGAAGGTTTAGGTTAACTTCAAAGTTTTTTTGTTCACTTTCATCACTCTTATACATTAACCTAAAAGATTCACCATAATTAAAATTATTATTGAGTTCTAAATTTAAATAACCGTTAAAATCTAGCTTATTTGTTTCTTCATTTGTGCTAAAACCTAAAAAACCATCAAAAGTATTACTTTGGGATTTTTGAAGGTATATGTATAATGTAGTGGAATCTTTACTGAATAATACTTCAGGATTTTTTGTTTGTTCTGCGAATCGTAAATTACTTAAGTTATCCATCTTACTTTTAATTGATTCTATATTAAAAGTTTTTTCTGGCTTTATTTTTAAAAACCGATTTAAAAATGATTTTGGGAATTTTTCGTAACCTTTAATTACAACTTTGTCTAAACGGCGTTTTTTTTCATCTTTAACAATAATAAGGTTCGCTGTCAAAGTTTTACTGTCTTTTATTTTGAGTTCTGAAAGTTTAATTTTTGTAAAAGGAAATCCGTTGTTTACTATTTGTAGGTTTATAAACTTTAAGGTTTCTTCTAATTTATTTAAAGGAACTGAGAATTGTTTGTTTGAGCTCTTTTCTGTAATGGTTTTTATTAAGTCTTTTTCAATTTCAGTAATATCATAACTAATATCAATGCTTTCATATTTATTGTTTAAGCTGAATTTAACTTGAAAAGAACTATCATTTATTTTTCTAGTAGAGTTTATTTCACTTTCAATATAGCCAGAATTGATTATTTTCTGTTGTAGTGAATCAATTTCGTTTTGGATAGAATTATAATCATTATGAGTTTTTTTGTACTCATGTGTTTCTATAATTTTAGTCTCTTCATCATTTGCACCTATTACATCTAAATTTGTGTTCTGCGCTCTCAATGTAGAAGAGCAAAAACAAGTTATTAATAAAAGAATGGATATGTATTTACACACGAATTTTAGGTATTATATAAGGTGTAAATCTAACGGAAAATCTAAAGATATAATATAGTTTAAAATAGAAATTTAAAAAACTATTGAAAATTAACGAATTAGGGTTTGGATTTAGAAAATTAATTTCTACATTTGCAGCCCTCTTAAAAGAGGTCAATTAAATTTATATATTAAAATATATGCCAACAATTTCACAATTAGTAAGAAAAGGAAGAGCCAAAATAACCAAGAAGAGTAAATCGGCTGCTTTAGATTCTTGTCCACAAAGACGTGGTGTGTGTACTCGTGTTTATACAACGACACCTAAAAAACCAAACTCAGCAATGCGTAAGGTTGCTAGGGTTCGTTTAACTAATGGTAACGAGGTGAATGCATACATTGGCGGTGAAGGACACAATCTACAAGAGCACTCGATAGTATTGGTTAGAGGTGGAAGGGTAAAAGATTTACCAGGAGTTAGATACCACATTGTTCGTGGAGCATTAGATACCGCAGGTGTCGATGGTCGTACACAACGTAGATCTAAGTATGGTGCAAAACGCCCTAAGAAGTAATTTTAAAACTTTAAGAAGAAGACATGAGAAAAAGAGCAGCAAAAAAAAGACCGCTTTTACCAGATCCACGATTTAACGACCAGTTAGTAACACGTTTTGTTAATATGATGATGTGGGATGGAAAGAAGTCAGTAGCTTTCAAAGTATTTTACGATGCAATTGATATTGTAGAGTCAAAAAAAACAGATGAAGAAAAAACAGCTTTAGAGATATGGAAAGATGCATTATCTAACGTTATGCCTCACGTTGAAGTACGTAGTCGTAGAGTTGGTGGAGCAACATTTCAAATTCCTAACCCAATACGTGCAGACCGTAAGGTTTCTACTGCAATGAAATGGCTTATTAGTTATTCAAGAAAGAGAAACGAAAAATCTATGGCGCAACGTCTAGCATCAGAAGTTTTAGCAGCAGCTAAAGAAGAAGGAGCTGCAGTTAAGAAAAGAGTTGATACTCACAAAATGGCTGAAGCAAATAAAGCATTCTCTCACTTTAGATTTTAATAAGAAATGGCAAGAGATTTAAAATTCACAAGAAACATAGGAATCGCAGCTCATATTGATGCTGGTAAAACAACAACAACAGAGCGTGTCCTTTATTATACCGGAGTTTCACATAAAATTGGTGAAGTGCATGATGGTGCTGCAACAATGGACTGGATGGAGCAAGAGCAAGAACGTGGTATTACTATTACCTCTGCTGCTACAACTTGTACATGGAAATTTCCACTAGAAAACGCAGAGCCTACTCCAGATACAATGGATTATCATTTTAATATAATTGATACTCCTGGACACGTAGATTTTACTGTAGAAGTAAATAGATCTTTACGTGTATTAGATGGTTTGGTGTTTTTATTTAGTGCAGTAGATGGTGTTGAGCCACAATCTGAAACTAACTGGAGATTAGCAGATAACTATAAAGTACCTAGAATAGGTTTCGTTAATAAAATGGACCGTCAAGGATCAGACTTTTTAGGTGTTTGTCAACAAGTAAAAGATATGTTAAAGTCTAACGCGGTGCCAATCGTTTTAAATATTGGTGACGAAGAAGATTTTAAAGGTATTATAGATTTAGTAAAGAATCGCGCCATTATATGGCATGATGAAACTCAAGGAGCAACTTTCGATGTTATCGAAATCCCTGAGGATATGAAAGAAGAAGCTCGTAAATACCGTGCACTTTTAATTGAAGAAGT
>ENA-OUOG01001231-OUOG01001231.1-marine-metagenome-genome-assembly--contig:-NODE-1231-length-30298-cov-5.099997_pt1 | contig 30298 bp, 25 predicted proteins | sample MGYA00248635_ERZ508505 | MGnify/ENA primary metagenome ERZ508505 (study PRJEB26176, sample SAMN06267871) | marine metagenome | isolation source: Saanich Inlet, British Columbia, Canada | place: Pacific...
TGCGGCTATAGCGCGTTTTTTCATCGTGGTCCCCTTAGCCTCATTCGACAGCGTTTCACCGCTTTTGACGAAGAATCTCGCGCGCGCCTAGTCTTATTTCTTTCCCTCACACCCATGTGAGAGGGGCGTTACCGCATCACCAAAACGGGGGCTTTGCAGGATTGGATCATCTGCGTGGTGGTTGAGCCGATCATCAATTGGCGCACACGACTGTGGCCATAGGCCCCCATCACCAAGAGATCATGGGCAGCGCCACTGCTGCTGTCACTGTCACAGAGCCGCGCAAGCAGGTGCTCGGGCTCGCCCGCCTCGATCAGGGTGTCTGCGCCCATGCCTGCCGCGGTTAGACGATTTTTTGCCGCCTCAAGCGCCGTGATCTGTTCGGCGCTTGGTGTTCCCGCAAAAACCAAAGTGACGGCGCGCTTTGAAAACGCGGGCAAAGTGGCGACATAATCGACTGCCTTTGTGGCAGAGGCCCCACCATCAAATGCGATCAAAAGTTTTGAAATAGGGGCAAAGCTGCGATTGGCGATGAAGACGGGGCGGTGCGCGCTGCGCAAAATCCGTTCTAGGTTTGACCCCAAATGCGCCATGGCGTGGCTTGCAGCCTCGCCACGTTTGCCGATCATGATCATTTCAGCCGCTTGTTCTTTGTCAGCCACCGTATCGACAAGATCCCCCTGCCGCAGGCGGGTTTCGACCTCGACCCCCTGGGCGCTGATAAGGGCGGCGGCATCCTCTAGCACAGCGCGGCCTTGCTCTTGAGCCAATTTCGCGCGGACTTCGTCCATTTGTGACAGCTCGGCCAAAAGACGGCTGCGCGCACCAAGGCGAATTGCGCCGCTATAATCCCCCCGATCATGCCCCGACCGGCGACCTAAGATGTGATAAAGCTTGACCTTCCACGCGTTCTGCCCCGCAATCCATGCTGCGTAATGGCACAGGCTTTCGGAATAGGCCGAGGCATCCACAAGCGCCATCAGGTTTGGTTTATCGGTCATCACACAATCCCCTTAATGGCCCGTCAGCGCATCCAAAGCGCCAGGTTTGTCATGAATGGCAAGTTTATCAACGATGGTCTCTGAGGCCTCGTTTAGGCCGATGACCTCAACCTCAGCACCCTCACGGCGGAATTTCAAAATCGCCATATCCAAGGCTGCTACGGATGAAATATCCCAGATATGGGCATGGGTCAGATCAATGGTGACACGATCCAAGGCTTCGCGGAAATCAAAGGCCTTCATAAAATCTTCGGAGGAGGCAAAGAAAAGCTGGCCTTCAATCCGATAGTTGCGATGGCGTCCATCGGCAGTGATGCTCGATGTAACGCGAAAGAGCTGCGAGATTTTCCAGGCAAAGAAAATGCCAGACAGAAGCACCCCAACCAAAACGCCAATCGCAAGGTTGTGCGTGTAAATCACAAAGAACACGGTCGCCAACATCACGATAGAGGAGGATTTGGGATGCTCGCGCAAATTGGTGATGGATGACCATGAAAATGTGCCAATCGACACCATGATCATAATCGCGACCAAGGCGGGCATGGGGATAATCGCCACGATGTCACCAAGCGAGACGCAGAGGATCAACAAGAAAATTCCCGCCACAAAGGTCGAAAGCCGTCCGCGCCCGCCTGATTTTACATTGATAATCGACTGCCCGATCATGGCGCAGCCCGCCATCCCGCCGATGAACCCGGTGGCAGAATTGGCCAGACCTTGGCCGATGCATTCTTGATTGCGATCTGACGCTGTGTCGGTCAGATCATCCACAATCTGCTGTGTCATCAGGCTTTCCAGCAGGCCCACAACCGCAACGGCGAGTGAATACGGGAAAATGATCTGCAATGTTTCAAAAGTCAGCGGGATATCAGGGATCAAAAATACGGGCAGCGTGTCAGGCAATTGCCCCATATCGCCTACAGTGCGCACATCCCACCCCATGAAGACACATAGCGCCGTCAACACGATGATCGTGACAAGGGGCGATGGAACAGTCCGCGTCAGGTGCGGAAATAGATAGATGATCGCAAGCCCCGCCGCGACCAAGGGATAGGTCAAAATCGGCACATTGCGCGGGTCAAGTTCGGGCAATTGCGCCATGAAGATCAAAATGGCCAAGGCGTTCACAAAGCCCGTCATGACGGATTTTGAAACAAAGCGCATCACATAGCCAAGCCGTAAAAGACCCGCCATGATTTGCAAAAGGCCCGCCAAAACAGTGGCCGCCAAGAGATATTGCAGCCCGTGATCGCGCACCAAGGTCACCATCAAAACGGCGGTGGCGGCGGTGGCCGCCGAAATCATGCCAGGTCGCCCGCCTGTGATTGCGCAAATCACAGCGATGGAGAAACTGGCGTAAAGACCTACTTTGGGGTCAACACCCGCAATGATGGAAAAGGCGATTGCCTCAGGGATCAGGGCCAAGGCCACAACCAATCCTGACAAAAGATCGCCACGGATATTATGCGTCCATTCATGGCGGTAATGCGCGAGAGATATCATCAAATCTAGTCCCTTGCCGGCCTTGGAATGCCAAGGCGGGGTCATGTCCGATCAGCGTGATCAAGCGTTGATTTTGGCCGCGAGGGGCCAGTGCGCCCCTATGCTGTTCGGGCGGGTTTTAGGGGGAAAAGCCGAACTTGCCAAGCCCAGAGGGCAAAGTCGCATTTTGGCTTGAGTTCGTGATGGCCGATGCTAACTCTGCCAGACATGCAGTATAGCCGTGCCATAAATCCTGATCCCACCGCTTTTGCGGATGTGTTTTTGAAAAGCTTCACCGCCTCTGAAGGGGCGGAGGAGGGGGAATTTGTTTCAGCACTCGCCGCTGACTTGATCAAAACTACCCCAAAAAATGACATTGCAGCCTTTACCGCCCATGAGGGCGATCTGTGCGTGGGCGCGGTGATTTTCACGCGGCTCTATTTTCCGCAGACGAGTAGGATTGTGTTTTTACTCTCGCCAATGGCGGTATTGCCAAACCATCAGGGGCAGGGCGTGGGGCAGGGGTTGATTGCCTGCGCCCTGTCACAGTTGGTGGGCGATATCGTGGTGACATATGGTGACCCTGCGTTTTACGGAAAAACGGGGTTTGCGGCCATTGACCCTGTGGTTTTGCCCGCACCTTACCCGTTAAGCCAACCGCAAGGGTGGATTGCACAATCCTTGACAAAGGCCCCGATTTTACCGCTAGAAGGCCCCGCAACCTGCGCGCCTGCCTTGCAAAACCCCGCATATTGGTAGGCCCCACCACCAACGCGGTAATGATGTGACCCAGACCCTCACCCACAATGCCCGCCTCAGCGTGGCGCCCATGATGGATTGGACGGATCGGCATTGTCGTTATTTCCATCGTCTGATGTCGCGTCACGCTTTGCTTTATACCGAAATGGTGACCTCCGCCGCTTTGGTGAATGGGGAGGCTTCACGGCATTTGACCTATGATGCGGCCGAGCATCCCGTTGCGCTGCAATTGGGGGGTTCTGATCCTTTTGAATTGGCGCAGGCGGTGAAAATTGCTGCGCCCTATGGGTATGATGAGATCAATCTCAACGTGGGGTGCCCGTCTGATCGGGTGCAATCGGGCTGTTTTGGGGCGGTTTTGATGAAGACCCCACAGCTTGTTGCTGATTGCGTGCGGGCCATGCAGGATGCTGCGACTGTCGAGGTGACTGTGAAATGCCGCATCGGGGTGGATGATCAAAACCCCGCCGAGATTTTGCCCGCCTTTTTGAAACAGATGGCAGAGGCAGGGGTCAGGCGTCTGACAATTCACGCACGCAAAGCGTGGCTTGAGGGGCTAAGCCCCAAGGAAAACCGCACCATCCCGCCGCTTGATTACGCCTTGGTGCGGCGCATGAAGGAAGAATTTCCGAACCTGCATCTATCAATCAATGGCGGTGTTGAGGATCTAGACGCGGTCGCATCCCACTTTAGGGATGGTCTTGATGGGGTGATGGTTGGGCGCGCGGCCTATCATAGCCCCTATGTGATCTTGGGCCACGCGGATGCAGTGATTTTTGATGACCCGCGCATAGCGCTGTCGGCGCATGAGGTGGCCGATGCGATGATCCCCTATGCCGAGCGCCATATCGCGCAAGGCGGGCGGTTGCATCATGTGACGCGTCATATATTGGGACTATTTTCGGGGCAGCCTGGCGCGCGCGCATGGCGGCGCATTTTATCGACCGAGGCACAAACAGCCGATGCAAGTCCCAAGGTGATTGCGCGCGCGATGCAAATGATGAGTGAGCCTGCCTAGTTTGGCACCCGTGCCGCGCGCCCGCCACGGCGCTTGGTCAAAAGATTTGCACGGCTTGGCAGGGCCTTCATGATGTCAGCGCGTTCTTCGGGTGACTTGCGGCCCCATGTGCTGATTTCATCAATCGTGCGATAGCATCCTGTGCAAATCCGTTCGGTCGGATGAACAAGGCAGATTTTTATGCAAGGCGAAGCGATTTCTTCGCGCGACCAAACCTCATCCACCATTGCCTGCCCTGCCTCTATTCTGCGCTGCGGATGACCCGCATGCGATCTAGTGATCCTTGCAATATATAGCTTGCAGCGACCGCATCAATCACCTCGGCGCGACGTTTTCGGGACGTATCCGCCTCTAAAAGCGCCCTTTCGGCGGCCACAGTGGATAATCTTTCATCCCAAAACGCGGCAGGCAAATGCGACAGGCCCTCAAATCGGCCAATATTGCGCAAAAAAGCGCGGGTTGATTGGGCGCGCGGGCCTTCGCTGCCATCCATATTGCGGGGCAGGCCAAGGATCAGGCCGCGAATATCGCGTGCCGCCACCAGTTTCGCCAATTCGGCGGCGTCTTGGGTGAATTTCTCGCGCCTGATTGTGACCAAAGGGGTTGCAACGCTTTGGAACAAATCACTGATGGCAATGCCAATGGTTTTGGTGCCAAAATCCAAACCCAAAATCGCGGCGGGCGGCGCTGTGGCCGCGGCAAAGTCGTGAAGGTCGACAAAACCCTCGGTCATTGGGACAGGCCTGCCTCGGCAGTGTCCAGCACTGTTGCAGCGCCGTCTTGGCCCGCAAAATTTGCGCGCGCCTCAGCCAGAATCGTGCGCGCTTCATCAAGGCGGCCCAAAACACCCAAGGCCGTAATCAGCTGTGCATATTCTTCAACAGTGCCACCCTCATTGGCCAAACGGGCCGATAAATTGCCAACCATGCCCTCAATCATTGCAGCGCGATCTTCGGCGCTCATTTGAGCAGCGGCTTCCATTTGCGCAGCATCGGGGCCGCGAAGAGTGGCGTCTTCACGGCGGGGTTGAGGCAGGTCATCCACATTGATGGGATCACCCGCAAGGAAGGCCACTTCTTCAATCTGCAAACGGATGGGTTCAAGCCATGGTGCATCAGACGTGCTTTCGGCCAAAAGAGTGCGCCAGATTGTATAGGCCAGATCAGGGCGGCCCCCTTGGGCATACATGAGGCCCATGTAATAGCGCGCGGTTCCATTGCGTGGCTCTTGCGCGATGGTCTCGGTCAACATGGCTTCAGCCTCGGGCGAAACATACCCGCCCGCCGCCAAAATCATCATTTCCGCCAGATTGGCCCTTGCGGCCACGCCCTCGGGGCTTTCTGGGGCAAGCAGGCCGACAAGCTGTTCTTGCGCGGCCACGGCAGCTTCGAAATTGCCAAGGCGCAACTCGTTTTCCGCCAAGAGGCGCCACCCTGTTGGGTCATCGCGCCGCTCCGTCATAATCGCGCGCAGACGTTCAACCAAGGCCTCAAGTTCTGGGTTTTCGGGGATGGCAGGGCGGGCCGACACCGAAGCCTCGGCTACCGCCTCGGCCTGTGAGGGGCGGGTGGCGCGATTTTCTTCGATGCGCTCAATGCGGTTTGTAATCGGCATATCCGGATAATTGGGCACCCCCAATTGCGCATAGACCAAGACCGCAAGGGCCAATGTCGCAACCAAACCCACAGGGATCAAAACCTTGCCATGGGTAAGGCCCGTTCCCGCCTCTTGGGCCGCTTGCAGGGCGCGGTCTGCCTCAATCAGGCGGCGCGAAACTTCGGCGCGGGCGCGTTCTGCATCTTGCGGCGATAGCACGCCACGCGCTTCATCGCGCTCAAGTTCCTGCAATTGGTCGCGATAGACCTGCACATCATAGGCTTCGGTTGGGGTTGTCGCGGATACGCCGCGCAGAAAAGCACGCAGCAAAATCAAGATAGCTGCCACAGAAATTGCAGCAGTTGCGATCCAGAAAACCATCAAGCCTATTCTCCCGCGAAATGTCGTCTTGGCTCAGATGTAAGCCCTTGGCCCGCAGATCAAAAGGATAATCGTGACACAAAGCCGCGACCATCTTGCGCAGGCCCGCAAAGCACGGCAAGAAATGCAGGAATTGCGTTTTGCATCTGGTCGTTTTTGCGCGCAAATATGCCGCCCGCAGTATCCTTTTGCGTCCCGAACAGGGCCAAACAGGGGCAAGTTTTCAGGAGTGTCTTTCGCCATGCGCCACTATTCTGTCTTTGCCATCGTCAAAGAGGCATTGGGATATCACCAAGGTTGGGAACGCGCGTGGCGCAACCCAACACCAAAGGCCCAGTATGACGCGATCATCATCGGCGCAGGCGGCCATGGTTTGGCCACGGCCTATTATTTGGGTAAGAATTTTGGCATCACCAATGTAGCGGTGATTGAAAAGGGCTGGCTTGGCGGCGGGAACACGGGGCGCAACACCACGATCATTCGCTCGAACTATCTCCAAGACCCATCTGCCGCGATCTATGAGAAATCGCGCAGTCTGTATGAAACCCTGAGCCAAGATTTGAATTATAACATCATGTTCAGCCCGCGCGGCGTGATCATGTTGGCGCAGACCGAGCATGAAAAGCGCGGCTATTTGCGCACGGCGCATGCAAATTCGCTGCAGGGCGTTGAGACACGCTTCATCACCCCGCGCGAGGTCAAAGAACTGTGCCCGATCATCCATCTTGAGGGGCCGCGTTATCCTGTTTTGGGCGGTCTGTGGCAGGCGCGCGGCGGCACGGCGCGCCACGATGCGGTGGCATGGGGCTATGCGCGGGCCTGTTCCGCGATGGGGATGGACATCATCCAACAATGCGAGGTCACAGCCATCCACCGCGAAAATGGCGCGGTCAGCGCGATTGAAACCACCAAGGGCCGCATTGGGTGCAATAAATTGGGCATCGTAGTGGCGGGTCATTCCAGCCATGTGGCCGATATGGCAGGCTTCCGTCTGCCCATTGAATCGGTCGCGCTGCAGGCGCTGGTGTCTGAACCTATTAAGCCCTGCATGGATGTGGTGGTTATGGCCAATACGGTGCATGGCTATATGAGCCAATCCGACAAGGGCGAGATGGTCATTGGCGGCGGCGCGGATGGCTATAACAACTACACACAGCGCGGCTCTTTCCAGCATATCGAGGAAACAGTGCGCGCCTTGGTCGAGACATTCCCGATGATTTCGCGCCTTAAGATGCTGCGCCAATGGGGGGGGATTGTTGATATGACGGGGGATCGTTCCCCGATTATCTCGAAAACCCCTGTTGAGAATTGCTTTATCAACTGCGGTTGGGGCACGGGCGGGTTCAAGGCTATCCCCGGATCAGGTTGGGCGATGGCGGAACTTATGGCCAAAGGGCATTCACCTTTGGCCGATGAGTTTGGCCTAAACCGCTTCCGCGAGGGCCGCTTCATTGATGAAAGCGTGGCCGCAGGGGTGGCGCATTGATGCCTGCCTTGATGTTTAAGATTTACCAAAGCGAGGTTCAGCTATGCTGCTTTTGACCTGCCCTTATTGCGGTGTCTCCGCCGATGAGACTGAACTTTCCCCAGGCGGTGAGGCGCATCTCAAACGCTTTGGCCCTGGATCTTCGGATGAGGATTTTGAAGGCTATTTGTTCATGCGGCACAACCAAAAGGGCGTGCATTTTGAACGCTGGCGGCACACATATGGCTGTGGCAAATGGTTCTTGGCGGCGCGCTGCACCGCGACCCTAGAGGTGTTTGGAACCTATAGCGCACAAACGCCCGAACCCCCCAAAGAGATTATTGCAAAGATACAGGCAAAACGCCCTGATTGGAGCCTGACATGAGCCATCGTTTGCCTCAAGGCGGCCGTCTGATCGACAAGGCCCGCACGGTTTCTTTTGAATTTAACGGCCAGAAAATGCGTGGGCTTGCGGGCGATACGCTGGCCTCTGCGCTTTTGGCGGAAGACCAGATGTTGGTGGGCCGCTCGTTCAAATATCACCGCCCGCGCGGTATTGTGGCCTCGGGCGCGGAAGAACCAAACGCGCTTGTCGGTTTGGGCCGTGATGCGCGGTTTGAGCCGAACCAACGCGTGACCACCACCGAATTGTTCGAAGGACTTGAGGCGCAAAGCCAAAACCACTGGCCAAGCCTTGAGAACGATATCGGCGTGGTGAATAATTACCTCGCGCGGTTCTTGCCTGCGGGCTTTTATTACAAGACATTCATCCACCCGCGCCCGTTTTGGAAGCATGTGTTTGAACCCATCATCCGCCAATCCGCGGGTTTGGGCAAAGCCCCCAAAGATCGCGATGCAGATCGTTACGAGCATTTCTACGCCCATGTTGATCTGCTGATCATTGGCGGTGGGATTGCAGGGCTTCAGGCTGCGTTGGACGCAGGCAAGCAAGGCAAGCGGGTGCTTTTGGTTGAGCAAACCGCCCATTGGGGTGGCCGCGCGCCTGTCGATGGGATCGAATTGGGCGGTAAATCTGCCGATGACTGGATCACCGCAACATTGGCGGCCCTTGGCAAGATGAAGAATGTCACCTTGCGCAACCGCACTATGGGGGCAGGGGTCTATGATCACGGTTATGCCTTGGCCTATGAGCGCGTGACGGATCACGCGCCGAGCGTTGATGCCCCCCGTCATCGGTTGTGGCGTATTCGCGCCGCACGCATCATCACCGCGACAGGTGCGATTGAGCGCCCGCTGTCTTTTGCAGGCAATGATATTCCGGGCGTGATGTTGGCGAGCGCCTTGCGCGATTACATCGTCAATTATGGCGTGGCTGCGGGCAAGCGTATCGTGATCGCCACCAATAATGATGATGGCTATCGCAGTGCTTTGGTCGCCAAAGAGGCGGGTCTTGAGGTTGCAGCCGTTATCGACCCACGCCCCGATGCGACAGGCGATTTGATTGAAGCCGCCCGTTCTGCGGGGATTGCGATCAAGCAGGGGATGGCCATTGCAGAGGCGCAAGGGGGCAAGCGTGTCACGGGCGTAAAAATCTGCGCGCAAGACAGTGATGGCAGCACGGGCGAGGTCATCGCCTGTGATGCGGTCGGCATGTCGGGCGGATGGTCGCCTGTGGTGCATTTGTGGTCACATTGCGGTGGCAAGCTGATTTGGGATGAGGCGCAGGCCTGCTTCCGCCCCGATCCCACACGCCCGCCGCTCAGCCATGATGGCGAAGGGTTTGTTTTTGTGGCAGGGGCGGCAGACGGGCATTCCACTGCAGCAGCCTCTTTGAAATCCGCGCAGGCGGCTGTTGCGGCCGCCACGGGCCAAGCGGTGAAATCGCGCCTGCCCAAAGTGGTGGAGCCTGAATTGGGGGCCTTGGCCCCGATTTGGATCATGCCCGCCCGCGCACCCATTCAGAAACGCGCAAAAATGTGGCTTGATTTCCAAAACGATGTGAAAGTGTCTGACGTTCAGTTGGCCGCGCGCGAGGGCTATGAAAGCGTTGAGCATACCAAACGCTATACCACATTGGGTATGGCGACTGATCAGGGAAAGCTTAGCAATATCAATGGCCTTGCGGTGCTTGCTGATGCGCTTCAGGCGCAAATCCCTGCTGTGGGAACCACCACCTTCCGCCCACCCTATACGCCCATTTCCATGGGGGCCATCGCAGGCGAGGCGCGTGGTGCGGTGTTCCAACCGCTGCGCCGCACCCCGATCTTTGACTGGCACGTTGAACATGGCGCTGATTTTGAGCCCGTGGGTCAATGGCGGCGCCCCTATTGCTATCCACGGGCGGGCGAAGATCGCCACGCAGCCGTGACCCGCGAGATCAATGCCACCCGCGGCTCGCTTGGTCTGCTTGATGCATCGACCTTGGGCAAGATCATCGTCAAAGGGCCTGATGCGGGGCGGTTCATGGATATGCTCTACACCAATATGATGAGCACCCTGAAACCGGGCCGCTGCCGTTATGGTCTTATGTGCAATGAGAACGGCTTTTTGATGGATGACGGCGTTGTGGCGCGTCTCGATGAAGAGACGTTCCTCGTGCATACCACCACAGGCGGGGCTGATCACATCCACGCGCACATGGAAGATTGGCTGCAATGCGAATGGTGGGACTTTAAGGTATACACGGCCAATGTGACCGAAAGATGGGCACAGGTGGCCGTGGTTGGCCCAAATGCGCGCAAGCTGTTGGAAAAGCTCGGCTCTGACACGGATTTGTCGGCAGAAGCACTGCCCTTTATGGCGTGGACAGATGCGAAAATCGGCGGGTTTGAGGCGCGGGTGTTCCGCATTTCCTTCTCGGGTGAGCTGTCCTTTGAAATCGCTGTTCCTGCAAGTCAGGGATTGGATTTCTGGAAAAGCCTGATTGAGGCGGGCGCAGAATGGAACATTACCCCCTATGGCACCGAAGGGCTGCATGTCATGCGGGCTGAAAAGGGCTTTATCATGATCGGGGATGAAACCGATGGAACGGTAATCCCACAGGATTTGGGCCTTGATTGGGCGATTTCCAAAAAGAAAGAGGATTATTTGGGCAAACGCGCACAGGCGCGGAGTTTCATGGATAATCCTGATCGGTGGAAATTGGTCGGTCTTGAGACGCTGGATGGTGGGGTTCTGCCAGATGGTGCCTATGTGATCCGCGCAGGCAAAAACGCCAATGGCCAGAACAATGTCCAAGGGCGGGTGACATCGACCTATTATTCACCAACCCTAAAACGCGGGATCGCAATGGCGCTGATCCATAATGGCCCTGATCGCATGGGCGAAGTGGTGAATCTCACCGATGGTAAGGGTGGTCAGATCAAGGCACGGATTTGTTCGACCATCTTCTTTGATCCCGAGGGGGAGAAGCAAAATGTCTGATCTCAGCACCCTAACACCTTATGTCAGCGTCAGCGAACTGCCGCTGCAAGGGATGATCACCTTGCGCGCAGATCTGTCCCAGAAAACAGTGGCGACAGCGGTCAAGGCCATTACGGGCCTTGCCATGCCCGCCCCGCGCGCAATCCTCGAGAAGGGCGCCTATGGGGTCGCATGGATGTCACATGACGAGGTCATGATCCTCTGCCCCTATGCGGAATGCGCGGCCCATGTCGCCACCTTGGACAAGAAATTGGCCAAGCTGCATCATTTGGCGCTGGATATGTCCGATGCGCGCGCGGTGTTTGAGATCACCGCACCCACAGCGGGCGCATTGCGCGATTGTTTGGCCAAATTGATGCCCGCAGATTTTCATCCCGACAGTTTTGGGGTCGGTGAATTGCGCCGCAGTCGCGTGGCACAGGCCGCTGCCGCAGTTTGGCTGACCGATCCAAAAACAGCACGGCTTTTTGCGTTTCGTTCGGTCAAACAATATGTCCATGACCTGCTGCGCGTCTCTGGCGCAAAAGGCGGCGAGGTGGGGTATTTCTGATCTGCCCCCCCTTGACCTTTGGGGGCGATGCCCTCCATCTGTGGTCTAGAAATTGAAACCGCGAGACGAGGGGATAAACCCATGGCTTTTACACTTCCTGACCTGCCCTATGCCCATGATGCGCTTGCCGCAAAGGGGATGTCGGCCGAGACATTGGAATTCCACCACGACCTGCACCACAAGGCCTATGTCGATAATGGCAATAAGCTGATTGCAGGCACCGAATGGGAAGGCAAATCTGTTGAAGAAATCATCACAGGCACCTATCAGGCAGGCGCTGTGGCCCAAAACGGCATCTTCAACAATGCAAGCCAGCATTGGAACCATGTGCAGTTCTGGGAAATGATGGGGCCAGGGTCATCGGCCATGCCATCGGAATTGGAAAAGGCACTGGTTGACAGCTTTGGCTCGGTTGATCAGTTCAAGGCTGATTTCGCCGCCGCAGGCGCGGGTCAGTTTGGCTCTGGCTGGTGCTGGTTGGTGCAGGACAAAGACGGCAGCCTCAAGGTCACCAAGACCGAAAACGGCGTGAACCCGCTCTGCTTTGGTCAAACAGCCCTTCTGGGCTGCGATGTGTGGGAACATTCCTATTACATCGACTACCGCAACAAGCGCCCTGCCTATTTGGACAATTTCCTGAACAACCTCGTGAATTGGGAAAACGTGGCCTCTCGGATGGGCTAAGCCCTTTGAAGGCAGCGTTCATTGAACCAATAACCCCTCGCGAAAGCGGGGGGTTTTTTCTTTTCCCGTCAGATTTAATGCAAAGGTGGGCATCGATCGCAAATGCCCCCCCTTGACCTCCCCCGTAATCCCCCCTCACATGTGATCATAATCACAGAACCGAAGGCGATGCTTCATGACAGAGGCCACCAAAGGCGTTTTGGCGATGGTGGGGGCCTGCGTGATTTGGGGCTTCTCCGCGCTTTATTATAAATTACTGTCGGACATTACTTCCTCAGAAGTCCTTGCGCACCGCACGATATGGTCAGCTGTTTGCTTTGTTATAGTTTTATCAATCCAGTCCCGTCTTGGCGAATTGCGCGTCGTGCTTTCTAACAAACGTTCGTTATCTCAAGTATTTGCTGCTGCAGTTTTGGTTTCAACAAATTGGTATTTTTTTATCGTTTCGGTAAATCTTGGCCATCTGATGCAAAGTTCGCTCGGTTTTTATATATTTCCGCTGGTGGCCGTAGCGCTTGGGGCATTCATTTTAAAAGAGCCGTTTACGAGATCAAAGAAGATCGCTGTATTGTTGGCGGGACTTGCGGTGGTACAACTAACCTTAGGCTTGGGTGTCGCGCCCTGGATTTCATTGATTTTGGCATTCAGCTTCGGTTTTTATGGCTTAATCAAACGTCACGTAATTGCTGGACCCGTAGTTTCGGTGACAGCAGAGGTATCACTACTGATGCCACTCGCTATGGCATACCTTGCATGGCTCTATTCTACCAAAAGTGGCTTTTCTCCCGACCTTACAGAATTGATTTTATTGATACTGTCAGGGCCGCTGACGGCTATACCGATGATACTTTTTTCTTATGCTTCGAAACGTACTGCATTATCGACAATCGGATTAGTGCAATATCTTAATCCCACAATACAATTCAGCGTGGCTGTTCTCATTTTTGGCGAAGCTATGACGCTTTGGCATACAATTACGTTTCTAATGATCTGGTCAGGACTCGCAATCTATTCGGTAGGGGCTATGCGCCCTCAGGCAGCGCGATAGGCAGAGAGCCGCGCCAAAGTGTCGGCAGGCGTATCTACCGTTTCAACAAAGCCCAACAGGCTGGCATCGGCAAAGCCGTCTGTGACCATATGGTGCAACAGATGGGTCAGCCTGTCCCAATAGCCTGCGGTGTTCATGAGGATAATGGGCTTATCATGGAGTCCCAATTGCCGCCATGTCAGCACTTCAAAAAACTCGTCCAAGCTACCAGCGCCGCCTGGCATCATCACGACCGCATCGCAATTCATGAACATCACCTTTTTGCGCTCATGCATTGTCTCGGTGATGACAAAACGCGTCAGGTCGCGTTTGCCGACCTCGCGGGCCATCAGATGGGTTGGGATGACCCCGAATGTGTCACCACCTGCTTCTTGCGCGGCGCGGGCGATATGCCCCATCAGCCCAACATCACCAGCCCCGTAAACAAGGCGCATTCCCGCCTTTGCAATCCCAAGGCCTAAGTCGCGCGCGGCCTTTGCATAAAGGGGATTTGCCCCGTCCCGCGCGCCACAAAAGACACAAACTGAAAAATCGCGCATCGGGCCTATCCTTTGGTTTTTGCATATTGGGTTGGTTCTGTGATAGCCGCCTTCGGCAAAGGGCTCAACTGTTGCGGCGATGTCAGTGTGACACAGTTTTGTGACAGATAGGTTTCGCAACATCTTGCGGATGGTGCCAAGCGTGGTGCAATATCTGCGCAAGCCCTTGGGTTTGGGGATAAATCTATACGCCCGCAATGCGGTGCGATCATGAAGGTAGAAAATATGGCAAACGGGTCAAAAATGGCGGGCGGCTTGTCGGGGGTTGGGATGGGCATTATTGCCCTTGCCATCGCCGCTTTGGGTTTTTTGGGCTGGCAAGTGGTGAACGAAGACCGCGCTGGTGAAGAGGCCGTAGCAGAGGCACCCGCCGTGGCAGATGACGCCACAAGCAGCACAGAAGCGCCAGAGCCCGCAGAAGAAGCGGCTGCGGAAGAGGCCAGTTCAGAGGCCACCGAGGAAACCGCCGCCACTGAGGAAACTGCCGCCACGGAAGAAACTGCAAGCGTAGAAACTGCAAGCGAAGAAACCGCTGCGCCCGAGACATCTTCGGCTGCGCAAGTTGCGGCTGATGTCGCTGAGGCCGTGGTGACGACCACGCCTGTTTTGGATGTCATCCGTGTCTCGCCCGATGGCATGACCGTGATCGCCGGCAGCGCGATGCCAAATGCCGAGATTTATCTCTTGCTCGATGGGGTTGATAACGCAGATGCCACTGCGGACCGTGCGGGCAATTTCGTGCTTTTGTCCAAACTTGCCCCTTCGGACAGTCCGCGTCTTTTGTCGGTCGAAGCGACCGATGAGACAGGTGCGCGGGTGGCTGCAGCACAAACCTTGGTCGTGGCGCCGATTGCCGCGCCAGTGACTGTTGCAGAGGCCACAGACGAGGCGGAAACAGTGACCCAAAGCACCACAACGCCCATCGTTTTGCAATCAGACGGGCAGGGCGTTTCCCTGGTGCAGGGTGGCAGCGCCGATGGCGTGGCCCTCAGCATTGACACGGTCAGCTATTCCAGTGCGGGGGATGTTCAAATTGCGGGGCGTGCCGATAGCGGCGCTGCTTTGCGGGTTTACCTCAACAACGCGCTTGTGGCTGAGGTGACAGGCGGTGACGATGGCACATGGCGCGCCGATGTCGCCAATGTTGCCGCAGGGGCCTATGATCTGCGCGTGGATCAACTGGCCGCGGATGGCACAGTCATCGCGCGGTCTGAAACCCGCTTTATCCGCGAGGCTGCGGCTGAGATTGCAGATGCCGCAGGTGGCGCGCAAAACGCCATTCGTGTGGTAACGGTTGAACGCGGCTTTACGCTTTGGGGAATTGCCGAAAATATGCTGGGGTCTGGCTTTGACTATGTTCAGATTTTCAATGCCAACCGCGACCAAATTCGGGATCCCGATCTGATTTATCCGGGTCAGGTCTTCACCATCCCTGCGCAATAGGTCGCGGGGGCAGGGGCGGGATCGCTCAAGCGGGGCTCTGGTCATCAGCGCCCCGCTTCTTTACGTTTGGGTCACCTGACCAAATCCGAGTCTCCAAATAATGACCGCACCACATACAAACGGGCCAGCGATTGATCCTGAAAGTCGCGCCTCTAGCATGATCACCTTGCGCAAGGTGGGGCCCTATCTCTGGCCCAAAGAGATGCCATGGGTAAAATATCGGGTTGTTTTTGCCCTTGCCGCCTTGGTGGTTGCTAAATTGGTCGCGGTTGCGGGGCCTTTTGCCTACAAGGCTGCTGTGGACGCGCTTGGGGGAGACACGCCAAGCCCCGCTTGGGCCCTTGGCCTTGGGGCGGTTGGCCTGACAGTGGCCTATGGGATCGCGCGCGCGGGCAATGTTGGCTTTCAGCAATTGCGTGATGTGATTTTTGCCCGTGTTGGGCAGCGCGCCCTGCGCATGATTGCGATTGAAACCTTCCGCCATATCCATGCCTTATCGATGCGGTTTCACATCACGCGGCGCACGGGCGGCCTAAGCCGCATCATCGAGCGCGGGGTCAAGGGCGTAGATTTTCTTTTGCGGTTTTTGCTGTTCTCAATCGGGCCGCTGATCCTTGAATTACTGCTAACGGGGATCATCCTCGCCACGGTGTTTGACATCAGCTATTTGGCGGTTCTGTTCGTCACCATTGCCCTCTATGTTTGGTTCACCTTTAAGGTGACAGAATGGCGCGTGAAAATTCGCCGTCAAATGAATGATCAGGACACCGATGCCAATCAAAAGGCGGTCGATAGTCTTTTGAATTTTGAAACCGTCAAATATTTCAACGCCGAAGAGCGTGAGGCACAGCGCTATGATCGCGCGATGGCGGGCTATGAAGAGGCGGCGATCAAGACCAATTACTCGCTCGGGTTTCTAAACTTCGGCCAATCATTGATCATCACCACGGGTCTTGTGATTGTGATGATCATGGCGGCTTTGGGGGTTGAGCGGGGCGATTTGACTGTGGGTGATTTCGTCATGGTCAACGCGTTTATGATTCAAATCACCATGCCATTGAATTTCTTGGGCACAGTCTATCGCGAAATTCGACAGGCTTTGGTTGATATGGGCGAATTATTCACGTTGCTTGAGCAGCCCGCCGATGTGCATGATGCCGCTGATGCGCAAGAGCTGAAGGTCAGCCGTGGCAAGGTGGAATTCCGCGCCATTGATTTTTCCTATGAAAGCACGCGCGCGATTTTGCACGGGGTGGATTTCACCCTAGAGGCGGGTCAAAGCGTGGCACTGGTTGGGCCGTCTGGGTCGGGAAAATCCACCATTGGGCGCTTATTGTTCCGCTTTTACGATCCCCAAAAAGGCCAGATTGTGATTGACGGGCAAGATGTCGCCAAGGTGACGCAAAGCTCGCTGCATGATGCCATTGGCGTGGTGCCGCAGGACACGGTTTTGTTCAATGATACGATTTTCTACAACATCGCCTATGGCCGGCCCGATGCCACCCGTGCCGAGGTTGAGGCCGCCGCAAAATCCGCGAAAATCCATGATTTCATCGAAAGCCTGCCCGAAGGCTATGAGACAATCGTGGGGGAGAGGGGGTTAAAGCTCTCTGGGGGTGAAAAGCAGCGCGTGGGAATTGCGCGCACCTTGTTGAAAGATCCCCCCATTCTTTTGCTCGATGAGGCGACATCGGCCCTTGATACGGAAACCGAGCGCGAGATTCAGGGCCAATTGCGCGCGCTTGGTCAAGGGCGCAGCGTAATCATGATTGCGCATCGCCTGTCGACTGTGGTGGATGCGGATTTGATCATGGTGCTTGAAAAAGGCGTTGTTGTGGAACGGGGTCGTCACGAAGATCTGGTTGCCGCAGGTGGCCGTTATGCGGCCATGTGGGCGCGTCAGATGAGTGAGCAGGAACGCGCGCCCCAATAAGGGGCGCGATTGTCTTTACTGTGCGGCGTGAACAGTCGGGCCTGCAGGTTTTGTCTTTTGATCTTCGGCTGTGTCATCCTCCCACAAGATGAGGGGGTTTGCCGTTTCCAATGCCGCGCGCGCCAAGGCGTAATCTTGGGTGCGCTGTGACAAACGCGCCGCGCCAATGCGCGCCAAGGCCTGCGCAATCCAGCCTAAAATTTCATTCCACCAGACCCGCACGGCCAAAAGCGATGGCGTGAAGACCAGGGTCAGAACTGTGGCAATGCCCAATCCAAAGACCACTGCCGTGGCGAGGTTTTTCCACCACAGGGCAGTCGGGCTATCAATCGTGTAACCGCCATTTGCAAAATCAAGGCTGATGCCAAACATCATCGGCGCAAGCCCCGCCATCGTGGTGATGGTGGTCAAAAGAACAGGGCGAATGCGCGCCTCGACTGTACGGATGATCGCCTCAATCGGGGCCAGATAGCGGCTATATTCTTGATAGGTGTCAATCAGAACAATGTTATTGTTCACCACAATCCCCGCCAAGGCGACAATGCCCGTGCCCGTCATGATGATCGAAAAGCTTTGTCCCATGGTCAAAAGCCCGATCAATACCCCTGCGGTCGACAAGACAACCGCCAGAAGCACCAGAACCGAATTGTAAAACGAATTGAACTGCGCCAGCAGGATGATGAACATCAAGCCCAATGAGGCCGCAAAGGCCTGGGATAAGAAGGCCTGACTTTCGGCTTGCTCGGCTTGGTCGCCGCCCCATTGCCAATTCACGCCATCGGGCAAAATCGTGCCTGTTTCTAATGCGGCGGTGATATGGGCAATCCGTTCATTGGCCGTGATAGCCGTCAGGGTAACATCGCCGCTTAATGCATCGTCAAACTCGGCGCGGCTCACGCCTTCGGCCAAGGAATGAAGCACATAGTCGCGCCCATCTATGCTGAATTCAGCGGGCCTGTTGGCGTGTTCAGGCGCCGCATTGCGCAGCAATCCCAAGTCACGATCCCCGATCGTCACCCGCATAAGGCCCGAGATAACATCGGCCTTCACTTGAAAGATGCGCGATTGATCAAGGCGTTTGATCTCGGCCAAACGGCGCACGGGTTCCCATGTGACGAAATTTGACAGCGGCACCAATCCATCTGCGGTGCGCACGCGCAAGGTGTCTAGGGTCGACAGGACGCGGGCATCTTCTGGAAAACGCACGCGAATTTCTATCTCATCATCCGATGTCGGCACGCGCATCCGATCAAGCAAAATCCCGCGCGTGACCAATTGCACCATAGCGCCCACTGTGGCCACATTCGCGCCATAGCGGCCTGCGGCCTCGACATCGACATTGATCTGCCAATCAATCCCCGGAAGAGGCAGCGTATCTTCGATGAGGGTCAGCCCCTCGAGGTTCTCGAAATAGGCATGAACGTCCGCCGTTGCTTGCTGAAGTTGCGCCCAATCATCGCCTGTTAGTTCGAGATCAATCGGCTTGCCGTTGGCAGGGCCATTGGCCTGCTCGAATATCTCGGTATGGATGCCGGGAATGGTGTCCAACTCCGCTTGGATCGCATCAAGAATGATATTGCCATCGGCCCGCGTGCCCCAAGGGGCGAGGTCGATTTGAACCTGACCGATTGTGTCCTCAGGGGCGCTTGCGCCGCCTGTGTTATTGTTCAATCCGCCATCACCCGAAAAGGCAAAGACATCGCGCACGCCCTCGAACCCAAGCACCCGCGCCTCGACCTGTGCGACCAAAGCGTCTTTTTCTTCGACCGACAGATTGCCGCGCGCGCGCACATAGACAATTGCGTTTTCAGGCTCGGTCTCCACGAAGAAATCCACGCCGTTATTGTTGGCCCCGTAATAGCTGAAGGTCACGACAACAAAGCCCAAAACCGCGGCAATGGTCAAAACGGGGGCAAACGGGTTGCCCACCAAACGCTCTATCAGCAGGCCCAATCTTGTGCGCTTATATCCGCCCTCAACCCGTTCCACCACGCGCGGGCGGATCAATGTGCCCATGACAACCGACATGGCCAAACCTGTAACCGAAAAAGCCAAAACGCCCGGCAGGATCGCAAGAAGGGCAGGGGTGTCTGGCCCTGCGCCACCGCCACGCATAACCATCAAGGCGGATTGAAACAGGGCAAACCCCACCACAACCGCAAGAGCGATGCGAATGGCGCGACTTGGCACAAGGCGCATCAATAGCACACCAAAGCGATCCGCGCTGCGCGACAGACGGGCGGCAACGCCCCCCATCACAGGCAGATAGACCAGCGCCACAATCAGAGAGGCGGAGAGAACAAAGATCAACGTGACGGGGAGCATCCCCATAAATTCACCCGGAACCCCAGGCCAGAATAACATCGGCAGAAAGGCGCAAAGCGTGGTCGCGGTCGAAGATATAACGGGCCAGAACATCCGCTTTGCGGCATCAGTATAGGCCTGCATGGGGCGCGCGCCCTCCGCAAGGCGTTTGTCGGCATATTCGACCACAACAATCGCGCCATCAACGAGCATCCCAACGGCCAAGATCAGGCCGAACATCACGATATTTGAAACCGCGATGCCCATGATGCCCAAAAAGATAAAACACAATAAGAATGAGGTGGGGATGGCAAAGCCCACAAGAAGCGCCGATCTTGTGCCAAGCGTGGCCAGAACAACGATCATCACAAGCGCGATTGCAGTCAAAACCGACCCTTCAAGCTGTGCCACCATCGAGGCCACGGTCTTGGATTGATCCAAGGAGGTGGTGATATGAACAGCGGCGCGTAATTCTTCGGGCCATTCCGCCTCGAAGGCGGCCACTTCTTGGCGCACCAATTCGGCGGTGTCGATAATGTTAAACCCTTGGCGTTTGACGACCTGAAGCGCAATCGTGGGGTTCCCGTTAAAGCGCGCAGCGCCCGTGCGATCCTCATAGGTGAGGCGAATTTGCGCCAAATCCCCTAAGGTCACAACGCGGTCACCATTTACCTTGACGGGCAAATCATAAACGTCCTGCGGACTTTCAAACGAGGATGGAATGCGCACAGACAAGGCACCCGTTGGGGTGTCGACCACGCCTGCCGCGATCAATTGGTTGTTGTTCACAACCGCCGAAATCAATTCCTGCGCCGTGACATTATAGGCCTCTAGCGAGAGCGGGTCGATCAAGACCTCCAACATCTCATCGCGCGCGCCTGCAATCCCCGCCTCCAAAATAGGCGACAACCCCTCAAGCCGTGTTTGCAAATCCTGCGCAAGGCGGATCAATGTGCGCTCGGGCGCGTTGCCAGACAGCGCCACGATGATGATTGGAAACTCCGAAAAATTGATTTCATTGATGGAATAGTTCTCCGCCCCTTGCGGGAATTGCGTCTCGGCGCGGTTCATGGCATCGCGCACATCGGCAATTGTAGCGGATTTATCCCATCCAAATTCAAACTCGATAAAGATCCCCGCATACCCTTCGGCGGCGGTGGAGTTGATGGATTTCAATCCATCGAGATCTTGAAACTCGGTCTCCATCGGACGCACCAATTGGCGCTCGCTATCTTCGGCGGAAATGCCGGGGAAGGGGACAGAAACAAACAAACCCGGAATATCAATGTCGGGTTCACCCTCTTTGGGCAGTCCGACATAGGCGGCCGCACCAACCGTCAGCGACAAAACGATAAAGGCCACGACCATCCGCGCACGGGCGGCGGCCCAATCGATGATCCCGGTCATTGTGCCCCTCCAAGCGCGGATCGCGCTGCATCAATCGTGGCGTTTTGGCCTGTGGGGATTTCATGGATCGAAACAGGCACGACCTGCCCCCCGTTTGAGACAAATTCCTGCCCTACGATGATGATGTCGACCTGCTCAGGCAGCCCTGTGACTAAGGCCCCATCAGGCGTGTCGCGCAGGAGGGTGACGGGGTAAAATGCAACAAGATTATCTTCGGCCACAACACGCAGCCCCAAATCACCCTGATCATCCAAAGTCAGCGCAGAACTTGGCACCAAATGGGCGGCTGTCCCTTCGGTGGCAATGGCGATATCGGCACTTTGGCCATCCCCTATGCTGAGATCGCGGTTTTCTGCCTCAATCTCAACGCGGAAGGTGCGGGTTTGCGGATCAGCGGAACGCGCAACAAATCGCACAATCCCTTCGACCTCACGCCCATCCACCAGCAGCGTGGTCGCCGTTTGGCCGATGCTGATGCGCGCCAATTCAGCCTCGGGCAGGAACCCAACGAATTTGATTGGATCGAGATCAATCACCGTGGCGCATAATGCGCCCGGCTGCATCAATGTGCCCAGTTCCGCAGTGTCGCTTTCCAATAGCCCGTTGAAGGGCGCGCGAATTTCTACGCGGGCCAATTCTTCGGCGGCGCGATCAATGGCCGCCTCAGCCGAGCGCAAGGCGGCCTCTGCACTGCTGAGGCTGGCTGAGGCGCTGGCCGCGCGTGTCTCAGAGGCAAAACCGCTCTCATTCAGGCGGGTTGCGGCATTGGCATCAATTTGCGCAGCTGCAAGTTGCGCCTCTGCGGTGCTGCGCGCGGCCTCAGCCTCGGCTAGGGCTGCAGCGCGGGTGCCTTCATCGATTTGGCACAGAATATCACCTGCGGTCACGGATTGGCCCGCCTTGATCGGGTCTGAAATAATCCGACCCGAGGTTTCTGCGCGAATCTCAACAAAGCGCGCGGCTTCGGATCGTCCGCGCAGGCGCACGGCATCGGAAATCACCTCAGCGCGGCTTGGCAAAATCACCACGCGCATCGCATCCCCAAATGTGCCGCTGTCCATTTGCGCGGCCTCAGCCGCCGCAGGGCTTTCACTGTCGCGCCCCATCAAGGCATCGCGCTGAAAAATCAGCACATAAAGCGCCGCGCAGACCAAAAGGGCCGTGATGACTGGAAAAATGCGCATTAAATAACCTCTTTTCGGGGCGGATATATGATCTGATCACGCCCGCTGATCTTTTGTGTTCTGCGTTTGGTTGGGTAACGCTTTCTGTCTCATACGAGTGAACTGTTGCGTTTAGATTAGTCTTTTATACCTACGTCCGCAAGAATGAACGGAATGGTTTAGTTTTTATTTTGTGACAGAATTTGACCATCTGTTGCGAATACGCCGTTTGGGTGCGGTTGCACTTGGCAAAGCTCTGTGCTTCGCGTTAAGTGAGGCTTGTGGGTTTTTATTTCAAAGAAAGAACGGCACAGCATGAGCCAAAGCGACAGTTTCATTGATGAAGTCACCGAAGAATTGCGCCGCGATCAGCTGTTTCGCGCGCTCAAAAGGTGGGGCTGGATTGGCGTTTTGGCTGTTGTCGCATTGGTGGGGGCCGCGACCTATCGCGAGATCAGCACAAATCGCGATCTTGCGGCGGCGCGTGATTTTGGGGACGCGGTGATTGCTGCCCTAGATCTGCCCGATGCCGAGGCCCGCGCTGCGGCCCTCGCTGAGATCACCCCAAGCCGCAGCAATCAAGAGGTGCTATTGGCTTTCATTCGCGCCTCAGACCTCAGCGAAAGCGACCCGGTGGCCGCTGCAGCGGCGTTGCGCGCGATTGCAGATGCACCCGATCTCTTGCCGCGTTATCGCGATCTGGCCCTGTTGCGTGCCCATATCCTTGCCCCCTTGGAGGATCAGGGATTGGTCGATGCAACATTGGCGCGTTTGGCCGAGGATGGTGCGCCTTTCGCAGGCATCGCGCGTGAAATGCAGGCGCTGGAACTCTTAAAGGCGGGCGATAAAGAGGGGGCGATTGCAGCACTTGAGGCCTTGTCTGAACAATCCGTTGTGACCCTGTCACAGCGTCAGCGGATCAGCGCCTTGATTTTCGCGCTGCAAAGTGGCGCTACGATCACGGGCCAAAGCGCGTCATCTGAATAAAGGGACAGGTTTCATGCACAATACCGTTTCTTACGCAAAACCTGTGGCGCGGCTCTGCGGTGTCAGCCTCATTGCTTTGGCCCTTTTGGCGGGCTGTGAGCGCGAGCCGATCTTGCAAGGTGAACGGTTCGGGACACGCGTACCTTTGGCGCAAACCCTGCCAAGTGAGGAAGGGTTGGACACTACCTCTGAGGCGGCGGATGCGGCCCTTGTGCCTTTCGCGCAACCAACAGCGCAAAGTTTGACGGATTGGCCATTGCGCGGTGCGAATGCCGCCAATGCGATCTCTGCGCTTGGGTTTTCGCAATCGGCAAGCCTGTTGTGGTCAACGGATATTGGCCAAGGCAATGGCAGACGCACCCGTCTGACCGCGGACCCAATTTTCACAAATGGCGCAATTGTTACGCTTGATAGTGATGCAGGGCTTCAGGCGACCTCGCCCGAGGGGGCCGTGATTTGGCGCACTGATTTAACCCCTGCAAGCGAACGCGATGGCGGTGTCTCTGGCGGCGGGATTGGCGCCGCAGGGGATCAGATTTTTGCAACCACCGGATATGGTGAATTGTTAGCCATTGATGCCGCAAGCGGTGCGATTTCATGGCGTCAACGTCTTGGGGCAACGCTTGGTGCGCCAACGGTGGCGGGCGGCGTTGTTTATGTGACGGGCCGTGATGATCAGGCCTATGCCGTGGATGCGGCCACGGGGCGTGTGCGGTGGGAAATCCCCGCAACTGGGGCCGCCGCGGTCTTGTCAGGCAGCCCATCCCCTGCGCTGACCTCGCGCTTGGTCGTGTTTCCCTTTGGCTCGGGCGAGTTGACGGGTGTTTTGCGCCAATCGGGCGTGCGGGTCTGGTCGGGTGCCATCGCGGGTGAGCGGATCGGTGTGGCTTATAATTATATCAACGATATCACCTCTGACCCCGTTGTGGTGGGGGGCAGGCTTTATGCGGGCAATCTGTCTGGCCGCGTTGTCGCGATCGATGCGGGATCGGGCGAGCGTCTTTGGACAGCGACAGAAGGGGCCTATTCTGGTCTGATCGTTGCAGGAAATTCCGTGTTTTTCGTATCTGACCGCAATGCGTTGATCCGTCTTGATCAAGCGACTGGTGAGATGATTTGGGAAACCGAATTGCCCCTTTACGAGGCCCGCCGCGAGCGCCGCCGCAAGGCCGTGTTTACCTATTACGGGCCGATTTTGGCGGGTGGTCATTTGATCTTGGCCACGGGCGATGGAGAGATTCTGCGTTTTGATCCCGAAACTGGCGCCGCGCTTGATGGCAGCCTTAGTTTGCGCGGCGGGGCGGCAAGCCAACCCATCGTGGTCAATGACACGCTTTATGTGGTCAGCGCAGATGGTCGCCTGCACGCCTATCGTTGAGCCGTTAAGCCTGTTTTAACCATAGTCTGATAGACCCTCCCCGTCATTAACCGCAGAGCAGGGAGGGCGCGCCCATGCTTTCGGTTCGGGCGATTTCACACCAGATCCTAAGCCATGAGGGCGGCTTTTCCGATGATCCCGATGATCCGGGCGGCCCCACAAATTTTGGCATCACCTTGGCCGCCCTGCGAAATGCAGGGCGCGATTTGGATGGCGATGGTGATATCGACCGTGATGATATCCTGCGCCTCACGCGCGCTATTGCCATCGAAATCTTCGAAGAAGATTACTATCGCGCCCCGCGCATATATTTGCTGCCTGAGGCGTTGCAGCCTGTCGTTTACGATATGCAGGTGAATGCGGGGGCGCAGGCGATCATTTTGCTGCAACGACTGCTGCGCGATATGGGGTTTGATATCGCGGTTGATGGGGTGATTGGCCCCATCACCGCACGGGCCGCACAGGCCGCAAGCAGCCGAAATGAGCGCGCGTTGATTGATGCCTATGCCATTGCGCGGCGCAATTTCTATTACAGCTTGGGGGATAGACGCCCCAGTTTGCGGAAATTTGCGCGCAAGCGCGATGGGGGAAAGGGCGGTTGGATCACGCGGGCAGAAACATTCTTGTCGCCCAAATATCATTTAAGCGCGGCAGAGCATCACGAAAGGGTTAAATTATGGCGGTGATTGGGGCGCTTGGCGGGCTCACGGCCCTTGGCCAGACTGTTGAAAATATATCCGAGGTCTTTGGCGGCAATGCGGCCGCGCGCGAGGCCGCAGATGCAGAATTTCGCGCAGAAATCTTGCGCAGCTACGCGGCCGAATTCACCCATAGTGGCAGCACGGGGTTTGACCGCGCGATTAATGGGCTAAACCGCCTGCCGCGCCCTTTGATGGCGGTGGTGAGTTTCTATTTCGGCGCGCGCGAGATGTATTATGCCCGCATACCCGACACACCGCCGCAAAGATCAGCACGCCGATGGTGGCCCTTTGGCCAAAGCCGCAGTCGCGAAAATCCCGCGCTTGAGGAATGGCGCGCCAATTAAGGCGCGCGCATCACTTTGGCCTCTGGATCGAACAGGGGCTGGGGCAGGGGCGTGGCCTTTAGGGCATGGCCCAAAACCTCGATGGTGAAGCCATCCGCCTGATCCGCATATTCCTTCGGCACATATCCCATCGCAACCGATGTCGCGCTGGCATGGGCATAGCCGCCAGATGTAACCCAACCGATGGTTTTCCCCTGAAAATCAATTGGCTCATCCCCGATCACATCGGCATCATGTGCGTCAATCGCGAAACTCATTAGGCGTAAAGCGCCGCCCGTCTCCCGCTCGGCCAAGGCTGCGGCTTTGCCGATGAAATCAGCGGGTTTGTCATAAGCCACAAACCGATCAAGACGGGCCTCAAGCGGGCCATAGACGGGGCGATATTCGCGCGCCCATCCGCCAAAGTTCTTTTCCAAACGCAAAGAATTGAGCGCCCGCAGACCGATAGGACGCAGCCCGTGATCCGCCCCAACGCGCAACAAGGCCTCAAAAATTTGGCGCTGGAATTCTGGGCGCATCCAAATCTCATAGCCCAAATCACCCGTAAAGCTGACCCGCCCAACATAGGCGGGGGCCATGGCCACATCCATTTTCGCAAAATCCATGAAGCGCATCTTCGCCATATCAGGGGCAATTTGCGCAAGGATGTCGCGCGCCTTTGGCCCTGCAATATGCAGCCCGCTAAGGCCCAAACCGATCACCTCAATGGTGACGTCTTCGGTGCTCAATTTTTGGGCCTCGAACCAACGGGCATAGAAATTTTCAGCCATGCCAGAGCCAAACAGCATATAAGTCTCAGGATCTAGGCAGGCGCAGGTGAGATCACCTTGCAGCTTGCCATTTTCCTTTAACATTGGCGCCAACGTCATCCGACCAGGTTTGGGCAGGGCACAGGCCAAAACGCGGTCAAGAAACGCGCCTGCATCCGCGCCCGCGATCCGAAATTTCGAATAGCCCGAGATTTCCAACAGGCCCGCAGCCTCGCGCAGGTTGCGCGCCTCGGCTCCAACATGGTCGAAATCACTTGAGCGCCGCCATGAAAATTGATCCCGCACACCTTCGGGTGCAAACCAAAGCGGCACTTCAAGCCCCCAAGATTCGCCCATCTGCGCGCCAAGCCCGACCATGCGATCATAAATTGGCGTGGTCTTATGGGGGCGGGCGGCCTGCAATTCCTCGTTCGGGAATTTGATGGAGAAGCGCCGCGAATAGTTTTCTTGCACTTTCGGGTTGGTGTAGCTGAGGGTCGTCCAATCGCCATAGCGCGCGACATCCATCGCCCACACGTCAAAGCCAGGATCCCCTTGGGTGATCCAATTGGCCAGCGCCAGACCGACACCGCCCCCTTGGCTGAAGCCCGCCATAACCCCGCAGGCTGACCACATCCCCTCAAGTCCGCGAATAGGCCCGATCAACGGGTTTCCATCGGGGGCAAAGGTGAAGGGGCCATTGATGATTTGTTTGATGCCCGCATTCGCAAAGGCGGGGAAATGTTCAAACCCCACCTCAAGGCTTGGCGCGATGCGGTCAATATCGGGTTGCAGTAACTCATGCCCGAATTCCCAGGGCGTGTTGCGGGTCGACCATGGAACACAGGCCTTCTCATAGGTGCCCATAAGCATCCCGCCACGTTCTTGGCGCAAATACAGCTCGCCATCGAAATCGACCGCATGGATCACTTCGCGGCCCGTTTTCGCGTTGATCTCGGCCACTTCGGGCATGTCTTCGGTGATGAGATACATATGCTCCATCGCCAAGATGGGCAGTTCAAGGCCCACCATGCGCCCCACCTCGCGCGCCCAAAGCCCGCCTGCATTCACCACATGCTCGCAGGCGATATCGCCTTTGTCGGTTTGCACGATCCAACCACCATCGCGCGCACGCAGGATGCCCGTCACCATGCGGTGGGTCTGATAGCTCGCCCCAAGAATTTTGGCGGATTTGGCATAGGCATAGGTCACACCAGAAGGGTCAAGATGGCCATCGACAACGGTGCGCAGAGCGCCCGTAAATTGCCGCGGATCCAGAAGCGGCATCAGCTCATGCGCCTCTTCGGGGGTGATTACTTCGGTTTCAATGCCCTGATAGCGCCCTTTGGCAGAGATGGATTTCAACCAATCAAACCGCTCAGGCGTGGAGGCCAACATCACCCCACCTGTCATGTGAAAGCCTGTGGCCTGACCTGACAGCTCTTCAATTTCTTTATAAAGATCAATCGTGTATTTCTGAAGCTTGGCAACATTTGGATCACCGTTGATGGTGTGGCACCCGCCCGCTGCGTGCCATGTGCTGCCCGAGGTCAGTTCAGACCGTTCGATCAAAAGGCTATCTGTCCAACCCGCTTTGGCGAGGTGGTAGAGAACGGATGCCCCCACAACACCACCCCCGATAATCACGACCCGCGCTGTTTCAGACATCCATACCTCCCGTTGAGATGATCTTTACCTTGCACCAAACCTAGACCGCGAAATGGCGGCTGAGGTGCTTAAATTCGACCAAATTGGGGGGGCAAATGCCGCGAATAGGCTAAATCGCGGGGCGTTGGAAATCAGGCGGCCAGTTCAACCCAAACAGGCACGTGATCTGATGGCTTTTCACGCGCGCGGATTTCGCGATCTATTCCAACATCTTGCAAAAGATCAGCCGCGTAGGGGCACAGCAAAATGTGATCAATGCGGATCCCATCATTGCGGTTCCACGCCCCCGCTTGGTAATCCCAGAACGAATAATTGTCGCCACCTTGCACCCGTGCGCGAAACGCATCCGTCAGGCCAAGGTTCACGATTTTGCGAAACGCCTCGCGACTGGTTTGACGCGCCAATGCATCCTCGCGCCATGCATCGGGGCGGGCCGCATCTTCGTCTTGGGGGATGATATTGTAATCCCCTGCAAACAAAACGGGGGTTTCTTCCGCCAAAAGTTCGGCAACCCGCGCCTGCATCCGCGCCATCCACGCTAATTTATACTCATATTTCGGGCCGGGGCAGGGATTGCCATTGGGCAGATAAAGCCCGCAAATCCGCAGCGCCTTTTGACCGACCACTGTGGCCTCAATCCAACGTGCCTGCTCATCCTCTGCGTCACCAGGTAGGCCACGGATCACATCTTCGAGCGGATATTTTGACAAAATGGCCACGCCGTTGAAACTTTTTTGACCATGGGTTTCCACGTTATACCCCCGCTCCTCGAAAATCTCGCGGGGGAAGGCCTCGTCAACCGATTTGATCTCTTGCAATAGCGCCACGTCAGGGGCCGCCTCATCCAACCATTGCGGCAGGGCATCTATGCGCGCTTTGATCCCATTGATGTTGAATGTGGCTATTTTCATAAGCGCAGGCCTTTTTAATCAATGGGTTAAAGAGAAAAGCTAATCCCGCAGCCGCAGGATGACGCGGCATTTGGATTATCAATCACAAAGCGCGCGCCAATTAATTCTTCGGAAAAATCAATCACGGCATTGGCCAAAAACGGCAGCGAGGTTTCATCAACCACAACCTTTTGGCCTGCATCCTCCAAGATCAGATCACCCTCGGCGGGATCATCAAGCCGAATATCATATTGAAAGCCAGAACACCCGCCCCCTTCAACTGCCACGCGCAGCGCCTTCGGGGCAGGTGTATCTGCGTTAATCTCAGCCAGACGCGCAAAGGCGCGAGGGGTTACTTTGGGAGGTAGGTTCAAATCCATCGCCATCTCGTTTGGGCAAAAATTGCTGTGATTGCGGGCTGTTAGAACAGTGTGTTTTCCAATATAAGACCGCCAAATTGAAACGGCAAGGATAGGGATCATGCGCGCAAACTATGCCTGCACTCCGAGCGACAGTCGCGGCAGGCTCTACCCCGAGGCGGAAAGTGGGCACAGGTCTTGCTTTCAGCGCGACCGCGACCGCATCATCCATGCCTCTAGTTTTCGCCGCCTCAAGCATAAGACTCAAGTTTTTGTCGAGCATGAGGGCGATTATTTTCGCACCCGTCTGACCCATTCGATCGAGGTCGCGCAAGTGGCCCGCACGATTGCCCGCGCCCTTGGGGCGAACGAGGATTTGACCGAGGCGATTGCGCTGGCCCATGATCTGGGCCACACGCCCTTTGGCCATACGGGCGAGGATGCGCTTTGCGATTTGATGGCGCCCTATGGCGGGTTCGATCATAATGCGCAGGCCATTCGCATCGTCACCAATCTCGAACGCCATTATGCCGATTTTGACGGGCTAAACCTGACATGGGAAAGCCTTGAGGGGATTGCGAAACATAATGGGCCCTTGGCCGCCCCATATCCTTGGGCCTTGGCCGAATATAACGCGCGCCATGATCTAGAATTGACTACCTATGCCAGCCTTGAGGCGCAGATTGCCGCGATTGCGGATGATATCGCCTATAATCACCACGATCTGCATGACGGGCTAAGGGCAGGGCTATTTGAGGTGGCTGATATTATGGCGCTGCCCCTTGTGGGGCCGTGTTTTGGCGAGGTGGATAGGGCCTATCCCGATATTGACCCAACCCGCCGCAGGCACGAGGCGCTGCGCCGCTTTTTTGGGGTATTGGTTGAGGATGTGATTGCCTATGCCACCACAGCCGTTGGCGCGCTTGATCCTGCTTCGCCGCAAGATATCCGCCATGCAGGGCGCGCAATGGTGCGGTTTTCGGATCAAGTTTTTGCTGATCTCAAAGAGGTGCGCGCGTTTTTGTTCACCCGCATGTATCGTGCGCCGCGGGTGGTCGAGACACG
>ENA-OUOG01001234-OUOG01001234.1-marine-metagenome-genome-assembly--contig:-NODE-1234-length-30275-cov-6.593980_pt1 | contig 30275 bp, 15 predicted proteins | sample MGYA00248635_ERZ508505 | MGnify/ENA primary metagenome ERZ508505 (study PRJEB26176, sample SAMN06267871) | marine metagenome | isolation source: Saanich Inlet, British Columbia, Canada | place: Pacific...
CTCCGTCGCCGGCAAGATCCTCGCCATCTTCTGGCCCATCAGCACGTTCGTGGCGCTCGGGTTCGAGCACTCCGTGGCGAACATGTTCCTGATTCCCCACGGCATCCTGTGCGGCGCGCAGGTGAGCGTGGCGGACATGATGCTCAACAACATCATCCCCGTCACCCTGGGCAACGTCTTCGCCGCCGCCGTGTTCGTCGCGGGGCTCCACTTCTATGCGTACGGTCGGGAGTAAAAGCGAAGCGTAGTCTACTGATATAGCACGTGTCGAATATATTTACATGTGCCGAAAAGAATAAGTTTCCCCCCGCGACGCCGCGCTTAATACCTGACAATGTCCTCCGCCGCGTATCCCAGCGCCTTCAGCGCGGGCACGCACGTCTCCGTCTCGAACAGAGGCGGGCCGCACAGCAACGCGACCGTCCTCTTGTTCTCCGCGTACCCCGCGGTGAAGCAGGTCTCGGAGATCATCTGCTGGGTGACGCGCCCGCGGAGCCCCGACCACGTCTCGTCGTGCCTGGAGATGGTGTAGTGCACCTGGAAGCGCTTGGGGTGCTCCGCCTGCAGCCTGTCCAGGGTGTACCTGAGCAGGATGTCCTTCTCCGACTTGTTCGCGAACAAGAACCTGATCTCCGTCTCGTCCTCCGGGTCGGACAGGATCGCGACGATCATCTGCAGCATGGGCGCGACGCCCGTGCCGCCGGCGAGCATCGTAATCCTCTGCACCTTTTTCTTACGGCCGTGCACCCAGAGCGCGCCGCGGCCGTCGTACTTGATCTCGCCGGCGGGCCCCTTGGCGTCCACGAAGTCCCCGACGTTCACCTCGTTCAGGTAGCGCGTCAGCGCGCCGCCCTCGGGGTAGTCCTTGTGGTCGTTGGGGAAGTACACCTTGATCACGAACTCCACGAAGCCCAGCGTGCCGTTGAGCGAGGACGGCGTGTACGCGCGCATCACCTTCTTGGCGCCGGGCTCGCCGTTCTTTTCGCCGCGCAAGTAAACGTGGTAGCCCACGGGCAGGCCGCACTGGTGCTTCGCGCTGTCCAGCTTCAGGCGGAGCAGGATGGTGTCGTGCGACAGAGGCACTTTCGCGTCCACCTGCAGCGGGACCCACTTCTTGGGGTTGAGCGACACGGGCGCGTCCGCCGGCACCTCCGCGCGCGCGCCCGCCCACATGCGGTCAAACGCCGCCGCTTCAGCCTTTTCGCCGACGAGCGTGTCGCCGTACATCTCGGGGTGGTCCAGCGCGTACTGCAGGAGGTTCACCGGGCCGGTCGCGCGGGGTACCTTGTTCTTGATCGGCGCCGCGCTCAGCGTGACCTGCGCGGTGCTCTCCGTGGCCGCCGCCGCGGCGTTGGGGTCGTCCTTGGGGTCCAGGTACCCGATGACAAACTCCTCCAGCTGCTTCCACGCCTTAGCGGAGTGCACGGCTTCGAAGTCCTCGGTGGAGTCCACGCCGGCGTTCATGGTGATGGACGCGTTGCCTCCCGGGTGCAGGCCCTCGGCGAGGTACTTGTTCACGTCGTACACCTTGCCCTTAACGACGATCCAGCAGTCGTCCTCGGTGTCGTGCTTCTCCACCTCCGCCATGGAGATGAGCGTCGCGCCCGGGGGGGGGGGCACGTACCCAGCCGCCGGCGCAGCCGCCGGCGCCTCCTCCACCGGGGCGCCGTCGGCGAGCCTCGCGGCGGTCTGCTCCGCCTGGTTCTCGGGGATGGGCGTCTCCTCGCCTCCTCGGAGCGTGGTCATGGAGTCCACGCGCAGGTTCCAGGCGCCCGCGGTGGAGCCCATCCAGCCGCCGGGCTTGGACGCGGGCTCGGTGGGGTGCTCGCACTTGACCCAGCGCTCGCCGCCGGGGCCCGCCGAGGAGACGTGCGTCTTGATGCGGAACCAAGGGTTGTTCCCCATGCCCATGAGGTTCCAGGTCAGGTCGCGGGGCTGCGTGTTGTTGCCCTCGTCCCAGGCGCGGCACATCAGCTCCTCGCAGTTCGCGAGCTCCTCGCAGGGCAGCTCGTACGACCAGTGCGCCCAGGACCAGCTCTTGCCGTACATAGTCAGGCCGCACGGCAGCTCGTGCTTGGCGAGGCGCCAGTTGTGGCCGCCGTCGATGGACACCTCGACGCGCGTGATGGCGCGCCCGCCACCGGTGTAGGCGTAGCCCTTGACGGTGTAGGTCTCGCCCGGGAACGCGGCCACCTTCTCGTCGTGCGCGGGCGAGGAGATGGCGGAGTTGATGTTCAGCTCGTTGAAGATGTACTCGGGCTTCTCCCACCAGCCCTCCGCCTCGGCGAGCTCGGACGTGACGTGCGGGGGCATGATCCGGTTGTCGCGGAAGTGGTAAAAGTTATCGGAGGGCTCGGACGTGACCTCGATCTTGCACAGCCACTTGATCATGCGCCCGCCGATGTACCCGGGGATGATCACGCGCACGGGGAAGCCGTGATCGGGACGAAGCTTCTCGCCGTTCTGCGCGTACGCGATCATCACGTCCTGCGCGGGATCGAGCGCCTTCGCGAGCGGGATCGACGTGCCGTACGACCCGTCCTTGCCCTTCGGCAGCTCGCCCTCGGGGCCGGTGAAGCACACGTACTGGCGCTCGGCGGTGACCTCGGTGACGCCGCACTGCTTGAGGAGCACGTGCAGGGGGACGCCCGTCCAGAGCGAGTTGGACAGACCCGCGGCGCCCCAGTTGAAGCCGATGGTCTGCCTGCGCATGTTCTGCTCCTTGCGACGGTTGCCGGCGCACACCACCAGCACGGGCGTGGTGATGGACTTCATGCGCGCGAGCTGGTCCATGGACAGCGTGAGCTTCTTGTCCACGAGCCCGCCGATGGTGACCTTGTGCGTGTCCCAGTCCAGCTTGGGCACCGCGCCGTGGTTGCGCACCAGGTGCAGCGGCGCGGGCGTAATCGGGCCGGCGTTCATCAGGTCGGTGAGATGGGGCTCGACGTTGAACGGGTGGATGCCGGTGAGGCGAATCAGATCCTTGTGCCTCGGGACCCACGCGTCCGGCGTCTTGGCGTCCCGCGGGTCCACCTCGTCCGCCTCGTGCTCGATCAGCGCGCGGCGGTCGCCGCCGCAACGGAACAGCTCCTTGAGGAACTGGGTCTCGTCCATGGGGACCGTGACCTTGCTCGCGCGCCTCGCCTCGGAGCTCTGGTCGCCGCGGAGGGCCTCGAGCGCGCGCTTGACCGCGGCGACGGCGAAGACGCCCTGCCCGAGCATCGCGGGAACGTTTTTGCCACGGCCGTGAGCGGGCTCGGTTGACGCCCGGGAGACGTCCGCGACGCGCGACATGTTGCGTGAGGGGGAAGGTGAAGGGGTGCGAAAATCTTAGCCTCGCGCGTCGTCGACGCGGGTAAGAGTGGCGCGTGCGGGAAGAAGAACCACGACTCTTGACCGACGCACATGCGCCGAAAGTCTTTTGAGTTCGGAAAGACGCGTATGTGCGGCTGCGACACGCACCGAAGCGCGACGTTGCGAAAGGATTTTTTTCAAAGGCACGCCGGTCGGGAACGCAAAGGACATTGTCGTTCCGCGTCGAATAACTCACGGATAACTCGAGGATTGCTGGTTCGCGCGCGGATTTAGCTTGACCGGCTTCACCGATTCTGTTGACCCATCTTCGATCGCGGCCCTTACGACGAAAATTTTTGACGACAAAGTTTTCCGACGAAACGACGGTTACGCGTAATAACGCGCGAAAGGACGCGAAATAGACGACAGAACCTTTTTTTGGCCTTTTCCGAAGTCGGTTACGAGTCGGTTATGAGTCGGTTAATTCTATCGTTTTCTGTCGGTTTCAGCGGGTCGGTCAAAGGCGACTCGACCCCAGTCAGTCTTTTTTGCCATCGGGGTTCCTTTTGGAGTCGGTTAGAAGGTGGTTAGAAGGAAAAAATTTCGGACGCTTTCAGTTGCGACCGGTATTTTCTTTCCTTGACCGGCCTTTCCGATCAAAGGACATTTCTCAAAAGACGCCCTCTGAACGATCGTGCTCGTACCCGCACGTCTCGCGGACGTTCCAGCCTGACCCGTCACAGATCTCGTGCGCGTCACGAAGGCCTGACTCGAGAACCGCGGCGAACGCTGCGTTCCACCATGCAGTCTCTTCCCATGAAGAACCTCCTCCCCGCGGGCAAGCCCGCGAACCTCACCGCGCAGGTGCGACCCCTGAACTTTCCTTGGAACGACACGCGCCACTTGGGAGCATGGCTGCCGCGGAACCGAGACTGACGCGCTCCCCTCTTCATCTCGAACCCGAACGAACGCCCGCAGGTGGCCATCAAGCAGCCCGCGCCTTCCGCGCCCTCGAGCTCCATCTCCCCGCTCACCACCGGGGCCGGGCTCGCCGTCGCCGGCGTCCTCGCCGGCGCGATGGTACGCGCGCTCGCCGAGCCTCACGCCTCTCCGAACGCGCCGACGGTCTCGCGCCTCGCGACGCGCGCGTCCCCCCGTTCCCGGCTCGACCGGGCCATCTCGCCGACCACCTCGCTGACCGCCCACCGCATCCCCTCGCTTCTTCTCAGGCGCGCAAGGTGAAGACCTCCGCGGTGGCGGACCCCTCCGCCGGCGTCGACGGCCGCGTGCTTCCCGGCGCGGTGGAGCAGAAGGATCTCGCGGCGTTTAACCGCGAGACGCTGGCGAAGTACGGCCTGCCCGACGTGCAGAAGGAGGACGCGCACGTGTACCGCGACGAGGACGGGTACTACGTGGTGAAGGAAGAGTTCCACAAGCCCACTAACCCGTTCGAGCGCCTGAAGCTGGCGAAGGACCCCATGAAGGACACCGTGCACCTCGCGTACCTCGAGGAGATGGCCAAGGCGAGCGCGGAGGACTTCAAGGCGTGGGACGAAACCGCCGACCCCGACGACGTGGACCACCGCATGAAGTACGCCGGTTTGTTCCACCGCCGCAAGAACCACTACGGGCGGTACATGATGCGCCTCAAGCTGCCCAACGGGGTGATCACCTCGGAGCAGACGCGGTACCTCGCCTCCGTCGTCGAAGCGTGTGGCGAGGACGGCTGCGCCGATATCACCACGCGCCAGAACTTCCAGCTCCGCGGCGTCGAGCTCAAGGACGCGCCCACGTACATCAAGGGCCTCATGGATCTCGGCATGAGCACGCTTCAGTCCGGGCTGGACAACGTGCGCAACGCCACCGGCAACCCCCTGGCGGGCTTCGACCCGCACGAGGTGGTGGACACGCGGCCGTTCACCCGGGACATCCAGGACTACGTCACCGGCGGCGGCCGCGGCAACCCCGAGGTGTCCAACCTCGGGCGCAAGTGGAACGTGTGCGTGGTGGGCGGTCCCGATTTCTTCGAGCACCCTGACATCAACGACCTGGCGTTCATCCCCGCCGACCGCGACGGCGTCGCCGGGTTCAACATCCTGGTGGGCGGGTTCATCTCCTCCGCGCGCGCCGCGGAGGCGATCCCCCTCGGCGCGTGGGTCCCCGAGTCCGAGGTGGTGGCGGCGACGGCGGCGGTGATCACCACGTTCCGCGACTACGGCCACCGCGGGAACCGCCAGAAGACGCGCATGATGTGGCTCATCGACGAGATGGGCCTGGAGAACTTCCGCGCGGAGGTGGCGTGCCGCATGCCCTCCGGCGAGCTCGCGCCCGAGGCCCCGGAGGACAAGATCGACACCTCCATCGCGCGCCGGTCCTACCTCGGCGTGCACGCGCAGAAGCAGCCGGGCCTGAGCTGGGTCGGCGTGTGCGTGCCCGGCGGACGCCTGCAGGGCGAGGACCTGCGTGAGATGGCTGACCTGGCGGACATGTACGGCTCGGGCGAGCTCCGCCTGACGGTCGAGCAGAACTTCATCATCCCCGACGTCCCCGCGGAGAAGGTGGACGCGCTCCTCGCCGAGCCCCTGCTCTCGCGCTTCACCGTCTCGCCGGGCGCCGTCGTCGCCGGCATGGTGGCGTGCACCGGCAAGCAGTTCTGCGGCTTCGCGCAGATCGAGACCAAGAAGAGCGCGTACGAGACCGCCGAGCACCTCGAGTCCGTGCTGGATTTCCCCAACGGCGACCTGCGCATGATCTGGACCGGCTGCCCGAACTCGTGCGCCCCCGTGCAGGTGGCGGACATCGGCATCATGGGCGCGCAGGTCAAGGACCCGACCGGCGCCAAGGGCATGGTGGACGGCGTGAACATCTTCGTCGGCGGCACGGTCGGCCCCGGCGGGCACCTCAAGGAGGACCCCGAGTACCCCAAGGTGGCGATGAGCGAGATGCTGCCTCTTCTGGAGAAGATCTGCATCGAGGAGTTCGGCGCCGTGCGCAAGGCGACGCCCAGCCCCAACCCCGAGAACGCGTCGCGCTGGAAGATCAACAAGAGCGCGCAGTACACCAAGGGCGTGCCCAAGGCGATGGGCAAGGCGACGCACATCTGCACCGGGTGCGGGTACATCTACCAGGAGGACAAGCCCTTCGCCTCGCTGAGCGAGGAGTACGTCTGCCCCTCCTGCTCCGCGCCCAAGAGCAAGTTCGAGGCGATGAAGGAGGGCGAGGCGCCCAAGTCCTCCAGGCCCACCAAGGCGTACCCGGAGGGCACGCTCGTCGCCCTCCCCGGGCAGGGCCAGACGGTGGAGCTCAAGCTCGTGTCCAAGGCGGACGTCTCCGCGGACACGCGCGTGTTCCGCTTCGCGCTGCCCTCGGAGAAGCACGTGCTGGGCCTGCCCGTGGGGCAGCACGTCGCCATGTCGCTCAAGGGCGCGGACGGGGTCGTGGTCTCCAGGCCGTACACGCCCATCTCGTCCGACGACGAGGCTGGGTACGTGGAGTTCTGCGTCAAGGTGTACGACGGCGGCGCCATGACCACCCTGCTGGACGCGCTCGCCGTGGGCGACGCCGCGACGTTCGAGGGGCCGCTCGGGAACCTGACGTACACCGACCGCGGCGAATTCAGCGTGTTCAACCCGGTCTCCGGCGAGACCACGAAGCGCGCCGGGATCAAGCACCTCGGTATGGTGTGCGGCGGGACCGGGATCACGCCCATGCTGCAGGTGATCCGCCAGGTGTTCAAGGACGTGGGGGACACCACGCGCGTCTCGCTCGTGTTCGCGAACAAGTCCCCGGCGGACATCCTGCTCAAGGCTGAGCTCGACGAGCTCGCGGCGACGCACAAAAACCTCGCGGTGCACTACACGGTGGACGCGGCGGACGACAAATGGGAGGGCTCCACCGGGTTCGTGGACGCCGAGATGCTCAAGAAGCACCTGCCCGCCGCCGCGAGCGACGCGCAGGTGCTGATGTGCGGCCCGCCGGCGATGATGGAGAAGGCGGTGAAGCCGGCGCTGGAGACCTTGGGGTTCACGAAAGACTCGTACATGGAGTTCTGAGATTCTTCTTTCGCGCGTTGACCGTGTTTGTTTGTTTGTTTTAATGATATGCAACGGTGTTCAGCGATGGCACGCGCGTTTCTGTCGTCTCGCGTCGATCTTCCGCGCCGGAGGTTGGGTTCGGGAGAGGATGAGACGCGCCGCGCGCCTCGTCGCGCGCGAAGCGAGCGCGGTCTTCGCTTGTATTCAGAGCAACCGTGACGTATCTTGATATCATGAACCTTTTATTGCACACACGCACACTTCTACGGAATCTCTATGAAAAGCATGTACGCTCATGAGGGCAGCCTGTCTCCGCGCGGAGCCCTTTCTCTCGGCTAGGGTACGGTGCGTCGCGCGACGTCGCGGCGTTCAAAAAATGATTGTTGCGCGTTCGCTTACGCCACCGCCTGCTTGGCGCGGTCGTAGGTGTACGACCCGATGAGAACGACGATGGAGAACACGGTGAAGAACGCCTGCACGCCGACGAGGGAGGTGGGCATGTTGTTGTAGATCTTGGTCTTGATCGCGCAGGAGGCGGCGTTGTTCTTGGAGTCCTGCCACTGCGTGAAGGCGCCGTCGGCATCCTTGGAGTAGACCATGATGGTGTATTCGGAGGGGGCGACGTTCACGGGGAGCTCCACCGAGACAGAGCCGGAGCCGTCGGAGGCGGTGGTCGTGGCGCCCTTCTTCAAGATCTTGAGCATGTCGGCGGTCTGCCAGCACTGCTTGTTCTTCTCGAGGTTGTTGACGTACTTGCGCCACGGGCGCTCCTTGATCTTCTCGTCGGTGAAGCAGAGCTTGATGTCGACAGTCTCGCCGGCGGGGAAACCGGAGTAAGAGACGTCGATGGAGCTGGCGCCGGAGGTGTACTCGTCCTGCGACGCGGCGGGAAGGCGGGGGGGAGGGAAGGTCAGCGGCCGCGACGCGGGAGCGCGGAGGAGCGCGTCGATCGCAGAGGATGCGCCGCGGACGGGCGAGCGCGCTCGCGACGTGAGCCGAGCGCGCGCGCGCGCGCGGCGCGTCGTGACCGACGCGCTCGCGAAGCGACCGACGCGAAGTGTGATGGCGCACGGGGACACGTACCGGGCAAGAGCCGGCGGTGCCAACTTGGACCGAACCCGACATGGGGACGGCGCCGTCGCCGGTGTAGACGGCGGCGTTCGCGCCGGTGAAGGCGAGCGCGAGGATGGCGACAGTGCTGAGGGTACGCATGGTGTGTGACCGGTTGCAGGTGCGTGCGGGAGTGACCACGGGTCTCGGGAGGCGTCGCCAAAAAGGTTTTTTCTTTCGAGATACATCTCGAAAGATCGTTTTCATCCGCGCCAGACTGTTTGCCCATACGTTTCCGAAACATCCGAAAAGTCTGACCGACCCGAAACGACAATCACCGTCACGTCTGTTCAGAGTTCCGAAGGCCGAAAAGCCCAATTCTGGTTGGGATTCGGTTAGGATTCGTTCAATTTGCGCGCGAAAAGCCCACCTTTTTGACGACAAGCGGTTGGATCGTCCCTACAATCGGTTGAAACGACGATTACCGACAATTGGCGCTCGGAGGCGCGACCTTTCGGCGAAAATTTTACCTGAAAACGCGCTTCGAAGGCGCACCGCTCGTCACTTTTCGACACGCGCCAGCAACCGGCTGCACTTGTCCGAAACGCCACAATGGCTGCCATCGTGCAACCTACCTTCACCATCCCGGTGGATAGGTACGTCTCTCCCCCCTTCTCACCCTCGCCCCCAACCGCGCGCGCGCCGCGCGCGCGCGCCCTTCCGGCGCCCGTCCGATGTCGGTCGTTGCCTCTTCCACCTGTCGGTCACGACCGCGAAGAGGCGCGACGAACGCGGCGGCCTCCGGAAGCGCGAGCGCGCGCCGCGCGCCTCGCTTCGACGATGACGATCGTCGTCGCTCTCCTCGCGTTCCTCACGCGCGTCGCTCACCTCTTCCGATCCCACCCTTTCGCCTTATCCTGACAGCGAGAACAAGGCGAAGAGCCTCAACATCTTCTCCTTCAGCTTCCCCCACCATGCTTCCTTCCACATGTCGTGGATCGGCTTCTTCGTGTCCTTCGTGTCCACCTTCGCGGCCGCGCCCATGGTGGCGATCATCCGCGAGGACCTCGAGCTCACCAAGCCCAACCTCGGCGACGCCGGCCTCGCCGCCGTCACCGGCACCATCATCGCCCGTGTCATCATGGGATCCGTCTGCGACGTGGTAGGACCGCGCTACGGCTTGTCCATCGTCCTCCTGCTCTCCGCTCCGTTCTGCTTCTGCATGTCCTACGTCACCGACGCCGCCGGCTTCCTGATCTGCCGCCTCGGCATCGGTCTCGGTCTTTCCACTTTCGTGGCGTGCCAGTTCTGGATGTCCTGCATGTTCAACGGCAAGTGCGTCGGCATCGCCAACGCCACCGCCGCGGGCTGGGGTAACCTCGGTGGCGGCGTCACCCAGTTCCTCATGCCGCTCATCTACTCCGGCATGGTCGCCGGCACCGAGGGCCGCATCTACTCCGCCTGGCGCTGGGCGTACATCGTCCCCGGCCTCATGCACACGATCGCTGGCGTCGCCGTGATGTTCCTCGGCCAGGATCTCCCCGACGGCAACTACAAGCTCCTGCACACCTCCGGCCAGCTGGAGAAGAAGAACGCGTTCCAGACCCAGATGCTCGGCTGCAAGAACTACCGCATGTGGTGCATGGTCGCCACCTACGGCTTCTGCTTCGGCGTCGAGCTCACCATGAACAACATCGTCGCTGGTTACCTGTACGACCAGTTCGAGCTCGACCTCGTCACCGCGGGTACCCTCGCGTCGTGCTACGGCCTCATGAACCTGTTCGCGCGCTCGCTCGGCGGTCTCGCGTCGGACTTCGCCTCGGTCAAGTTCGGCATGCGCGGTCGCCTCTGGACGCTCTGGCTGTGCCAGACCCTCGAGGGCGTGCTCTGCATCTTCATGGGTCTCGCCAGGAACTCCCTGGCCACCACCATCCTCTTCATGGTCTTGTTCTCCATCTGCGTGCAGGCCTCCGAGGGCGCCTCGTACGGCGTCGTGCCCTTCCTGACCCGCCGCGCGCTCGGCGTCGTGTCCGGCTACATCGGCGCCGGCGGCAACGCGGGCGCCACCATCAACATGGCGCTCTGGTTCAAGGACCCCAAGATCGAGACGTACGAAGGCATCATGTACATGGGCTACCTCATCATCTGCGTCACGCTCCTCGTGATCCCCATCCACTTCCCCATGTGGGGCTCCATGTTCCTCCCCGGCGACCCCACCGTCACTGAGGAGGATTACTACATCAAGAAGGAGTTCTCCGAGGAGGAAATCAAGGAGGGTCTCGCCGTCCCCGTCCAGAAGTTCTGCGACAACTGCAGGGACGAGCGCGCCCCCCAGCACCGCCCCGCGGCGGCTGAGGAATCCAAGGCGTAAGTCTCCTCTCCGAGCGTCGCGAGCGACTCGACGAAGACCTCGTCGCGTCGCGCCGACGCCCCGTTCTTTAGTTCGTGAACGTTTTTAATCAATTACGTACTCAAACGTCACAGCAAAGCAGTCACACGTTTTCGTAATCGCGCTCACTACTGTCCTAACGCCGCTCGGTCGTCAGTTTCGCGACCGCGTTCCATCGCCCGGTGATTCTCAATCTGGAATCGCGTCGCGTGCGAAGTTGCGTTCGGAGCGCGATCCGATCCGCCCATTCTCGAACGCGCCGTCCACACCACCATGTCTCTCCAGGAGGAATTCGATCTCGCCGTGGAGGTGGCCAACAAGCTTCCCAAGGCTTCCAACGAGGACATGCTCGAGCTGTACGGCTGGTTCAAGCAAGCAAACGTCGGCGACGTGAACACCGGTGCGTCCGTGCCCCGCGAGCCCGCTCGTTTTCATCGCGTGCGCATCGCAACCCCCCGATCGACGACTGACCCGTGCCCCGTCGCTTCCCCTCTTCGCAGACCGCCCCGGCATGTTCGACTTGAAGGGGAAGGCCAAGTGGGACGCGTGGGAGAAGTGCAAGGGCACGTCCAAGGAAGACGCGATGAAGAAGTACTGCGAGGTGGTCAAGCGTCTGTCCGCGTAAGCAGAGCGAGAAGGCGCCAAGAACACGCGCGTCGATGACGACCGCACACGCGCGCAGACGCGTCCTCCGAGAGCGTTCTCGACGTTGTGCACACGAATCTTCAGTCAACGTCTTGTCCTCACGTCTCATCGTGGAAGTCACGCGCACGAGCGCTCGAACCTCGAGACGGTCGCGCGTCCCGTCCCCTCCCGCGTCAACCAACCCTACACACGCGTCCGATTTTTCCCGACTCGCGAAGACCCATCGAGTCATAACCCCGGACCCAGGAGGAATGACGTGACGCAGGTCTATCGGGACTGTCGAAAGCTGCCGAGGAAACGCAGCTCTCTTCTCTCTTGGCGGCGCGGCGCACGCCCACGCCGCCCGGGATAAGGCCCGCGCATTCTCTCCCGCGAAGCGTTCGTTTTCAATAGACAGGCGCATCGCTCGCATCGCGCCGCGCGGACCGGCGCACCGAGGGCGACGCCGAAGGTCGAGTCGCCCTCAATCCACGTGTGCTGCTGACTTTGACGGGACGTGCACCGAAAATGGCGAGCCCCGCGAATGCGGCGGACGCCCGGCACGTCACGGACGCACCCCTCGGCGCGTCGAACGGCACGACGGTGCCCAACGATGAGGTACGGTCCACGACGAAACCGTTTCGCTCGGAGCGCGCGCGCATGCGCGCGGGCGCGGCGCCACCCCGTGAGCCCTGACAATCGAAATGTCGCGCGAACCCCCCGTGCCGCGTCACGCGCGGTTACGCGTTCCTTCCTCGAGTCCCGAACCCTGACACGCCGTTCCGTCGCGTCCTTTTTCTTCGCAGCGCGCCGCGTCGGCGCCGGCGTCGTTCCTGCCCGAGCTGCGCAGCGGCGAGCACGGCGAGATCGGCCCCCGGCGCTCGATGGAGGACGCGACGTACGTCTCCGAGCCGGGGCCCACCACCAGCGGGCAGTGCGCGTTCTACGGCGTGTTCGACGGGCACGGCGGGCGCGCCGCCGCCGATTTCGTGAGCGCGCGCCTGGTGCCGAACATCCGCGCCGCCGCGGGTCCGCGCGTGACGGGCGACGCGCTGCAGAAGAGCATGCGCGACGCGTATTTCCAGACGGACCGGGAGTTCCGCGAGGCGGCGAGCGAGGAAGACGCCGCCAGCGGCGCGACCGCGCTGGTGGTGTGCGTGGCGTCCGACCCCGAGGCGGGGACGTCCGAGCTGGTGGTGGCCAACGCGGGCGACTGCCGCGTCGTGCTTTCGCGCGCGGGCAAGGCGATCGACTTGTCCACGGACCAGCGCCCGAACTGCTCCACGGAGACCAGCCGCATCGAGAGGGCGGGAGGGTTCGTAGAGGACGGGTACATCAACGGGCACCTGGGCGTCGCGCGCGCGTTCGGGAACTTCCACGTCGAGGGTCTGAAGGGCACGGAGACGTCGCCGGGGCCGCTCACAGTTGAGCCGGAGGTTGAGCGGTGGCGGCTCACCGGCGAGGACGAGTTCCTGGTCATCGCGTGCGACGGGCTGTGGGACGTCTTCTCCTCAAACAACGCCGTGGATTTCGCGCGGCGCGCGCTGCGCGCGCACAACGACCCGGGGCGAACGGCGCGCGAGCTATGCGAGGAGGCGGGGCGACGAGACTCGGCGGACAACGTCACCGTCATCGTGGTGTGTTTCTCCAACGACCCGCCGCCGGATAAGGCGCCCGCCGAGCGCACCGCGCCGCCCATGGGCCGCGCCATCTCCAGCGAGGGGCTCTCCGAGCTGCAGAAGGCGCTCCGCTCGGACGATGAGGCCGCGGTGGAGGCGCAGATGACGTCACCAAACCTGGGACTCGGGAGGAGGCTGACGCGCGTGGCGAGCATAAACCCGAGCTCGCCGAGCCGGGGAAACGGAACCGGTTTGTCGGGGTTTTCCGCGTTTTCCGCCGGGCTGGAGAGCGCGGCGATGACGACGCTCACGGAGGAGTCCTCCCCGGGTTTGGGAGAGAGCCCGTAGTAGCCTTTTAGGACGATATCATATTACAACGCATAGATTCTCCCGGTGAGCCTTTCAACGACGTCGCCTTTTTCGCGTTCAGATGCCTTTGGCGATGACGCCGTAATCGACGGGCTGATGCCGGTCGATGTCGTTGTTCGACGGCGGCATCGGGTACTTGAGCCCGGTCGCGCAGTTGAAGAGCAGAACCTTGTCGGTCTTCGCGATCTTCCCGTCCGCGAGCCCCTTCTTGAACGCGGCGTACGTCGCGGCGCCCTCGGGGCACAGCAGGAATCCCTCCTTGGTGGCGAACTCGGAGACGCCTTCGTCGATGGCGTCGTCGTCGACGGCGACCGCCCACCCGCCGCTCTCGCGCACCGCGCGCAGGATGAGGAAGTCGCCCACGGCAGCGGGGACGCGGATGCCCATCGCGCTCCGCGTGTACGCGTCGTCGACGCGCGTCGCGAACTCCTCGCCCGCCTCGAACGCGTTGACCATGGGCGCACAGCCTGTTGCCTGCACGGCGACCATCTTGGGCAGCTTGGTGTCGGGGGAAATAAGACCCAGCTCCTTGAGCTCACCGAACGCTTTCCACATCCCGATGAGGCCGGTGCCGCCCCCGGTGGGGTACATGATGACATCCGGCAGATCGTCCCACCCGAACTGCTCGACGAGCTCGAGGCCCATGGTCTTCTTGCCCTCGATACGGTACGGCTCCTTGAGCGTGGACGTGTCGAACCAGTTCATCTCCTCCTTGCCCCCGCCCACGATCTTCCCGCAGTCGTCGATGTACCCGTTCACGCGCCACACGTTGGCGCCCTGCAACGCCATCTCGCGGATGTTGGTGTCCGGCGTGTCCTCCGGAGCGAAGATGTACGTCTCGATGCCGCACCGCGAGCAGTACGCCGAGAGCGCCGCGCCGGCGTTGCCGTTCGTGGGCATCGCCATGCGCGTCACGCCCAGCGCCTTGGCCATGGACACGGCCATCACCAGCCCGCGAGCCTTGAACGAGCCGGTGGGAAGCCGGCCCTCGTCCTTCACGAGCAGCGCGCCGCCGTCCTCCAAGCCGTGCAGCGCGCCGAGCACGGGGAAGTCCACCACGGGCGTCGCCCATTCGCCGAGCGACACGCAGTCCTCCGCGGCGCGCACGGGGAGCAGCTCGCGCCACTTCCACAGCGTGGGCGGCCTCGCCGCGAGCGTCTCGCGCGTGAGTTTGCCTTTCAAAGCCTCCAGGTCGTACCGCACCAGGAGCGGCTTGCCGGACTCGGCGAGGCCGTGCAGCGTGTCCGCCTCGTACTTCTCGCCGGTCAACGAGCACTCCAGGTGCGTGACGAACGTCCCGGCGATCTCGTCGTCTGTGGGGACACCCTGTGGTCGACGAACGGGTTTTCACGGGGGAGGGGGTCGGATCGCGGAAGGGAAGATCGGAGAGAGAGGCGACGCGTCAGCGGCGATCGGCTGAAGGAGCGAAACCTTCCGATCGGCGGATGAGGTCGGTGCCGACGCGCGACGCTTCGGGACGCTCGTCGGTCGGTTCGGGCGCGAACGCACCTGGAGCTTCCAGGCGGGGGTGAACTTCGAGCTCGCGGCTTTCGCGGGCTCGGCGATCGCGCGGCGAGGCGTCAGCCGACGGGCGGACTTGCCCGTGCGGCTGGGTTTCGCCTCGGCTCGGACGAGAGAGCCCGGAAGGCGAGCGGCGGTGGAGGTGAAGGCCATCGTGTTTTTCGTGTGTGGATCGAACGGGAAGTGCGGCGGTCGAGCGCTGCGGAGAGACGGGAAGGGAGGACGGTCAGCGATCAGCGCGATCGAAGAGGCGATGACAGGAGATGCGGGGGGGGAACGAGGATCGGCGGGTGGGCGTGCGCACCTCTGGGCGCGCGAGTGTGTGACGAACGGCGAACGCTTTTCGGATATAAAATGGCGCGGACCGAAGCGAGACGCGCTGTGATTGGCGCACGAACGTCCCCGCGGCGCGCGAAAGGTCGCTCGCGCCTTTTTCTTTTGCCAGCCTGGCTCGCGGACAAGTTCGGGTGCCGAGTGTCCGAAGACAGCGCCGCGCGCTTCGCCATCGTCCACGACTGAGGCGGCGCGCATCCGGTGCTTGGAGGTCGGGAGCGCGCTCGGACGCGTCGAGCGCGCGGCGCTTCCGGCGACGCGGGCCGGGCCCTCCGCGTCGGGCTTCGCGATGAAAACGACAACGTGAAACACGTGATGCGTGATGCGTGATGCGTGATGCGTCCATTGAAAAACGGCTTTTGTCCACATCTCATACTCACTCCCCCAGCTCCTGCCGCGCCTTTTCGTCCGCCTGCATGCTCCTCGCGCCCTTGTCCGCCTGCTCCAAAATCACGTCGCAGCACTCGAAGTAGACGTCCGCCAGCCTGTTCACGACGCGCGCGTCGGCGTCGTCGCGTTTAAGCGCGACGCGCATGTTGATCACGCAGTCCACGAGGCGCCCGGGACGCACGTCGCGCACGTCGAAGACGTCCATGGACGAAGACGCGGTCGATGGGTCATTATTATCGCCACTGTCGTTCGAAGCGCGCCTGGTGAACCCCCGTGTTGAGGGCTTGAGCTTGATCTTCCCGCCGTCGGCGTCGCGCGCCTCGTCCAGCGCGCGGCACTCGTCCAGCGTGGCCGCGACGTTCGCGCGCCGTTTGTCCGACTCGTTCACCACGCACAGCTCCTTGATCATCGCCGCCTCCGCCTTGGGGATCTCGCTCGGGGAGAAGGACCGGCTGACGACCGTGGAGGCGAAAACCCCGTCGTCGTCGCACTTCGGGTGCAACTGCCGTGCCGTCTCGCGGACCAAAAGCAGCTGCCACAGCAGCTGCCAGTTGGGGACGCGCTCCTGCGATTCCATCTCGTCCACCAGCCGCGCGGCGACCGTCTCGACAGCCTCGATGGACGCCGCCGGGACGTCCATCCCGGCCACGGTCCCACCGCCGGCGTGCGCCGCGCGAAGAACCTCCACGCGCTGCTCCCGGGACTTGAGCCGGGAGACCAGCTGCACGACCTGGATGTCGGGCTGCATCTCGCCGGTGACCGCGGCGAGCACCTCCTCGCGGATCGCCGCCAGCATCGAGAGCAACGCGAAGTCCCCTGAGCTCTCCGCCACCTGCACGTACGCGGAGAGCGCGGCCATAAACGAGCCGTCCAGCTCGCCGAGGTGCTTCCGCACCACCGAACGCAGGATGGCTTCTTTGTCCACCTCCGCCGCGGGCGCCGACGACGGCGACGCGGCGGCGTCGGCATCGTCGTCGTCGTCGCCCGGGATCACCTCCTCCACAGCCTCCTCCACGAACACCTGCTCCACGGTCTCCTTGATGATCAGGTCGAGCAGCCCCGCCGCGCGCTCGACGTTCTCCACCAGCGGGTCCTCCTCGGCGGCGCCCGCGGCGACGCGGCGGCGCGCGGGGACGCACCGAGAGAGCCAGCGCGGGCCTCGCGAGGCGGCGGCGGCCGTGGGGCGCGCGCGCGCGGGGCGCGCGCGGGCCGCCGCGAGCGTCGCGGAACGCGCCGCCGTCGCGGACGCGGTGACCGAGGTGACCATGATGTTCGCCAGGAGGAGCGCAAGAGGTTCGAGTTGGACCTCCTCCTCGGCGTGCGTCTCGCAGTGTCGTCCCGGGTGAGCGGCGGCATTCGTTCGTCGCGCTTCCAATCGTCGTTCGCGAAAGTAGTCACAGTTGCACTCGCATGACTCGGCTTCGTTTGTTTTGGCAGGTTCCGGAGGCGGTTTTGGCAGACTATATCGCAATGGATTTTTTTGATCTTTCGCGTCGCGTGCCTCGAATTACGAACCGGAAACGGCGATGGAACCTGCAGTGAGTTTTTAGTCGAAAGCTTCAATTTTTGGCGCGGACGCTGAGCTGGACTCGCGCGTTCGCCGATTCTTACTGGCTTGTGATAAAAAGGACACGTTTCGCGGGGATTCGAGTCATATTCGATTGCGTCGACTATCCTTAGCAACCCCCCCGGGTCCGGTGGAGCCGGGGTAGAGAAACCCTCCGTGCTAGGCGGAAGGGTCTGTGCGTCGCGTGTCTCGAGGGGCGAGGCGCGACACCCGCTCGTTCGCGTCGGCGACTGCGAACGGCGGTGCGGTGCGGAACTAATTCTTTCCGGGAAGGTGCGCGTGCCCTCCGCGGTTTTCCCGAAACACCCTCGCGAGCCCTCGTCTCCCGCGCTTCCCCGTCGCGCTCGACGCGTCCCGCGCGCGCGCGGAGGCGCGGATCTCGTGATTACGACTCGAGCCTCGCGTTCCGCTCGCGTATCGCGCGAACGCGCGTTCGAACGCGCCGCGCGCCCTCGTCCAAACGCGCGTCCTTTACGGGTCTTTTTGTTTCCACGGCTTTCGAGAGCAACGGCATCGACGGAAACGCGAGGAAGAAACGCGAAGTCCGCGGCCCGGGGGTTGGCCCGCGCGACGCGCGCGACGACCCACACCGACTGACGCGCGGTTCCCCGACGCCTTCACGCTCTGCGACGACAGGCTCTCCTTCCGATCGACGCGTTCGAGAAGGTCGAGCCCGTCGTTAGCCCCTAGCCAAGACACCGCGTGTGCCCGAGTCGACCGACCGATCGCGGCAGCCAACCTTGGCACCCCACGAGACACGGAAACCGGCCCGTGTCGAAAGACAAAAAAAGAGACGCGCGCACAATTTTTAGTCGCGCGCGCCCGTCCGCCGCCATGTTCACCGTGGCGGATCCCCGGCCGACGCCGACGGCGCCCGTGGACTTGCCGCAGATGAAGACCGGGCCCGGCGGGCCCGGGGCCTCGCGCGCGCCGAGAGCGTCGCGCCTGAGCCGGACCGCGCCGGAGGTTATGCGCGGCCACCACGCGTCGCTCCTCGCGGCGCTCAGAGAGGAGGACACCGACGACGAGTTCGACGACGACGCGTTCGCGTTCGTCCCGAAGGGCCAAGAAACGCCCTCCACCCCGCGGGGCGCGCACCGCGTCTTCACCGCGGGCAAGGAGTCCACGGACTCGCCCACCTCGCCGCTGGTGACGCACACCAAAAAAGAGCCGCACACCATGACGTACGGATTCGCGCCCCCCGCCGGCGACGCCGGCGGCGCGCCCCGCGCGGCGACGCCGCCGCCGCCGCCGCCTGACATCCGCGTGTTCCTCTCCAACGGCGCCTCGGCGCCCGTCGAGGTGCTCCGCAACCAGATCGTGACCTCGCTGACGCTCAAGCTCGACCGCGACGCGGCGGAGAGCCTGACGACGGCGGCGACGACGACGAACGCGGAGTCGGTTTCGATCGGTTTCGACGTCGGTTTCGACCCGCCGGCGGCGGCGACGACGCGCACGCTGCTCCTGCCGGAGTCGTCGAACCTGCCCAAGATCGACGAGCTCTCCGCGGCGGGTGCGGTGGAGGACCCCGCGGAGTACCGCGAGCTGATGCTGAAGCTGGGCGACCTGCGGTACATCTGCATCCGCGCCGCGACGGAGATTGGTGACGACGGCGAAGCGCGCGAGCGCGAGTACTGGCTTCCGCTGGACGAGTCGCAGACCGTGGCGGACATCAAGACGCTCGCCGCGGGCGCGGATCTGCTCGAGCCGGACGGCCCGCGGCTTTTGGACGTCGCCGCGGGCGAAACCCCCCTGAATCTGAGCGCCACGCACGCGGGGCGCACGCTGGATGACGCGTCGACGGTTTCCGAGGAGGGGTTGACCCACAACACGGTGATTCGCCTGTGCGTGCGCGAGCGCGCGAACGTCGTCGTCAAGATGCGCGGCACGAAGGACCTGGAGGTGAGCCTCACCGCGGACGAGACCGCGGCGTCGCTGCGCGCGAAGCTGGAGCAGATGCGCCCCGGGTACGCGCGCGACCTGTTTGTGCCGTACCCGCGCGGCGACGCCGGAGCCGCCGCGGGAGCCGGAAGCCGGCTGTTTTTCGGCGGAACCGAGCTTCGCGACGGGCCTCTCAACGCGTACGGCGTCGCCGACGGCGCGACGCTGGAGCTTCGGCCGCACACCTTCGGCGTTTCCGGCATCTCGATCCCCGGCAGAGGCCATCATGCGGGCGGCTTGCGGGAGAGGCACAGCTGGAACAGCGCCGGTGCGACGTGGAAGCCCGCCGCCGCCGCCGGAGTCGCCGGCTCGTGGGTGTCGTCCGGTTCGGGCGGAGGAAGGTCCGTCACGATGGGGGGCGCGTTCGACGACAGTGGGTCGGGGTGGTCCGGGTTCGGCTCGGCGTCGTCCTCCTCCTCGGAGCACCACGGCTCGCCCGACGTGGCGCGCTCGTTCGACCTCGCCAGAAAAGGGCTCGCGATGGGCAACCGCCCGCAGCTCGCGAGCGGCGGCACCGGCGGCGCGTACTTCCTGCGCGACGGCGACGGCGAGACGTGCGCGGTGTTCAAGCCCGCGGACGAGGAGCCCAACGCGAGGAACAATCCGCGCGGGCGCAACGTGTCCGTCGCCGGTGAGGGTTTAAGAAAGGGCACGCGCGTGGGCGAGGGCGCGTCGCGCGAAGTCGCGGCGTACCTGCTGGACCACGACGGCTTCGCCGCCGTTCCCGCGACGTCCCTCGCGAACCTGTGCGACGGCGCCTCTTCCGGCGGCGACGGCCTTGGCAAGCTCGGGTCGCTGCAGGCTTTCGTGCGCGCCGACGCCGAGGCGGAGGAGCTCGGCCCGGGTCTGTTCCCGGTGCGCGAGGTGCACAAGATCACGCAGCTGGACATCCGCCTGGCGAACACCGACCGCAACGCGGGCAACATCCTGGTGCAGAAGCGCGGCGGCGGCGAGGGCGGCACCGGCATGTTCCTGGTGCCCATCGACCACGGGTACGCGCTCCCGCACACGCTCGAGGATGTGTGCTTCGAGTGGGAGTTTTGGCCGCAGGCGAAGATTCCGTACGACGAAGAGACCAAGGCGTACATCGCCGGTTTGGACGTCGAGCGGGACGCCGCGCTGCTCCGCTCCGAGGGCATAGAGCTGTCGCCCGCCTCCGAGCGCGTCCTGCGCGTGTGCACCGTGCTGCTGCAGAAGGCGGCGCAGAGGGGGTGCTGCCCGGCGGACATTGCGGGGATGATGTCGCGCCCGATGCCCAACCGCGCCAGCGACTTGGAGAAGCTCGCGTCGCGCGCGGCGGCGGCGGCGCTGGCCGGCGGCGAGCCCAGAGCCGCCGCGGCGGTGCCCTCGCCCATCGTGGACGCGTGGCGCGCGCTGGACGGGAACGCTGAGGCGGAGTCGCGGTTCCTGAGCGAGTACGCCGATCTGCTGGACTCATACCTCGAGGGGTTTGAGCCGGAGCTCGCGCTGTGAGACGATAAACCGCGTTTGAGGCGTGTTCCTCGCCGACGAAGCGGAAAAAAAAAAACGTCGGCGGAGAGGGGGTGAGGCGACGGCGCGGGACCGCGTTGGCGCCGCGATTTTTGTACAACGATGTTGTAATTTACGTGACGACGAATTGCGTGTAAATTTTCTGGGAGCCGGGGCGCCGGCGTGTTTGTGTGGCTACGCCCGCGCCGCGATTTGCCTCACGCCGTCGACCAGCCTCTGCACTTCCCAGTCTTTGTTGAAGTAGTGCGCGCTGGCGCGCACGACGTCCTCGGGGAGGCCGGGCTCTCGGCTGGTTTCAGCCTTCGTCCGCCGCGCCTCCCACTCCATGCGCGTGTTGTTACACACGCGCGAGGTCCACACGTTCACTCCGGCGTCGCGCAGGCGCGCGCGGATCTCCGCGACGCCGACGCCGTCCACGTCGAAGGTGACGATGCCGCACTTGGCGACGCCGACGTCGCGAACGTTCACCTTGGGGATCTTCGCCAGCTCTTCGCGCATGGCGGAGGCGAGCGCACGCGTTCGCGCCCACGCGCGCTCGATGCCCACGTCCAGGGCGTACTGCACCGCCACGCCCAGCCCCGCCTTGGCGCAGAAGCTCACCTCGTACTGCTCGAACCGCCGCGCGCCTTTCGCGGGGGCGTACGAGTCGGCGGCGTCCCACAAAGCGCCGTGCAGGTCCAGCATCACGGGCTCGCACACCGTTTGTCCCTCCAGGAACGCGTTTCTGGCGTACAGAAACCCGATCCCGCGCGGCCCTCTGAGGTACTTACGCCCCGTGCCCACCAAAAAGTCGCACTTCAACTCGCGCACGTCCGTGGGCATCTGCCCCACGCTCTGGCACGCGTCCAGCAGAAAAGGCACGCCGTGCTTTTCGGCCATCGCGCCGACTGCCGCGGCGTCGTTCACCAAGCCCCCCGAGGTGGGCACGTGCGTGATGCTGATCAACCTGACCGGACCGACGCGTCGACCGTCGGCCGCGCGCGTCGGTCGTCGCGCGAGGCTCGCTTCCAACGCGCGCACGTCCAGTTGCCCCGTCTCCTCGTCGCTCGGCACAACCTCCACGACGACGCCTCGCGTCCGCGCCGCCTGCAGGTACGCGATGTAGTTGCTGGCGTACTCGCACCGCGCGGTGAGCACGCGGTCGCCCGGCTGGAAGGACTCCAGCAGCGCCCCGAACGCGCACTGCCACGCCGACGTCGCGCTCTGGGTGATGGCGATCTCGGAGGGGTCGCAATGCAAAAGGGAAGCCAACGCCGTGTACGGCAGCGCCAACGCCGCCGCCTCATCCTCCGTCGTTTCGTACCCGCCGGCGATGGCCTCGCGCTGGAGGTACGCCACCTGCGCGTCGAGCACGGCGCGGGGGGGGAGAGCAGAGCCGGCGGCGTTGAAGTGCGCGATACCGCCCGGGGTATCAGGACGGACGCCCGCTATGCCGGGTGTGTCCTCGCGAAACGCGTCCACCTCCGCGTCGGACAGAGCCCCGGGGACGGCGTGGGCTCGCCACCGCCTCTGCGCGCGATGTCGTCCCAGCACCGACGCGGGCCTCGCGGCGGGGACGGTCGGTCGGGCCGAGGTCACGGCAACGGGCAGCATCGTCGGCCTCGTCGAGTGTCTCGTGACCTACGCGGTGTGCAAATGACGCGCGCGCGCGCGCGTGTGGCCCGGACCCGCGGTGTGCGCCGAGTCGCGAGAGACTCCGTGCGTCGAGTCAGCATCGTCTCGGTGTTTTCGTGCGTTCCGATCGAAACCGAGCACGCTCGGGGGCACGACGCCGTGCGTTCGTTCCGCACGGCACACTCCGCGCCGCGCCGAGTTCGCGACCGTCTCGAAGCGACCCGCGTACTCGCGGCGCGCTCGCTCTGTCCAGCGTCCATCGGTGCTGTCTTCGGACGCGCACGACCGCGCTCGCGTAACCCTACGACCGACGACGACGACCGCTCCGAGAATGTCGACGCCTCCCAAGGTTGGTTTCCTCGGGCTCGGCATCATGGGCGCGCAGATGGCTGCCCGCCTGGTGCGCACGGGCGCCAACGTCACGGTGTACAACCGCAGCGTCGCGAAGACGGAGCCCCTGCGCGCGCTTGGCGCCTCCGTGGCGTCCACGCCCGCGGAGGTCACGCGGCAGTGCGACTTGGTGTTCGCCATGCTCGCCGACCCGAGAGCCGCGTGCGCGGTTGCGACGGATGGCCCGGATGCCGCGGTGGCCGGGATCGCCGCGCGCCCCGCGACCGCCGCGCCCATCACGTACGTGGACTGCTCCACCGTGGACGCCGCGACCGGCACGTTCGTGGGTGATGCCGTGCAGGCGGCGATGCGCGAGACCGCCGCCGGCGACGCCGGAGGCGGCTTTCTCGCCGCGCCCGTCTCCGGCGGGTGGCGCGACTGCCGCGACGGCACGTTGCTCTTCCTGTGCGGCGGCTCGAGCGCGGCGTACGAGGCGGCGTGCGTGCCGCACGGCCTGGACGCCATGGGGCACAAGCGGTGGCTTTTCGGCCCCACGCCCGGGGACGCCGCGCGCGCGAAGCTGATGCTGCAGGTGATGATGGGGAACATCGTCGGGTCGCTCGCCGAGATGATGGCGCTGACCAAAGCCTCCGGTTTGGACGAGGGGGCGATTTTGGACGTTTTGTCGCACTCGGCGATGGGCAACCACCTGTGTACCGCGAAGGGCGCACTGATGCGCGAGGGCAACTTCTCGCCCAACTTCCAGGTGTACCTGCAGCAGAAGGACCTGCGGCTCGCGCTGCAGCTGGCGGACGACCTGGGCGTCCCCGCGCCCATCAGCGCAGCGGCCAACGGCCAGTACATCCGCGCGCGGCAGATGGGCCTCGCCAACGCCGACTTTGCCGCCGTGCGCGCGGCGTACGAAGCCGAAGCCGTCGCCGACAAGGAGAGCGAGACGGAGGAGCTCAACTGAAGGTGTATGTCGTACCCGGCCTTAGGGTGCGAAAACGCAGGATCGTCCCGGAGAAACGCTCCGACGATACCGCGCGGTGGGTCACGAAACGATGACCGTATACTACTCACGATACCTCGGTAATACTAACACGCTATCATACTTTCAGTATGGCCGACTACGAATACGGCCACCACGGCTTTCCCCGGAACCGCCGCGCGCTGAACGGCGCGAGGTCCACCTCCGGGGTCTTTCCCGTCGCCAGGTCCGCGACGACGCGCCCGGTGATCCCCCCCAGCGTCCAGCCTATGTGCTGGTGCCCGAACGCGTACAGCACCCCGGGCACGCGCGAGGAGGGCCCGAGCACGGGCAGCGCGTCAGGCAACGTCGGCCGGAACCCGAGCCAGTCCTTCTCGCCGTCGCGCGCGCCCAACCACGCAAACGAGTCTTCGTTTTTTGTCGAACGAAACGAAAACAACGCGCGCGTCTCGGCGTCCAGCTGCTCGAAGCGGCTCGCGACCGGGCCCGCGTTCAAACCGCCGAGCTCGACCAGCCCCGCCGACCGCACGCCGCCGGACATGGGCGTCACGATGAACCCCCCCTCGGAGGAACACACCGGGCGCGTCAAGAGCGGCTCCTCTCGAGCGTCGGTTTCGAAAACGTTTTTTTTTTTCGGCGCCCACTGCACGCTGTACCCGCGCTCGGTGTCGAGCGGGACGGCGTCGCCGCACTGCTCTGCGAGGTGTTTGGAGTGCGCGCCGGCGGCGATGACCACTGTGCCCGCGTCGAGATAAACGCCGTCCGAGGTGGTCACCCTGACCGCGGACCGAGGATCCCCGGGGACATCCAAGGCGTTGACGAAACGCACGTAGCCGGCGTCCCCGCACCGAACCTCGCCGCCGCGCGCGACGAAGCCGTCGCGCATCGCGCGAAGAAGCGCCTCGGGGTGCCGCAGGAACCATCCGTCCTCGAACCACCAGGCACCGCCGCGCACAGCGCGGTCGCTTAAAAGTGGTTCGAGCTCACGCACCCCGACGCCGTCCAGAGCCTCCATCTTCAAACCGGGGCCCAGGCCCTCACGACGCAACGCCGCCGCCGCCGCGGAGGACGCCGAAGTCACGTCCTTCTGCAGCAGGATGTACCCTTTCCTGGCGGCAAAGGCGTCGGCGCGGCTCTCCGGCGTGGGCGCGTACACGCCCATGGGCGCGTCCACGTCCACCCCCGCATAAGACCAGGCGTCCCGGTACCCGTCCTCGGCGAGCCGGAGCAGCGTGCCCAGCGCCAGCGAGGTCTTGCGCACCTCGGCGGGGGAGCACGAGGCCAGCGCGCCGGCGGCCCAAGGAACCATCCGCAGCAGATGCGGGTCAGGGACGAGCCGAAGCGCGCCCTTGCGGCTCATGATCATCCCGGGGGCTTCCTTCCACAGCCCGGGACGCTGCACGGGGACGTTCGCGTAGAAAGCGAACGTCCCCGCGTTGCCGTTGGAGGCGGAGTGGCGCCCCCCGACGTCCGGACCGGCCTCCAGGAGGGTGACGTGTTTCCCCGCGCGCTGCAGATGCAACGCTGTGGCCAGACCGACGAACCCGCCCCCGACCACCACCGCGCGCGACCGGACGGCCGCGGACGCGGGTCCCATGGTCACGGTATCCCTCGCGGTCCGCTCGCTTCGCCGCGAACGCGCGCCACAACCCCCGCCGCGCGGTCGCGCCGTTCCGACACACACCCGCGCGCGCCGAACTGGCAGCTTTTCCCGACACTGCGAAAAACGAGATCGTCGCGGCTCCTGCTTGCGCTTTCGGGACGAATCCTCGTCATCGACGTCGGGCGCGTTCGCCGCACAACCGCCCCGCGCGACCCGCGGGAGCCCGCGCTTGTTTCGACTCGAGGCCTCGTTGTTCCCCGACGATGTCCCTGGCCCTGTCACCCGGTATGGCGCGCGCGCGCGGCCCCGTGGCGGCGTGCGTGACCCGGTGCCTGGGCGCCTCCTCGCCTTGTCGAGCGATCCCTGTCCCGTCCACCGCCGCGCTCGCCGCGCCGGGAGGCCACGCGTTTCGTGGCCGCCCCGCGTCCTCCTCCGCCGCGTCCTGCTCGCGGCCGCCGCCCGCGTCGCGGCTCGCGGCGCGTGCGGCGCGCTTCTCCGCGGCGGCGAGCGCGGACGGTGACGCCCCGGACGCGACCGCCGCGATCCGCGCGGTGGAGGAGCGGCTCGGCGTGACGCTCTCCGAGTCCCCGACGGTTCCGGCGCCGCCGCCGGTAGTCGTGGTGGTCAGCGGCCCGAGCGGCGTGGGCAAGGACGCGGTGGTCCGGCGTCTCCTGGAGCAGAGGCCGGAGCTGAGCATGGTGGTCACCGCGACCGACCGCGCGCCGCGCCCCGGCGAGACGGACGGCGTCGATTACCACTTCACCACCACCAAACGCTTCGAGGCTATGATCGCGAACGGCGAGCTCATCGAGCACGCCGTGGTGTACGGCCAACACAAGGGCATACCGAAAAGTTCGGTGCGGGACAAGCTTTCGTCAAACGACGACGTCGTGCTCCGCCTGGACGTGCAGGGCGCCGCCACCGTGCGCGCGATGATGCCCGACGCCGTGCTCGTCTTCCTGTGCGCCGAGAGCGAAGCCGCGCTCGCCAGGCGACTGTTCAAAAGAGGTACGGAGACAGACGCGCAATTCGCGCGCCGCGTCGAGACGGCGCGAGACGAGACAAAACGCGTCGACGAGTTTGATTACGTCGTCGTCAACGGCGACGGGGGGCTGGAGCAGGCGGCCGCCAGGCTGGGCGCGATCATAGACGCGGAGAAGAGCAGGAGGGGGAGGAAACCGGTCGAGGTGTGAACGTGTGAGTGTCGGGGCGATGTGTGCGTGTAGGTCGTAGACGCGACGACGAGCGTAGACTGTGTAGTTGGTCGAAAAGGGATGGCTGCGTCGTGGGCTCGTTCGCGCGCTGTCGGGTCGATCCGGTCGTGGAAAATTCTCTTCGTCGTCTCGCGAGCCGTTATCTGAGAACTCGGAAGCTCGTCCGAGAGGCGCGTCCGTCCCGGTGGGCCGTCATTCGCGGCGCGCCGAGGCGTGATGGCGGTCCGCGACGCGGCGGTGGCGGCGCGCCCGCCCGACGGCGGGTCTGCCACGGTGGGCGGGACCTTCCCGGATGATCCGCCGCGTCCCACCCCGTTGATGGTTCCGGAGACCGCGCCCGAGTGGTCTCCCGCCGAATTGGAGCGGTACCTGCACGTGGTGGCCATGGAGCGGCACACCGCGCACGCCATTCGGAGACACGACCTGCTGGACAGGCTTCATCAGCACTGCGACGGCGTCGGGAACCCCAACCCCCTGCTGCTGCTCGGCCCACCCGGGAGCGGGAAGTCCACCGCGTTGGCGATGCTGATGAGCGAGATCGAAGGCGGTCCAGCGGCGCGACGCCGACGCGACAGCACCTCGCTGGCTGGGGCGGCCGACGGGGCGGGGGCGGACACGTCCGGTACCTCTTCCGCCGCCGCCGCCTCGGCCTCCGCGGTCTCGGTCGCGGGCGCGGAGCCGTTCGTGCTCGCGCACACGTTCGGGCTGCTCGGGCATTCCGACGATTTGCGACGCGCGCTGCTTCGGATGTGCGCCGAGCTCAAGTCGCGATTCAACATCTACGTGGACCTGCCGTCCCGGCTGGAGGACGTCGGCACGGCGTTCCCGCGCTTCCTCGCGCACGCCGCGCTTTTCGGCAAGATCGTGGTCGTGCTGGACGGACTGGACAAGGCTGAGTGCCACGACGTGACCCCCGAGGACTGGCTCCCCGCGGCGCTGCCGCTGGCGGCGCGCGTCGTCGTCGCATCCGCCGGGTGCCGCGCGGTGAACGCGCTCAAGGAGAAATCGGGCCTGCTCCTGGACGTTTTGCCCATCGCGCCCCTCGACCGTTCCGAGCGCGCGCGCGTTGTCGACGCAGCGCTGGAGGGCGTCGGCGGCGGTCGCGTCCCCGCGTCCGCGACGCTGGGGGATTTGCTCGCCGCCGAGGACGCCGGGTCGCCTCTGTTCCTGGCGCTGGCGGTTGAGGAGATCAAGTGCCGCGCGCGCGCCGCCGACGGCGACACGTATGCCGCCGTGGAGGAAGCGAACGGCTTCCCCGGGACGACGGTGGATCTGCTCGCGAGCGTCTTCGACCGGCTCGAGCGCCGCTTCGGCACGACTCTGGTGGCGGAGGCGACGACGCTCATAGCGTGCTCGCGTTCGGGCCTGACGGATTCGGAAACCTTCGCGCTCCTGCGCGGCGCGCCGACGCTGGCGAACCTCCCCGTCTCGGAGTGGGAGGCGCTTCAGGCGGAGCTCGAGCCCCACTGCTGGCCCGTCGAGCGTCTGCCCACCGCGTCGAACCTCATGGGATTCTTCCACCACACGTTCACGACAGCGGTGTTCCGCCGCTTCGCCGACGCCGCCGCCGAGCGGAGACTGCAGCACCTGCGCGTCGCGGCGTTTTTCGCTGACCCGGCGGAGCCCGCTTCCTCGCACCGCGGCGTGAACGAGGTGGTCTGGGGCTGCCGTTTGGGCCACGACTGGCACGCGCTGCGCGCGCTTTTAACGGACCCGCACGTGCACGCGCACCTGTGGAACCAAGACACGCAGGTGGACCTCGCGACGCACTGGGACGCGTTGCTCAAGGGCGAGCAGAAAGTCGCCAACGCGCGAAACGCTAAACTGGTTCCCGGGCCGAACGGCGCGCTCGTACCCCCCAAGCCGCGACCCCCGCGTCGCCGCGCGGACGTCGTCGCGGAGTTCGTGCGCGTCGCGGACGTCGCGCCCGTGTCCTCGGACGGCATACTCACGCCAGACGTCACCAAGGAGCTCATGGCGGACTTCCTGGCGTGGAGCGGGCACCCCGGCGAGGCCGCCGCCGTGCTGCGCGCGCTGGCGGCGGAGAAGGGCGACGAGGCGGATGTGGCGGCGGTGAGCGTCAACTACAAGCTGGGGCGCGCGCTGGGGCGGCAGGGCGTGCACCTGGAGTGCGAGGAAACGCTGCGGCGCGCGCTGGCGGCGGAGCAAATGCTGGTGGGCGCGGAGACGCCCATGGTGGCTGAGATTGTCACTGAGCTGTGCAAGGTGAAGATGGAGACGGGCGAGGCGGAGCAGGCGGGTCAGCTCGCCGCGCACGCCGTGAGCGTCTGGGAAGCGGCGGAGGCGGCGGGGTACGAGGAGGCGGACGTTTCGACGCTGGTCGAGGCGCTCACGCGGCTGGCGGAGGTGTGCGAGGTGCTGGACCGCACGGTCGCCGCGGAGGCGGCGTACGAGCGCGCGCTCGAGCGCCTCGAGTACATGCTCGGGCCCGACCACCCCGAGGTGGCGGAGCACCTCGGGAAGATGGGCGGCGCCTACGCCGCGCACGGCGAATGGGAAAAGGCTGAGTTTTGCTACTGCCGCGCGCTGGCGTTCGCGCACAGGTTCTCCGGGCCCTCTTCTCTGCACATCTCGCACTTCTACAACGTGCTCGCGGAGTTGCACCGCGCGCGGGGGGACGCCAGCCAGGCGCAGGCGCTGTATCAGCGCGCGTTGCAGGTGATCGAGGCGGTGCTGGGCACGAACCACCCGGAGACGGCGACGTACCTGAATAATTTGGGCGAGACGCTTCGCGCGCGCGGTCGTTTCGAAGACGCCGAGCCCATGTACGTGCGCGCGCTGGCCATCGACGAGAGCACGCAGGGCGTGAGCCACCCCATCGTGGCGATCCGGCTGAACAACCTGGCGGAGCTGTTCCGCGACATGGGGCGTTTGGAAGACGCCGAGCCCATGTACCAGCGCGCGCTCGCCATCGACATGGCGGCGCTCGGGCCCAACCACCCGAACGTCGCGACGTACCTGAACAACCTCGCCGGGCTGTACAAGGCGAGAGAGATGTGGGACAAAGCCGCAGAGCACTACACGCGCGCGATCGCCATCGACGAGCGCGCGCTCGGCCCGGACCACCCCGACGTCGCCATCTACCTGAACAACCTCGCCGGCTTGTACAAGGCGCAGGGGAAACTACGCGAGGCGGAGCCGCTGTATCTGCGCGCGTTGCGAATCAACGAGGAGTCGCTGGGGGGCGACCACGCGGACATGGCCATCTACTTCAACAACGTCGCGCTGCTGTACAAGGCGCAGGGCAAGCTGGGGGAGGCGCGCTCGTACTACCAGCGCGCTATAGACATCGGGGAGAAGACGCTGGGCGCCGAGCACGCGCAGGTGGCGACGCGGCTTTCCAACCTGGGGGCGCTCCTGGTGGACATGGAGGACTTCGCCGGCGCCGAGGCGGCGTTCGCGCGCGCGCTGGCCATCCGCAAGGACGCGCTCGGAGAGGACCACGAGGACACGCAGAACGCCGCGGAGTGGATCCAGCACATCGCCGAGCGGCGCGCGGGCGCGGCAGACAGCCTCCCGCACAGGAAGGTGGCCCTGGACGTCCCCGCGGTGGACGACCGGGTCGCCGGCGAGGCGGCGAACGCCGCGCCTCTCTCGCCCCCGGCGGGGTTCGAACCCAGGCCGCCGACGCCGCCGCCGGAGCCCGAGCCGCAGCTCGAGGATACCCTCGCGTCTTCCCCCCCGCCGCCTTCGCAGGTCCACAGCGGGACTCCCGCGGTCTCGCCCGCGGCGTCGCTGGCGCCGCCCCCCACGGCGCCGCCGCCCCAGGCGGCAGCGTCCCCGGCGCCCGAGGCGCCTTCCCCCCTGCACGCGGCGGCGCCGTCGGCGGAGCCCCGGTTGGCGGCGTGGGTCGGGACGGGAGGCACGACACCTCGCACGA
>ENA-OUOG01001236-OUOG01001236.1-marine-metagenome-genome-assembly--contig:-NODE-1236-length-30255-cov-4.869011_pt1 | contig 30255 bp, 27 predicted proteins | sample MGYA00248635_ERZ508505 | MGnify/ENA primary metagenome ERZ508505 (study PRJEB26176, sample SAMN06267871) | marine metagenome | isolation source: Saanich Inlet, British Columbia, Canada | place: Pacific...
TGATGATTGGAATGAATATCCGTACTGTTGTAGCATTTCACAAACAGTATCCTTACCATGACGTCCATGGCCGACAACTAATAGCTTGGGTAGCAAAGGTATCTCCTCTATACAATATACTTTATATTATATAGAATAGTTATGCTATTGTCAAGTACTTTTTATCTTTTTGGCTTGTCTATTTGCCCAGGCTGCTTCAAAACCAAACTCATGCTGATATGCTTCGTGATTACCCCATATTCTACGCATGTATGAATCATACGTATCCATGATGTCTTTTTCTTTCCAGCTTTCGGGGATGAGTTGACCTTTTACAATCCAGTACAAACGATTTGCTTCTTTGTGTTGAAAGTATGTCATACTGTATTTACAGTATGCTTAGATTATAGCGTTAACATTAGCCAATAGTGAAGCCGTAGCCAACACCGCCTGCCATTTGGTTTGATACTTCTTGTTCAAGTTTTTCCATTTCGCTTTGTGCTTCTGCTTTTAAGGTATCACCATTAAGAGTCGATCCGCCTTGTGGTCCTGCAATAGTAGCAAACTTTGAACGTGCTTCACCTAGCATATACTTACAACTAGCTAGAGTATAATCTTTAATCCATTGTGATGCTAGATAGTCATTTAACAATTCACTATCAGGACGATAGTTGTAAACGTATAACAATAAGTCTTCTTCTGCTCGAGGACGTTGCAATAGTGTAAGTTGTTTAGTAGTTGTGTTCCAGTTAAACTCGATAAAGCTACCAAACATTCTACCTACTAGTTCTTGATATTGACTAAACATATCGTATGTTGCAAGGCCGCCTAATTTAGAGCTTGATAACAAGTATGCATTTGTGTATGCTAATCCAAACGGATCAAACATACTGCCGCCATTGTTCTCACCATTGGCATATAATTTAACGCCAATAACATCGCCCGAGTTTAAGCCGCTATTAAATGTAATAGTCCTAGCAGTAGTATCTGTTACAAAGTCTGACGAACTAGATCCGTTCACTTCAACAATAACAGTTCCAACACTAGCAATATTATAGTTTACATTAAATATGCGTTGGTTTGCTGTTGCTGTATAAGACTGTGTGTAAATTGGTCCTGACGAACTTCCTGTAATAGCCCTTGAGCCAATGCTTCTGCGAAACAGTTTACGAACCTCAATGACTTCATTGGGCAATGTATATGTATTCTGATCTAATACTGTTGGCATAAACAAATACGATTCTTCAACACTGTTATCTGAACGTTGTCTAAATCTCGACAGCGCCTTCTTTAGTGCAGTTTCATAATGAATCGGATCAAGTTCAACATCAACCATACCTCCGCCGAGGAACGCATTTACGTAATCAAATATTTCTTGTTTTTGTGTTGCTAAATCTGCCATAAGTATTCTCCAATAGTATTTATCCGTAGCATAAATATGTATATGCCAAGATTAAGTTTATACAAACCAGAAAGAGGCCAAGATTACAAATTTCTAGATCGTCAGATCTCGGAGATGTTTACTGTAGGCGGAACTGACCTACATATACACAAGTACCTCGGTCCAGAGAATCCAGACGAAGCAAGTGCCACGGCTGACCAGCCACGCTACGATGCTGTCAAGGAAACAAACATACAGGATTTACTATTTCTAGAGAATAGAGATAGAAAGTATGATCCAGACGTTTACACAATGCGAGGAATATACAACGTACAAGATAACGACTTTAATCTTAGCCAGTTTGGTATGTTTTTAGACAATGACACATTGTTCTTAACTGTACATATTAACAGCAGTGTAAAAACATTAGGACGTAAACCTTTAACAGGCGATGTTGTTGAATTGCCTCACATGAAAGACGAGTATGCATTAAACGATTATAATCTTGCATTAAAACGGTTTTATGTAATCGAGGATGTTACAAGAGCAAGTGAAGGATTTTCACCAACTTGGTATCCGCACTTGTATAGACTAAAACTTAAACAAATTGTCGACAGTCAAGAATACAAAGAAATACTTGACTTACCTGCTGACGAAGAAGAACCAGGCGGTAATAGTTTGCGTGATTTGCTTAGTACCTATGAAAGAGAAATGCAGATTAACGATGCAGTAATTGGCCAAGCAGAAGCAGACGCTCCCAAATCAGGGTACGATGTCAGCCATTACTATAATGTAGAAACAACTAGAAGAACCGACGATCAAGGCAATATAATATCAAGCGATGTTGAAGTTACAAGCACAGGTACATCTGCACCGCCTAGCAAACCGGGATATCAAGGATATTTACTAGGCACAGATGAAGCACTTAACGGTGCAAGTTTTGGACACGGCATTAACTTTCCAGATGCGCCAGACGAAGGCGATTTTTTCCTAAGAACAGACTTTGTTCCTAAACGCATGTTCCGTTATAACGGAACTAAGTGGGTCAAGTACGGCGATTCAAATAGAATGACAATGACAAACACAAATGATAGACTAACACAGAAGACTGGTTTTATTAATAACATTAATTATACGTACACAGGTAAAATTGCTACAGACACAGAACTACTTACTGAAGGTACATTAATTATTGATACCGATATTGCGTATCCAGTAACTGCTAATTACTTAGAAATAAAATACCAAGTGTATTCTAAGCACTTTGTACTAGCAGACGAAACAGGATTGATTACAGACAACAATGGTAAGGTGCGTATTAATTTAGATTCAGCAGATGAATTACCATATGAAGGACAATGGACTATTACATTCTGGAAAGATAGAGAGAATGAAAGACAAAGTCTCAGTCAAGCACTTAGACCTAAGGCGGACAACTAATGCAGCATTTTTATGATGGACAAATAAGAAGATATCTTACCCAACTTGTGAGAATGTTTAGCGGGTTCTCTTATCAAGACGGCAAAGGACAATTAACAACTGTGCCAGTTATGTATGGTGATATTACAAGACAAGTTGGTAGTATTATTAGAGATAACTCGGATAACAAAATGCCGTCAGCGCCAAGAATGGGAATTTATGTAAACTCTATCGAAATGGACACTAACAGACTCGCTGATTCAAGTTATGTTAGTAAAGTTAATATTAGAGAACGTGCATTTGATAGCGACGGTAACGAGTACCTTAATACAGCAGGCAAAAACTATACAGTAGAACGTTTAATGCCTACTCCCTATACCCTTAGTGTTAACGTAGATTTATGGTCAACTAATACAGATCAAAAACTACAATTAATGGAGCAGATACTAATGCTGTTCAATCCAAGTTTAGAATTACAAACAACAGATAATTATTTAGACTGGACAAGTTTAAGTGTTGTAAACTTAGATAGTGTAACGTGGAGCTCACGTTCAATACCCACAGGTACTGAAACTGAAATTGATGTTTGTACAATGACATTTACAACACCAATCTTTATTAGTCCGCCAACAAAAGTCAAACGCTTAGGTGTTGTAACAGACATTATTAGTAGAATTGCAGGTAGTGTAGATGACTTACTTGAAGAGTTTGGCGGAGATGCTGTAGCAGTAGACGATAATGCAGACGGTAAGTCAAATATTAGAACAGGTCTTGCCGTTACTAATACTGGCGAAATTGAAAGAATCAAACAAAGTTCAGATTGGCAGTTAAGCACTAGTATACTTTCTATTAGAAAGACAGCATACCAAAATACAGATCTATTAGTATTAAACACTACATTGAAGTTAATCAATAAAGGTATACTAGGCGGCAAAACATGGCCAGAATTTATTGAAGCATTTCCAGATACATTTGTTGATGGTGTTAGTCAAATAATTCTTAACAGATCAGACTGGCCTTATGAAATTGTAGGCACTATTGCACTTAATCCGCTGGACAATAAAGAAGCAATTGTTATTTGGGACGAAGACACATTACCTACCGATACTGTTATTTCAAGTGATTTGGGGGATAGGACTAAGATTGATTACATTATAGATCCTACAAAATCAAATCCAACAGATCTAGTAAATGCTACAGCTAATCCACGTATATTGCTATTAAATGATATAGGTAATATAATTAACGTAGATGGCGCCGATGCTTGGAAGAATAATGACAATACAGACTTTATTGCCAAGGCTAACGATATTGTAGAATGGGACGGCACAAAGTGGACTGTAATATTTGAAGCAGCAGTACAAGATCCAGACGCATATACATATGTTACTAATCTAAACACAGGCGTACAATACAAGTATAATCAAGGTGAATGGATATTGAGCTTCGAAGGCGAGTATCCAAACGGCGCTTGGCGCATCGATTTCTAAGATAATTATTAGTATGAAACAAATTGTTTGTAGTGGTGCATTACTATATGCCCGCGATACTAATAGATTTTTATTTTTGCACAGGGCTCAAGGTAAGCACAAGAATATGTGGGGACTTGTTGGCGGCACTAATGAAGGCGTAGAAACTCCGTGGGAAGGTCTTCAACGAGAAATTGTTGAAGAAATAGGCGAACTGCCTAATATCAAAAAAACTATTCCACTAGAAACATTTGTATCCAATGACACACAATTTAAGTTTCACACTTATCTCGCAATAGTAGACAATGAATTTATGCCCAAACTAAATAATGAACACAATGGTTATGCTTGGGTAAGTTTTGGCATGTGGCCAAAAAGTTTACATCACGGGTTACGCAATACCCTTCAAAGCAAAAATAATCAAAGCAAATTAAATACTGTGTTACAGGTAATAAATTTATTGGAGGAACAATAATGGCAGAATTTATTAGAGATTTACCCCGTTTTCACGAAGATTGTAAAAAGTATCAAACAGTTATCGAGAAGCTTAGTACAATTGACGAAGCACGTCATCGTAAACTAAATTCTATCTATCAAGACTTTTTATTAAAGGTAGAATCTGTCGATCGCAGTGTACAGGATATGGCTACTGGGTTTGTTGCTGTAGGTATGCAACACGGAACCTTTGTTGAAGCATTGAAAGAAGTACGCTTGAGATTAGATGCGGAAATCAAAAAAGTAGAGAAATTATTAAAAAATGATTAATGAAATAACGTATCAAGAAGCAGTTGATCTTGCATCTAGTTACAAAGATAGAAACAAAGTTACTGTTATTATTTTTAAAGAAGAACATTGTGAGTGGTGCGCTGATTTTATTCCTAATGTAATGGATAAGGCTGCTATAGAATTTTCAAACGATGTTGACTTTTATATTGTACCCACACGAGACGGACAATTATTTCCCCAATCACAAACTCCAGTAACATTTATTTTTGTGCCAGGCAATTGTCCCAATGTGATGCCTTTAATTAGACCCGGTGCAGCAGATCTCGGAAATGTTTCTTCCGATTTACGGAGAGTAATAGATAGTATGCATAGCGGTCTTGATTTAGATCAGCCAAGGTTGCCAACGTTCTAATGTTTGTTATTATGCAAGAGCAGCAAAGAAGATATACCATTTGCAAAGAGTGTCCTCATTTACGCAAGATCACAAAAACATGCACTAAATGTAATTGCTTCATGCCATTAAAAACTAAACTTAAAGAAGTTAGTTGTCCTATTGGTAAATGGGGCAAAAACAGCTGGGGTGGCTAGTCTTCGATTATATACCCAGGAGATTCTAAAACATTAATGTTACCAGCAATCGTAATTCTATTCTTATTAGAATTATTAGGTAAAACTTTATGCCAGAAATGTCCTGGAAAGAATACTATTTCATTTTTTTCTTCATTAATTGGTACAATTTTATCTTTGTTATAATACCAACAAAAATTAGATGTTTCGGCAGGCTCGATAAAGTGTGTCCAACTAATTGTAAATTTACAGGGCGTAGTATGACAATGGGGTGTAAATCCTTGAGAGTTAGGTTCGTACACCTGAAACCACCACTCCCAATTAAATGCAGCATTACTATGATTAATCGAAATCATAAAATTTTTCATAATATTATTATAAAAATTATTTAGAATATCGTACAGTTTGATTTCTTGTTCGCTACGTTTATGATTTCCAAAATTAGTGTACTGAGGAAATCCTTTTTGATCTACATAATAGTCTTTGTAAAATTTTTTTGAAGATATAATATCATACGCCTTAGCAGGTAAAACTAAAATTTTTCTGTCAATAAACTTAAATTCGGGGGTAAATTCCAAAATTTTTATTCCTTCTTCGATAGTATAACTAAGTATAACATAACAACAAGGTAATGTCAATATGAAATATATATCCGCTAATGATTTTGAAGATAAATTTGAATACGCCGAAGGTAGTAGTTTGCGTAACAATCCTAATTTTGTTATAGTAATTGACGATAATGACAGATGTTTTTACTTTCCAAAAAACTTTAACACTAGTGTATTAGAAGATATTAACCTAGCTTGGTTTAAACAAAATAATATTACATTCCGTAGAATATTAGATGTCGGAGCAGGAATCGGTGACGATGCTGCTGCTTTATCCGAAATTAGTAATATTATAGAATCGTTTGAAATAGGCCAAGAGTCTTTTGAATGCTTAGTTGCAAACTTAGAAATTGCAGCCGGAACATACGCCCAGGGCAAAATTTTTAATAAACATCATGTAGCTATTACTAATAGTAATAATTATTCTATTGAAATTGCTGAATATTTAAATAAGCCACATCTTAATAAAGTAGCACATTTGGGAGATTTTTTTCACGAAAGACAGTACCTAGTAGAAGAGCCTACAAATTATGTTTTACTAAAACAATCTACAATTGATAATTATAATTTTCAAGATGTTGATTTTATAAAAATAAATGTAAACGGATTCGAATTAAAGGTTCTAGAAGGAGCCATTGAAACTATTAAGCGTTGTAGTCCTTATATATATGTTAACCTGTCAGAAGATCAACTTATCAGATATTCCGATAGTACTAAAGATGTAATTAATTTATTAAATGATTTAGGCTATTCAAAAGTAAGCACTAATATTTTTAGTAAGTAATAACACAGTATCCATTACCTGCTCTACTTGTGCCATCAATGGTACCATGTGTTCCCGTTCTATTACAACCATATCCTACGCCACCGCCCGGATACAACGAGTTTCCAGTTTGAGGCGGTTCTCCGCTTGTACTACTTCTAGTAGTAGATCCGCTGACTACAGTTTGTCCTGCTACACTGCTACTTCCTGAAGTTTGTCCTGCTACATATCCTGAGCCGCCTTCTCCTGTACCACCATTAGCACCGCGATCGCCTGCTCCGCCACCGCCGAACCAACCTGCTCCGCCGGCTGCTCCGTTACATCCGTTGCCGCCGCCTGCATGTCCTCCTCCAGGCCAGCCACCGTTACCACGAATATTTCCGCCGCAACCCCAGCCTCCTCTAAATTGTACTCCTGAGAATGTAGGTGAACCAAATGGCCACGATCCGTCACTTGAACATGATCCGCCACATGATGGTTGAGCGCCGCCGTTGCTTTGAGTTGCACCAAAAGAATATGCGTTGCCTGGTGTAGTTGCGCCGCCGCCATTAACTGTTTCTTGGTAGGATCCCATGCCACCGCCACCAGCTGCTAAGGCAACACAGTTACCAGAACTTTCTGATGTTCCTACAAACAGTCCGGTATAGCCGCCTCCACCGCCGTTTTGATCTGAATAAAATCCTCCTTGGCCGACAAATACTCCATATGTGGTTCCTCCGCTTGTATCAATCGTAGCAGTAGTATAGCCGCCGGCACCGGATACAAGACCTGTATTGTTTGCTCCGCATCCACCGGCTGCTCCCCACATATAAGCATTAATTCTAGTTACGCCTGACGGAACTGTAAAGCTCTGTGGACTATATACACCCACCTGTGCGCTAAATGTTTGTGTCACAGGTGCTTTTATTGTAATACTAAAGTTCCTATCTACATTAACATTATTAGACGATGCACGTATAGTGAAGTTTGATGTTGTATCTCCGCCGACTGCGTTAGCATTACCGCTGATTAATCCTCCACTAGATAGATTCAATCCGCTAGGTAAACTGCCACTACTAATAGCATACGATACAGAATCACCGTCTGCATCAGTAGCAGTTACTTGTATCGAAATTCCACTTCTGGTAGAGTCAAAAAATGTTCCTAAACTTCCCGAACCAGTTTGCCAGGCTGCTGGTGTATCAACAGCACCAGCCGGAGTAAGGGTTGAAGATAACCCTGTTGTATTTGTTACACTAACATCAAAATTTGCACCGCCGATGTATCCGTTTGCACTTGCATTTGTTTGTGCAGTTAATTCACCAGAGTTAACAAAGGTTGTTGCTAATTGTCTCTCAATGCCACTAACTGCTGCCCCGACTATCGAAACAGTGGCGCCGGCATCAAATCCCGATCCAAGAATAGTAATAGTGCTATCTGTATTTGCAAATATTGTTCCTGTAATACTACTTACGCTAGGTGGCGGCGCTACAGCAGCCCATCCTGTGCTAGTATAAAATTCTGCTAGTCCTAGTGTGCTATTGTATCTTAACGTACCGTCTTCTGGTGCACCCGGGCGTTCAGCTTGTGTACCATTTGGTATAACAACCCCCGAAGTGCCTCCAAATATAGTATCCTTATTTTTTGTTTTTGAATAGTTAATTGGCATATTATTTTATAACTCCAGAATCTTCCAACCTTGTGTAGCATTAGTATACACTACTGCTAATCCTGCATTGTTTGTGTCTACAATCAATGTATCGTTTGTTGCATTAATATTTAGTAATCCAGGATTTAAAGTTAACGTATTAGTTTCAAATGTTCCCTCTAAGTCTAAGAATCTTATAATGTCTCCTGCATTAGGTGCTGCAGGTAAATTTACAATAATTGCATTACTTGATGTATCTACAAAATATCTATCATTTGCTGACGCAGTTTTGTTAGACGTAATTGTTTCCCAAGGATTGCCGCCACCTATGCCAGTCCATTGTGTTCCATCATACCCTTCAAATGTGCCTGTGTCACTATTAAAGCGTAAATAACCTGCATTTGGAGAACCCGGCCTTTGTAGTTCAGAACCAACCGGAATAAGAACATACTGATCGCCCGCTTCGAAGGACAACGTACCACTTGGTTTAACTTGTAATGTTGTTGCATTAGCAGTTAAACATGATGTTCCGCCTGGCGCAAAATCTAGTGTAGTATCATTTACACTAAAGACTGTGTTGGTAGATTGTAGTACGATTAGTCCGTTTTCATCTACTGTAACTATTTCATTGCCGGCAATGAATAAATCTATGGTATCAGTGTTTGATCCAGATCCAGTAACTTCAATTTTTGATTGTACCGGAGCATTACCTGCTGTAATTTTATTTGCTGATTCTTGTAATCTATCAATTTCTTGATCTACATATGTTTTTGTAGCACGTTCTGTTGGCACACTCGTGTCTGAATTATCAGCAAATGTACCATCTGTTGAGAACTCGTTAATAGTAGCACCTTGTTTACCAGCAGTAATTGAACCAAGTTGTAGTTCGTTTAGACCAGCAAGATCAAATTCTTCCGACGAAAGAGTAGCTCTACCGGTGGCTTGTTCAACTTTAAAGTAATCACCAACTCGGAAGTTACCATCTTGGTCAGTGGTTACATAGAATACTCGTCCGCCTTGTTCACTTAATACTTCGCGATCTTGACTAGGTTGCTGTACGTAATCACTTGCAATAATAACTGGATAGTTTGTATCAGCAAAGCCACCTGTACCAATATCAAGGAAGTCATGTCCACTCATGCGCACCTGGCTAAATGCTTCTCGCATTGTAATATGTGTAATATCGTTTGGCGTTTTATTTGAAGGAATTGCAGGGTCAATACTTATTATGGCAGTACCATAATTAATCTTACTAGGTCCATTACTCAATCCGCCATTAAGTATATCAGAAATTGCCTGTGCATTTGATACCGTTAACGTATCGGCTCCAGTTTCTGCTGCTGTTAATCCTGTGACTTGCGGAGTACTTGAATAAGTAAATCCTAAAGGATTTTGTAAAATTACATCGTCGACTATATCTCTCAAATAGTTTATAGCTGCAACTGTTTCTGCTTTTTGCTCAGTAATTGCATAAAGTCCACTTGCATTAGAGTAGTATTCGTATGCAGCATCAATTGAGTTGGCATTTGTATTAGTGTCTAAGTCTACTATAAATGCATCAACAATTAGTCCTAAATCTCTTCTACACGTTGCTTCGTTATATGTAAGACTTGGAAATGCCGATGCTAGATAATCAATCACTTCGTCGATTAAAAACTGTTTATTAGCAGTTACAATAGCCTGCGCATCTTGATTATTACTATATGTAAGATTAGGTCCTAGATAATTTGCTACGCCAATAACAAAATATGTCTCGTCATCGCCGTCAATTTGTAGTACACTACCTTCTTTTGGCGGTCTGTCTAAGCTATCTATAGAGAATTGAACACCTGTTCCGATTCCTGCAAATCCTGATCTTGTAGCAACAACAGTTCTAGTTTGAGTCGGACTTTGATTAAGATTTAAATTAGAATCAGTTGACCCTAATGAAATGTTAGTAGATGCTATTTCATTAAATTGCTGGGTTACAACAGTGTTGTCTTCTAATGTAATACCTGCTAGTGCAGTAAAAGTATAAGATCCTGACGACACAGTACCAATTTCATTAATTGTGTCTCTTTGTACATTTGTAATTACAGAATTTTGATTTTCAATACCTGCTGCAATTACGTTAATACCGTCCAACATCACACCATTAAATGCGATATTGTTTGTGCCGTTATCTATTTTGTAGATCCAGTCATCTTCGCCCAATGAGTTAAATCTAGCAATTATGCCAGTGCTGTTATTATTAGTTCCTTCGTTAATATAACCAGATACATATATATCATCGCCAAATGGTAAAACATCAGACCATTCGCCATTTTCGTTAGCACTTACTAATTGATTCTGCCATTGTACAACACCTGTTACAGTTAACCTCATCATTAGGGGAGTTTTTGTTACTGCCCCTGCAGGATCATAATATCCTGCTGCTACTAAGTAAATTCCGTCACCGTTACCTGTGTCAATATTTAGTGAGTTAATTCTTACATCGCCGTACTGATATGTAGTAACGTATTCACCCAAATTTGTTATTCTAGTTATTGTTGTTTGATTTACTACATTGTCAAATGCGGCAATATACAAATTCTTTTCTGCTGTTGCGTCACCAGCTAATGCATAGGTATCCACGGATGTAGTCGGTGCTCCTGCACAACATACTGCTGTTGCTGTAAGACTGTTACTTACCGAACTATCATTATATTCTAATGTAGTTGCCCATCTTTCGATCCCTGCTGGATTTGTACTAACAACAGCAACGCCGGTGTCAACATGCTGTCCTACAGCATATAGATTATCTCCGTCAGTAGTAACTTGTTCGATCGAAGTTGTATTTGCAATAGTTTTATCCCATTGAATTTCGCCTGCTTTTGATAATGCTAAAATAAAGCCTTTAGTTGTGCCTCCGTCGACAACAACTCCGCCGCAATAAATTCGATCTGCTAATTCTACAGCACTGTGTATTGCACCAAATTTTCCTTCATATGTATAAATCCAATCCAATGATCCTGCACTATTATACTTAATTGCAACAGGATAACTTGCTGCGTTGTCAAAAGTACTCGAAACATCGGTTCCTGTTGGGTCTGTATGCCCTACAAAGAATCTATTACCAACACTGTCTCTATAACTAGTGAACACATGTATATCACTATTCAATTGTATAATAGATTCTAGGGTTTCGTCATTTAGTCTTAACTTACCTCTTAACGGATCTTCAGACTCACTATATCCTCTAGCAACTGCACCATACTCGCCATACGAGTTGTTACCGACAATAGCACGTATCTTAGCACCTGATTCAGCTAGATAACCAATATCACAATAATATGTAAAGCACGAAACAATTTCAGTGCGTCCGTCATTTAGGGCGTGGATTCCGATGCCATCACTATTAATTTGGGTCCAGTCATTAGCAACCATTGACTTATAACCACCATTATGTAGGCCACCGTCAATCTTAAATCCAGTACCTCCCGGAGTAAATGAAGTACAGTTTTGTACATACGGAGACTGTGAAGTGATCCATACACTAGTGTCATCTGGACCTGTTCCTGGGTCAAGTGAAACAATTACACTTCCTGTACTAAACCCTCTAAATGTGAAGTTACGCAACCTGGCACCATTGTTCATATGAAATAGTTCTGAGTTAGCATTTGGAGTTGATCCATCGTCGGATATGCCTATACCAAAACCTTCATCTCTGTCATTATTTGGAGAAACAGTAACAGCTCCTAGCCCGTTGCCTTCTACAACTACACTTCTTCCTACTTTAATAGGTGTCTGTTCTTCATACACACCGGACATAATGTTAATTCTACATTGTCCGTAATTAAATGTTTGTTCACATGCATGTTTAATAGTACGCCAACTAGTTGTTGCTGTACGTCCGTCATTAGTGTCATCACCTTGAGGTGATATATAAAAATCTTGCTGTGGAGTTTGTGTACCCCAACTTGGTATACCATTGTTTGATATTAAAAACGAACCGTCGGCTCCGATTGGTAGTCTTTCAATATTACCTGTGCCGTTTCGATAAATTATATCACCTTCGGTTGTCATAGGAGAACTTATGTCGCCCTGTGCAACTATATTCCATACTAATGGGTCTGTTCCTGGTGTAATGCCTATTGCATCATTAGCAATACAGATGTATGAGCTTTGTTGATATTCTACAACAGAGCCGTATTCGTACTCAGTTCCAGCAGCGTATACCCCTGTCCAAGACATGCCTTCTACAAGTAAATCCCAATAATCACTATTGGGTGGTTCAGTTAGTGTAGATCCGTCATTATCATGCGATTCAACACATATAAAAGTTCTTCCGCTGAATCTAATTACATCACCTAATATATAATTTTCATTTGAGTCCCAAGTGCCAATATATCTAAAACCTTGATTTAGCAAGGTAAATGCAGAATTTACATCCGGTGCGTTATCTTCTGTAATAGATGTTGCAAAATATGTATTAGCACCAAAACGAACCATCTCGCCTGGTTTATAAACTGTAGAACTATTCCATATTCCTCTATAAGTAAATCCGTCTGATAACTGTGACCAATTTGGTGATGCAGTAGGTTGCTGTCCTGTTCCTGCTGTAACGTTAGAATAAGTTCTACCGCCAAAAGTGACAACTTCTCCTGGACGATACTCAGTTATGTCGTTATAAATTCCTTTATATTCAAATGATGATATTAATAAATCATAGCTTGAAGTATTTGTAGGAAGATCTCCTAAAGGACGTATTCCTTCTTTTACGACATATTTGTTTGCACCAAACGCAACTACGTCACCTGGTTTATATTGTATTGCAGGATCAAAATTACCAGCATCGGCATATCCTCTAATATAGATATCCCAATAAACTGTATCAATAGGGTTGTATGCAAGCGTATTTTGTTTTGCTACATATGAATAGCCGCCGTATCTAACAATATCACCTTTTTGATAATTAACTGCATTGTCCCAGTCACCTTCAAATTGTTGGCCGTCAACAAATCTTTGCCAATAAGCACTATTTGTATAAGGATTTAAATTTGTCGATTCTTGAAGGGCAATGTAAACTGCTCCACCGTATGTAACAGTTTGTCCAATTTGATATAGTGTACTAGTATTCCAGGTGCCTGCATTTTCTAAGCCAGCAACCATTAAATCCCAGTCACTATCATTAGAAGCAAATGCTGCTTGCGATGTGTGTGCATTGATACACGTATATACATTAGGACCATATTTAACAACATCGTCCTTAACATAATTCTGACTGGAGGACCAAACTCCTCTCCAATTAAATTTTACTTTACCTAATGATACTGTACTAATAGCCATTCTTTATCCACCAAACTTTGTTGTATATATTTATTCCGCTGAGTCGTATTCTATGATCAGATCGCCGTTGTCGGCAATTTTATATGTGCTGCCTGCGACGCCGACTTCGTACATTACATACTCATCTTGATTGTCACCATTTTGTACATCTATATCGCCAGAACTAGCCTTAGTATAAATTAAATTACCTTCTGCATCAACATCAAATCCGTGAAATGCCGTTGTTGCACTTGAACCCGAACCAACACCAATTTTACGTATTTTAGCCATAGTATAATCCTCTTGTATGTATTTAGCTAAATTAGATATTTGATAAATATTAAAAACATTATAAGGAGTATACAATGATCACACCTAGCCATATTACAAAATACGCAGATATGAGCAATGTAAAAACAATACTAGAAGTTGGCACAGGACGAGGTGATTTAGCGGAACAAATTTTGACAAGCCAACGTGCAAACGGAATTGAATGCAACTATATTGGTTTTGATCTTTTTGAAGATTACGGTCCGCATGTTCCTGGATGCACAGAAATAAACGAATCTGATAAGTTTTTTATGAATGATGTTTTATATAAACTTAAAACAAAGACCAAAGGCAATGTTACATTATATAAAGGTAAAAGCGAAGATACTATTGCAGCTTGGGCTAATAAAAATACAACCCAACTTGATTTAGTTATTATCAACGGTAGTCACCTGCATCAAACAATATTAAAAGACTTCTTTTTAACTAATACGTTTTATAAGCACGGAACATATGTAATATTTGATTACGCCGATGCTGATGCAAAACCTATTATAGCCGAATTAGAATGGTACGGTCCGAGGGGTATTACAGACTCAGTAACATCTTTAATTTGGAGGAAAGAGGGAACTGGTCCAATTGAATATATCAGTGAACCAGGACCGATCTAGCGCCAAGCAGGACCAACTGTGTGTGTAATTAAAAGTTTTTCAAGTCCATCTTGAACAACATTCAATTTATAAGGAACACACGCTGGAAGAATTAACATATCACCTTTTTCTAGAGGAACGTGAGTATTCCAGTCTCCGTCTTGATTTGGAAGGCCGCCTATTATTGCTAATGGCTCTGCTTCAAATTCTGAAGGATCACTTAACATAACTATAATTGTGTGCTTTCGAGATTCGCCCAGTTCTTTATTAATATGACTACTGTCTAAGTGCCAGTCGCAATAATGTCCAACGTTCATTTCTACAAATTTAATAGCTTCTAGAGAAGTATAATCAAAATTCCAAAAACATTCCGTATTTGCTAAATTAATCTTTTCATTTATAGATTGGTATACACTCTGATCGTTAATGATTTTTGATTCAAAAAATTCACCGTCAGCGCCAATTTCTTTATCAGTAATTGCTATTCCATTTTCATAGGCATCTTCAACTAGTTGATCGCAAGTGTCTTGGTCAAATATTGTTTTGTATACGTTCCAGTACCATGTGCTGTTCAGCATCTATATCTCCTTGATTGTTTGTCTTCTAAAAAATCCTTGCAAAGTTAATCTAGGTGCAGAATTATTTGTTGACTTATTTACTTTATGTAGTATTCCGTTCGATCCACTTTTGTTAAATATGATTCTGTTAGGTTTGGGCATAATAAATTGTCCAATGCCTTTGTCCATAATCATATTTTCTAATGCAGAATTATCAAATACTTTCCATTTAATATTTTGTTTTTTATCTTTTGGAATATATTCATCGCCTTCTACAGTTAAAAACTCGCCGCCCCAATTAGCACTCCATGATTGATGACAATAAAATGTAAATGCTCCTACATAGTCGCTATCACTATGCCAATTTAAACTTGTACCCGGAGGATATACATAAGGTGTTATAATAGTACTATGTATATCTTTGATGTCAAATAATCCGCAATCAACTGCAAGACTTTTTACTGCATTTACAACCGGCATAATAGGCATTAGAAATGGATCAAAATTTGCTACATCAAACTGTTTATCTAAAACTATTTGTTTACTATGTAGTACTTCGCCGTCGTTAATACTCCAAACTTTATTCCACTCACCGGTTGTATTTTTCCATACATACGGAATGGCATTAATCCAGTCAAACACACTACTAAATTCGTCGATTGAAAGAACTTCGTCATATGCCTTTGTATTGCTTAAATCTAAAGATGTATACATTATCTAAACTCTTTCTTTTGTTTAATATTTTTTAAATAATAGTTATTAGGATCAACGTTTAGTGTTGCTTGATGCTGTTTCCAGTCCTCTAAGTTTGCTTCATCAATTTGCATATCCCATGTATCTCGTTTGAAGGGAATAATTTGGGCCATAGGTGTTCCTTTTGGGATTTCTAACTCAACTCCAATTTTATAATCCATCCAAACAAACGGAAATGCAACAGTTAACGAATATATGTCAGTGTCTATAACAGCAGGTATTGTATAAAACGGTCTTATGTTTTTACCGTTAGGATGACAGATATAACAACTATACGATTCTGGAGTTTTGATAATCCAAGGATTATTAAATTTTACTACTATCCTATCTTTAAACCAAGATGCATTATATTGTGCATACCCGTGTGCAGATAAAAAGGCTCCACCTGGTCCTGAAATTTCAAAGTCAAATTTACTTGTTTTTCTGATAACAGCATCGTCTGGCATAGTAATAATATATCCACTAGTGACGCCATCTAAAAAAGGTTGACATTTTTTAATAGTTTTTCCGCCGTCGTCGAATTCTGCTTGTTGTTGTAATAACCACTCAGGAATTTGCCGTTTGCTAGGATAAGGCTTCGAAATATTATTCCAGTTTATATCTTCAGTATCCTCAACCTCCGGAGGCAATTTTTTTAGTAATTGAAATTGTATATTCATGCTTTTATCTTAACATTTCCGGCAATAGAAGTTCTCATGTCATCTGTAGGATTAGGCAATGTAAAATGTTCTAACCAAGCTGGAAATATAATTAAATCTCCGGGCAATACTTTTATGTTTACAATGTCTGAATTTAATTCTGTATTTTCTTTTTTTGGTAGATTTATAAACTTTGTACTAGGAACTTCTGTTTTGAAATTAATTGTACCGTTTTGATCATTTGTTTTTAGATAATATACAAAACTAAAAAAGTTATTATCGCCGCAATGATCATGTATGATATTAAATCCGTTTTTTGGAGATACATTAGCCCATAAATCATCTACTGTAATTGATATATTTAACGTATCAATACCGTACTGTATCAAGGGTTCAGTTACCATAGTTTTTACATACTTTATAAATGTATCAAACTCGTCTACGTTTGCAAGGGTTCCATTACTTTGCCACGAAGCAACATTACTAACAGTACGACCGTTATCTTTGGCAATAATATCTTTTATATAATCTTCTAAATGCAAAAACATAGGTCCAGAATTATATTTCCATACTCTTGTTTTAAATAAATCGTGCTGCATTATTTTCCGCCCCATGTATTAAACGGATTGCCCCAATAACCTTTAGGACAGTCTGTTTTTAATAATTTTGTTTTTAAAGGCATAAAACATCCGCAACTTTTACAAAATTTAAATGTAGTAAGCATGGGACATTTTTTACAAATTCCATATCTTTCTTTAGATATTTTGTGGCTGGCCAACATCTCTGCCATCTGCAATCTCCGCATTAAAAGCAATTACAATCCTATCTTTATCTCCAAAATAAGGCATTGCACTGTGTGCAAGTATGCTTGGAAATATAATTAATTTACCATTTTGCACTACAGGATCGTGAAACGTATGACTTATAAATTCTAAACCAATCTCAGGAGGAGTTTTAATAGGAGTGTAAAATCTATTATTTCCGTTTGTGTTCTCTGCGTCTGTTTCTCCTGCATCAATATAAAATATACCACACCAACTACAGTACGGATGATCGTGGTAATCGTGGTATCCGCCATTAGTTGTAATATGCGACCAACTTTCGATTATTCTAATAACCCATTGAGACGTATCTATATAATTATGATTTACTTTTTTAGCAACGTTTAATGTAACACTATTACAAAAGTCAACTACTCTATTAAATTCTTCGCTATCAGTATTATCAAAAAGATTAGACCAGCTCTCTTGTAGATTCTTTTTATGACGTTGAGGTGAAGGGCCAATACCGTTAATATGCTCTTTGCCTTTTGGAATATTAGGCTTATCTAAATCAACAGTTTTTATATGCTCTATACACTTATCTTTTATGCTGTCGTATTGCGGCATTACTATAGAATATATCGAAATATTCCAAAGTTCTTGTTCGTGAATTATACCTTCATCCATAGTATACTTCCTTTATAGTTTTTCCGGTGTTTTTCATTTCTAATATTTTTAATACGTCTTGCCAGACCATATCAAACGGAGCAGTTCCGGGACGTATAATAGGATTATATTCTTTTTTATTAGGTACAAAAAAGTAACTCATAGGAGTATTTGCAGGTTTAAAAATTATATCTTCTACATATACTTTATATGCTTCGATTTCGTTCCCTTTATCTTTTAAAATTGGTGTCCAAACATCTTGTAACCAAGGCCCACAAACTGGGCAATCTTTTTGGGTAAGAAATACTACTAATAATTTGTCAGTTAAGTTTTTTGTTTTTTCTTCTGCTTCCGAATATGTTATAGTTTCGATCATTGCATCTCCAATTCTATCTTATTAACTAATACAAATCTTCTTTCTAAACAATTAATTGCCGGCGGACGAGTAGTATGACTTATGTCATGATCAAACAATATAGTCTTTCCATATTTAGGAATACATCCAGCTATAAGATTTCCATCCTTTTCAAATAGTGTTTCTCCAGCCCAATTAATATTCCATTCTTTATTCAAGTATGTAATTGTTGTTATAGATCTACCATTATACTGTGGTGCACCGTCTTTATGATAATAATGAACGTCTCCTGATTGACTTACAAGTATATAACTTTCATGTAAAAAAATTTGACTAGGTTTAAATGTCTTTTCTATAAATCCTTTAAGTGTATTCCAAACAGGACTACTTGCAATAATGTCTTTAGGAAACTTATTAACCCATAATGGGCGTTGCAATTTTACATCTTTATTATCAAATTGTGCAGGAATATAAGGTGCTTCCTTTGTAGCGTACTGATGCAGTTCTTCTAGTTCAGTACCAAAAATGTTTTCTTCTATAATAATATCTTTATTATCTATAGTTAGTCGTCCGGAGTCCATAAGTTCTCCTTTGTAATAAACTTTTTAGGTCGATATTTTTTTGCAATATTAAATAAGTCAAAGGTTCTACTCATAAAGTGAGAAACATTGTTTGCTCGCAATATAGGCTTAGTTGTATTTTCGTTAGCTTTTAGTCTAACCAATCTTACTTTTTCGGTAGGGTCTTTATGAACAACAAATTTAACATAATACAACGGTTGTCCTCGTTTAATAATTAATGGTTTATTAGTATTCCACCATTCAAACCCCCATTGCACTGGCCGATGCCATGCATGAATATCAAATTCTCCACAAATACATATACCTGGAGGATTAAATTCGTGTGTATTAATTACCGGAAGTAACTGCATAGTTACTGCTTCGTCAGCAAAGAAAGTGTAAGGTGTACGAATTTGCAAGTGTGGCTTATCTATGTCTACCCTAGCATCTGGAAATCCTTCAAACATTACATACTTTTTTAAAGCATCAGGACTTAATTTCCATTTTCCGTCTTTAGGCTGACAGTCCCACATTCCGTCGCCCATTTTATGCACTTCGAGTTCAACATCTAAAGGAGCCCTGATTACATACATATTTTGATTAAACTGTACATTTGCAGGGCAATGTGTAAAAAACTTTTTATGAGATGTTTTTTTGTTTGTCGGAATACGTTTAAAAGGTTCGGGGTCAAATGCAAAGTATGGACTCATTGCATAACCCGGGCCTTCGTATTTTTGTAAAAGTTCGCTTTCGAGCGTGTTTATCCAGCCAATATCTATCATGCAAATATTTATTGGCTGGAATATTAATTATAGTCGATTATGGCTTAGCATTAGTTGAACATAAGTATTCGCCGCCGATACCTTGGCCAAATCCGTCGTTCCAGCCCATTGGATACCCATTGTTGCCATACATAATATTATGTGCATAACCAGTGTAGTCACCGTTTGGTTCGCTATGGTTGTCATTACGGACCCACCAACGTCCACCGTCGATTACTCGCCAGTCGTTGTTACCTGATCCCCAATAGCTTGCTTGTCTAAATGGTGACCCTGTATAGTTGCCGCCACCGCCGGGTTTATACACATAAGTTGTTCCGCCATTGCCGGTAGCATTTCTCCATCCCCAGACGTCTTGCGAGCCTTGCCACCAACCTTGACTGCGAGGAGCAGCAATTTGAAGACCTCGTTGCTGGCAACTGTTACCTTGTTGGTAATACGTAAAACCTTGTCCGCCTGTAACTAAGTAATAATCATAGCCGCCGCCGTCTCTGTTACCACTCACATACATTTGGAATGCGCTGCCACTATAACCGCTAGGACGAATCCAATATTGGCTTGCACCCGAAGAATTTGTTATATCTGAATTATTTTGAATAGTTAATCCGCTGTTAGAAGCAAAGCTACTGTTTTCTCCATAACGTCTTGTAGTAATACTGTTAGGTGAATTCTGTACTTGCGAACCTGCTGTTACTGTAACAGTTTGTGATCCTACCCCAAATGTTGCGTTAGGCGTAGTACATGTAATAGTGCTACCGTTACTACTTACACTAGTACACGCCTGTCCTCCAACTGTAACTGAAACTCCTGATGTAGGAATATTCGATCCGTTAATTGTAAGAGTTTTTCTATTAGATGACGTACCGCCTTGTCTCTGTAATTCATTATTTGTAGAATCAGTAACATATGCATTGTTTGTGCCCGAAGTTGAGCTGCTGCTAATACTCATAGGCGGAGTAACAGTTATATTAAAACTTCTATCTATGCTATTTCCGCCAGCATCTGTAGTCCTTAGTGTAAAGTTAAACTGTGTTTCTGAGCCAGGATTTGATGCAGTGCCGCTGATCGTTGCACTATTATTTCCGTTATCAGTTAGACTTAGGCCCCCGGGTAAAGATCCACTTTGCAATGTAATAGAAGTATTGCCGTCAGGATCTGCAGTGTTTATAGTTACATTAACTGCATTTCCTGAAATAAAACTTCCTAAACTACCTGCTGCTGTAGTAAAGCCCGGCATGCCGCCAGCATCAATTGCTTCTGCTAACGTAGCTTTAAGGCCCGAACTGTTTTCAACTGATATTGCATAAGGTTCATCTGAGATCGGAAATGAATCAGGTCTAGTTACTGTAAGCTGCGAAGAACTATTTCTTACAACAGCCTTTGGAGTGTATTCTGTGCCACTTAATCCAATAAACTTAACAATAACAGTAGCAGTAAAATTACTTCCGTTTACTGTTGTAGTGTCGTCTACTTGTGCTAGTGTTGAACTACCTACAGCGGCAACAACGGGAGGAGCATCAATTGATATCCATCCATTTTGATTATAATTTTCAAGAACTCCGGTAGTAGTGTTGTACCTAATCATTCCTTCAACTGGAGTTGTCGGTCTACTGCCGTCTCTCGGTGCTAGTAAATAATCACCATAAAATTCTCTATTATAGTTTCTGTATTGTTCTAAATCTGCCATGTTAAACCTCTATTAATCTCCAACCATAAGTTGCATTATAGTACACTAATCCAAATGATGCGTTACGTGTACTTACTGTTAAATCACTGGCATCACCCATAATATTTAATCCGTTTCTATCTACAATCAAATTGTTAGTATCAAAGTTACTTGTACCATCGACAAACTTAATTATATCACCTACTGATGGTGCAGCTGGCAAAGTAACTGTAACTACATTGCTTTGTGTATTTACAAATATATTGTCACCTGTAGATGCAGTATACGACGATGCTGAAATATCTTCCCATCTTGTACTATTAATTCTAACGCCATCGCCTGAAATGTTTAATCCTTCAATGCCATTAGCATACAATCTTAATACCTCTTCGCCGTCAAGTTCGTTTGTTTCAACCCTGGTGCTTCCAGTTGGATTTAATATTTTACTAATATCAAATGCACCTAGTCTATTACTTACATATGTTACGACAGCACGTTCTGTTGGAACTGCGGTATCTGAGTTGTCACTCATTGTACCGTCTGTACTAAATTCGTTAATTGTAGCACCCGTCTTACCAGCAGTAATAGATCCAAGTTGCAATTCGTTCAAACCTGTTAAGTCAAATTCTTCTGACGACAGTGTGGCTCTACCAGTTGCCTGTTCGACTTTGAAGTAATCACCAACTCGGAAGTCACCGTCCTGGTCAGTAGTTACGTAGAAGCATCGTCCGCCATCTGCAATATCAACTTCTCGATTTTGATCTGGCTTTTGTGTATAATCTTCTTGGATAATTACTGGATAGTTTGTGTCGGCAAAGCCGCCTGTACCAATATCAAGGAAGTCATGTCCTGTCATACGTACTTGTGAGAACGCTTCTCGGAATACTAAGTGTGTACTATCGTTTGGTGTTTTGTTTGACGGAATAGCAGGATCAACTGAAATTTGACATCTGCCATATCCAATTAATTCACTATACTCTTCTCTTCCGTTATCGTAAATGCTTAGTATTTCGTTGAAGTTATCTGTAGTTAATGTAGTGCCTTCTGCTTCAGCTGCTGCTACTCCTGTTTGCTGAATTTCAGCAGTAAACGGATATCCTGTTTCGCTCACTGCTGACTGTGCTAACGCATTTCCGATGAGCTCTTGTAAAAATACAAGTGCTGCTCTAGTTTCTGCTTCTTGGCCGGCAATGTATGTTTTTTCGGTTGCTGTTAAGTAATACGAACGCCCGGCTTCGATGGACGATGCATTTGTTGCATAAAATAAATCATCAATTAATGCATCTATAATTAGTCCTACGTCTCGCTTACAAGTAGCTTGGTTATATACAAATGCATTTGTAAATGGACTTACATCATTAGTAATTTGATAGTTAATCCATCCAATAGTTTCTTCTTGCAGCCAAGTTTTGTTAATTGTTAATAAGTTACGAGCATTTGGATAGTTATCTTCTGTTAGATCAGTTGGTATAAAGTTTGCTACATCAATAACAAAGTATGTTTCCTGATCTCCGTCAATTTGTAACACAGAACCGTCTTTTGGTTTTCTTTGCAAACTATTCACTTGGAACGTTGTACCTGTACCAATACCTGCAAAGCCATCTCTGGTAGCAACTGCTGCTCTAGTTACACTAGGACTTTGATTGAGAGTATTATTAGTATTTGTGGCACCCAATGTAACTGATGTAGTTACAGAATTTTCTACACCAATGCTTACTACAGTATTGTCAGTTAATGTTACGCCGTAATTTGAAGATATAGCATACGATCCGCTTGTTACTGTTCCTAGTCCAAATATTAAGTCTCTTTGGAAGTTAAAGATAACACTATCACCAGCATCGATACCAGCAGTAATTACGTTTACACCGTCTAGGGCAACACTAGTTAAAGCAAGATTAGTTGTTCCGTTGTCTAGTTTCTCGATCCAAGTTTTAGTTCCAGTCGATGTCAATCTACCTACGATACCTGCATTATTATTGTTAGTACCTTCATTTAAATAACCTGCAAAATACACATCGTCGCCGAACGGTAAGACTGCTTTAATTCTACCTTCCTCGGCTCCGTTTGAAATCTGTGTTTGCCAAGCAACACTGCCTTCGGGAGTCATTCTAAATATTAGTGGCGTTTCAGTACCACCATTATCGTAATATCCGGCGCCGATAATATAGATGCCATCACCGTTTCCTCTATCTATTTCTAGAGCTTCGAGGTGTATATCACCTAATGTATACCCAGTAACATAATTACCCAAACTATCAATTCTACTAATAATCGTTGCATTAGCAAATGTATCGTATCCTGCAATAAATAAATTATTTGCTGCGGTTGTTCCGTCATCTTCAATAATATATTGGTCTTCTGACGTAGTAGGATCATCCGCAAAGCAACAACTACTAGCTGTAATTACACCTTGCGCACTAGATTCATCATCTGTTTCTAATGTTCTTGACCAAACTTCAACACCTGATGGATTAAGTTTAGTTACCGAAATTCCAGTATCTGTATGATTGCCAACAGCGTAAAAGTTATCGCCGTCATTTGCTAAATCTACAATTTCGCTAGTATTACCAATAGTTTTTTGCCATTGAATTTCGCCAGCTTTTGAAATACTTAGAATAAACCCTTTGTTGGTGCCGCCATTAAACAAAACACCACCGCAATAAATTCTATCTGCAACTTCGGTTGCACTGTGTAATGCGCCAAAATCGCCTTCATATGTATAAATCCAATCTAGCGATCCTGCACTATTTAATTTAAGAATAAACGGATAGCTCGCTGTGTTATCAAATGTCGAAGTTATATCTGTACCTGTCGGGTTTGTATGTCCAGCATAAAATGTGTTACCAAAGTCGTCTCTAAATGTTGTAAACACATGCACATTAGATGCTACTTGTATTACCGAGTCTAAAGTTTCGTCTGCTAATTGTAGTCTACCGTCTAACGGAACTTCTGATTGCGAGAAGCCACGTGCAACGGCACCGTACTCTCCGTATGAGTTGTTACCAACTAGTGCTCTAATCTTACCGCCGCTTTCTGCTAGATATCCAATATTACAGTAATATGTAAACACTGATACAAGTTCTACTCGTGCATCTGTTTTTACGTGGATGCCGATACCGTCACTGTTAATCTGTGTCCAGTCATTGGCAACAGCTGACTTATATCCGCCATTGTGTAATCCGCCGTCGATGAGCATACCAGTTCCCTCAGGAGAGAAGTTAGTACAGTTTTGTACATACGGCGACTGTGATGTAATCCATACACTTGTATCATCTGGACCGTATCCCGGATCAAGTGCAACTTGTACTGATCCTGTGCTAAAGCCACGGAATACAATATTACGTAAGCGCGAACCATTGTTTACTTGGAATACATCAGAGTTGGCATTAGGTGTCGATCCGTCTTTAGATATACCTATACCAAATCCTTTATCAACTGCATTCTCTGGACTAATAGTAACGGCACCAAGTCCGTTACCTTCAATTACTACACTACGCCCTATCTTCATTGGACATAATTCGTTATATGTACCGGCAGCAATATTAATTTTTACTTGTCCTAAATTATATGTTTGAGTACAAGCATGTGCTAATGTTCTCCATGAACTAGTTGGCGTTCGCCCATCATTAGCATCATCGCCTTCTAAACTTACATAGTATTCAGTTTGCGGAGTAATATGTCCCCATTTTACATCAACGCCATCTGAATATAAAAATGATCCTGCCGGACCAATTGGCAATCTTTCAACTTGGGTTTCGGAACGTATAATTATATCGCCGCGTGTTGTAAGAACAGCATTACTGTCACCCTGTGCAACCAATTCCCAATACGGTGCGCCGTCGGATGGGATTTGATTTTGGCTTCCTAGTATACAAATATAAGAACTTTGAGCATATTCTACAACGTCATCTAATATATACGTGTTTGCAGATGACCAAGAACCTCTCCAACGCATACCGTTGCTTAATTGATCCCAATAATTTATATCAGTAGGTGTTGTTCCTGCTAAGCCAGATGGTGTATGCATGAGATACATTCTTGCGCCGTACTTTACTACTTCGCCTGGTTTATAAATTACTGCATCATCCCACTCGTCTTTAAAGTCAAAACCTTGTACAAATTTTGACCAAAAGTTTGTATCTGTAGGATCGTCACCTTGTGACTTTGATTGATTTACATATAGGTTACCGCCGTATGTAACTACTTCGCCTGGATAATATGCAATAGCATTGGACCAAGAGCCAGAGAATTTAAATCCTTTAGCAAACGGTGCCCAATATGTATTATCCGGTGGCTCTTGATTAGTGTGTGTACTAATACAAGTCCAATATTCTCCGCCTAATTGTACAATTTCACCAGGCTTATATTCAGTACTATTAGACCAAGGACCTGAATAAAAGTAACCTTTTGTTAAGACATCCCAATATAAATTTCCTTCAGCATCTGGTGCATTGCCTATAGTATCTTGTCTAGCAATATAACTCCATTCACCAAATACAACTACATCGCCTAATTGATATTCTTTAGTATTATCGTAGTCGCCCTCAAACTGGAAACCGTCTACAAACTTTAACCAGTAGTCTGCGTTTGTAGGTTTTGTATCTGTTGATTCGTCTGACGCATGATCTAATATACAAATGTATACGGCGCCGCCATACGTTACTACGTCATTTACTTGGTATCTGCCGCCTTCGGCCCAGGCACCTTCTGTTCCAATGCCTCTAGTTAGCGACTGCCATTTTGGAGACGCATCGTTTAAATCGTTTGTAAAAATTGTATCTGAAGTATGACCTTCTATACAGATATATGTTGACGGACCATAAGCAACAATATCGTTAATTTTATAAGTTAATCCTGCTACCCAGGCGCCTTTCCAGTCTTGGCCAGTTACCATTAACTCCCAACGTGATGCAGTTAAATCAGCATAGAAGTCAGCTGCGTCTGCTGTGAAATTCTCAATAGCAACATAGACGTTACCACCGTATCTTACTATATCATCTTTGATATAATTGGTGCCGCCGACCCAATCGCCTTGCCATTTAAATTTTAATCTACCTAAGACTAGTTCTGCCATAATATTGTCCTTTTACACTCTTATTTATTTAGGTCCGTCGTATGTATAAGGTTCGTTGATACTAGCAACTAAAAACCCGTTATCGTTAATATAAAGATCTAAATACAAGCTATCGATTAACCATTGGTCGTACACCTCGCCTGCTTTTTTATTTGCATCGTTGCGTGAGCCTGCTTCTAAATCTGTAGGATCGTCAAGCACAGATCCATCTGTTAAATTTACAGTTGCTCCTCTGTCATTTAATCCTACTTTATTATAATGTAACACACCGTCGCTATCTCTACGTAAGCCGTGGAATGCTCCGCCGGAATATGCGCCTCCGCCACCGGAACCGCTGCCGCCGTCTGCTAATGATCTTGCTCTGGTAATGCTCATAATCGTATTCCTCTTACAGTATTTATCAACTTAGTGAAAGTCCGTTGATTAGTCTAAAAGGATATTGTGTATTAAATGGTGTTTTTAAATATCTATTCGGTGCACCTTGTAATGCTCTAAAATTTTGATAATCGGTGCTAGGAGTTCCTGAAGTGGGGTCATATAGTCTATTGTTTTCACAATTATTATAAAGCCAACTAGCAACCTGTGTTTGTGTATATGTACGACGAGATTCTAACAAACATGCTGCAACACCAGCTACTTGAGGACTAGCCATACTTGTACCGCTTATTTTTGTTGCTTTATAAACCGGATCTAATGGATAATTTACACTACCTGATCCTACTGCTATATTAGATCCATCTGGTATTGCACTCATTATAAAGCCCCCTGGAGCACTTATATCAACTCTCGGTCCTTTGGTGCTACTATTAAATAACGGCTCTTGTCCAAGTTCGTAAACATACGAAATGCTACCTACGCTTATTACACCGGGCTGTGCCATAGGAGTACTTCCTCGATGATAATAATTTAAACCAAAGTTATTAGTAAAATGATTGTCGTAATCTACCCCGCCTAATACATCTGCTTTATGGCTGTCATTACCTGCGGCAGCAATAAGTATAATTCCATCATCTAAACAATCTTCAATATCAGCATCGACACTTGCAACACGCACGGGATGAGTATAATCTCCGTTGCCGTTTTGTTGACCTTGAATCATACCAAACTCAGGTTTTAATGTTGTATCAGTCCAGGGAGTTCCTCTATATGTGCCTCCGGTTATTCCAGTATAAGTACTAAAATACCCCCAGCTCATATTTACAACAGTAGGGTTTCCATTTGTTTTGTTATTGTGCCAGCCTCTTATTAAATTAAAACTAGCACTAATGCCATAAGTTTCGCCCGGATCGTCTAATATTTTAATACTATATAAATTAGCTTCTTTTGCCCAGCCATAAAGTCTGCCGCCTGCTGTTCCGGCAACATGTGTTCCGTGTCCGTCAACGTCTCTTTCGTGGTTAGTAGGTTGTGTATATGTTCCAGATAACCCTGCTTCACTTGGCCAGTCAATACTTTGATATCTATTTGTTACACCGTCGGGTGCAAGCCATTCTGGGTGATCAGTCTCTATTCCGCTATCTTGTATTACTAAGTCTACATTCTTTCCAGTTAGTGTATAAGGAAAGTTATAATCAACTTCGTCTGTAGTAGGACTAAAAGGATCTACCGTTGAAGAACAGCTTAACATCCCCCAATTGTAATGTGTAGAGCTAAGGGCTGTAGTTTTTGTGTATCTTCTTGATTCGTCTAGTGCTGCTCTTACTGGAAATATACCATTGTCAGCTTTAGATCCGTATCTAACATCTACAACTCTATTATCCTTTCTCAGTTCAATTGCTTGATCTAAAGTCATAATAAAGTCAAAATTTCGCTTACTATCAGGCTTTTCGTTATGCAGTACATATCCATCATCAATCATTTGATTAACAAATTGTTCTGTGTTTACGCCTTTTTTAAGTGTTACTACACATCTGTTTTCTGTACTCATTAATTACCCTTACACTATATTAATCGTGTTGCCCATGCCGCCGTGAATAGTACATTGATAATATAATGTACTGGGCGCACTCATAGGAACCGTAAAAATTAAATTGCCGTTGTTTTGTGCATTATTGGTTACACCCGTACTGTATGCACTTCCGCCGCTGCTAACTCTAATTTCAAAAGGATGACTCACTGCATTAATACTAAACACATATGTTTCGCCGCGGCGCAAATATAATACTGGATCGTTTTCTGCTGTCGGGAACCAATTAGACCCTGGGTCAGTAAATGTATAATCTGTAGAACCATTGTTTACAACGTTAAATGTATATTGAACAGTATTACCATTAGTATCTAAATCGCTACCGAGTTGGGGTGACAAATCTTCAACTATGTCAGCAATGCCGCTGCCACTTGAAGGTAAATTTGTTAATCCGCTGCCGTCGCCAGATATAATCCCACTAACTACAACATCGCCCGTAACTTGGACTTCTCCTGCTCCATTTGCTGCATTAAATTTAATATCATTACCGCTAGTAAATGTAGGTGTTCCTGTACCTGTAGATTCTATACTTTGTGCTTCAATAGTTCCAGCAACCGACAATGTGTTACCGGTATCGTCCCATGTAAGATTTGTTCCAGTTGTACTAATCGTTGTGCCCGTACTAGCATAATATGCTAACGAACCCTCGTCTCCGCTATTAATAACTCCAGTTCCTGCTCCTGCAACAACAGAGAATGTTAATTGATCATTTGTGTCATTTGTAGTAATAACAATACCAGAACCAGCAACTAAATTTAAGGTGTCTGTCGTAGAATCTGCAATTACAGTACTTTGTCCACTAACGGCAATATTAGTAAATGCGTTTCCTCCGCCGCCACCGCCTAGACCGGTATAATTTATAGTTAGAGTATCTCCGGATATACTCGTTTCAATGTCAGTTCCGCCAATAATATTTAAGGTATCTGTCGCATTGTTTGCTATAACAGATCCTGTATCGCCTACAATTGTTTCAAACAAATTTTGATCTGATTGTATTGCAGTACTAGTAATAGTAATAGTGTCTGTTGCAGGGTCAGTGCCTAACGTAATTCCTGACCCTGCAGATAGTGTAAGAGTATCAGACGGTGTATCTGCCGCGATGCTAGTTTCGCCTGCTATCTGTATTGTAGTAAATGCATTTTGTGTAACATTTGGTGACGTGTTAGTAATTTGTATAGTATTAAGAGTTTCAGTTACAGATATACCATTACCTGCTGATATAGAGTTAAATTGAAGTAATGTATTTGATTTACTATCAAATATTCCTACACCTGTGCCTAAGTTTATACCGTCATTTGCTTCGCCACTAGATCCGCCTGCATCTGTAAAAAATAATTCACCTTGGCCGTTTGTTGCAAGAACTTGTCCGTTTGTACCGTCAGTAACATCTAACTTTTGTATATCTATAAAGTTATCCGGTATTTGCGCCAAAGCAATTTGTCCGTCTAGATCAAAAAAGTTTGTTGCGCCTCCGCCGCCACCGCCGGAAGATACAGTAATGAAACTTAAATTTCCACTACCGTCTGTTGCAAGCACTTGACCTATCTGTCCGTCACTTACATTAAGTTCTCTAATACCTATTGAACTTTGAGCAATATCACTAATTTCGCCAAAAGCAAATCCATTTCCGTCCTTTAGTAGAGCTTGACCATCTAACCCTGCACTACCTGTGTATATCAACTGATCTGTTCCTACACTAGTTACCGGAAGTTGTGATGTAAAAAATAATGCTTGA